>Ga0209166_10000399_pt1 | contig 49751 bp, 34 predicted proteins | sample Coa_R1_3_FD_187151 | JGI IMG/M metagenome (GOLD analysis project Ga0209166, IMG submission 187151) | Surface soil microbial communities from Centralia Pennsylvania, which are recovering from an underground coalmine fire - Coalmine... | ecosystem: Environmental > Terrestrial > Soil >...
GATGGCCAAGCGGTTGAATTCGAAGTGACCAAGGGCCCCAAGGGTCTGCAGGCCTCGAACGTCCAACCCCTCTAATTCCACTTCGCAAAAATACAGAACGGGCGGCGCGCTTCGGCGTTCCGCCCGTTTTTGCTTTTGGTGGCACAGAGTTCTGGCGGTCTCCACCTCATCCTCTCTCGATCGGTTCGCCGTCCTCGAGCCTGCCGTAGCCGGCGACTAAGGAAGTACAGTATCAAATCCGACGCACGGTACTTCTTGTCTATTGCCTAAGACGAGCTTTCACACCATCTTAGCGAGATAGCAAGCAAACACTGCTCTTGCTGGCAAGATCTGGTTCGCTCGATGGGAGCTGAAAAACTGTGGCCGCTCTGAACCGCAAGGAACTGGATCAACTCGAACGGCGCGAACTTCACCTCACCGTCCTCGCGGCTGTCTTCATTCTCGTTCAGGCCGCCGGTCTGGCCGTACTTATGTATCCGCTGGTCTTTCTCCGTCCGGACTCCGGAAACAAATTCGCATATCGCGTCGCCTACCTGGGCTTCTGCGTTTTAACCATACTCTTTGCCGGCTATCTTCTCGAACGCCAGAGATTGGTCCGCAAACTCAAGCAAAACTTGATCGAGCAATTGGAGCGCAACGTTCAGCTTCGTCAGCAAGCCAGCGCCGACATTCTCCAATCGATGCCGGGGCAGGACCATTTCTGGGACCGTCTCACGATGGAACACCGCAGAGCCATGACCATGCACACGGCCCTCACGCTCTTGCTCATTCAATCTTCTGGCGGTTCCAGCGATAAGAATTCCAAGCAAGCCGAAGCGGCCTGGGGCGACGCTGCCAAAGCCATGTCAGGCAAGCTCCGGCCCACGGATTCCATTTACAACCTGTCGCCCAAACTCTTTGCCATCGTCCTTCCGGAAACAGACACTTTGAATGCCAAGCGCGTCGCCGTCCGGCTCCAGGAAGAGCTGCAGTCCGTCCGAGCCAAGCATGGTCTTACTTTTGAAATTGGAGTCCACAATTATCCCGAGCATGTACGGAGCTCCCACGAACTGGAAGACATCGTGAAGTCCTTGCTTCCGGCAAAACAGGAGTGGGAAGTCCCGGCCGAGACTCAGCCCGTCTAATAATTTGAAGGATTTCCTCGACTCATTCGCTCAAGCCAGAGCCTGCTGTAAGTCGGCGATCAAGTCTTCCGAATCCTCTAGCCCAACCGAAACTCGCACTGTGCCGGCGCTTACGTTCGCGCGTTGCAGTTCTTCGGCGCTCATGTTGTAGTGCGAGCTGTAAATGGGAAGAATGACGAGCGACTCGACTCCGCCAAGGCTCGCCGCCAGCAGGAACAATCGAACTCGATCGCAGAAGCGCCTCGCCGCGGAGAGCCCGCCTTTCAAATCAAACGCCATCATGGTTCCAAATCCCCGCATCTGTTTCTTAGCGAGTTGGTGATCCGGATGCGACGCTAATCCAGGGTAGTGCACGCGCGCCACCTTCGGGTGTTTTTCCAGAAACTTTGCCACGGCCATCGCGTTCTTGCACTGCCGCTCGATGCGCACTCCCAGCGTCTTCATTCCTCGGATCAAGAGATAAGCCGCCTCTGGATCCATGGAGCCACCAAGATAAATCACCATATGGCGAATGCGCTCCATCCAATGCTTATTGCCGACGGCCACGCCGGCGATGACGTCGGAATGCCCCGCCAGCGCTTTCGTCGCGCTGTGCACTACGATGTCGTAACCCATCGCCAGCGGATTCTGCAGAACAGGTGTAGCGAAGGTGTTGTCGATAATCGAAATCAGTTTGTGTTTTTTCGCAAACGTAATCGCTTTGTGCAGATCAACGAGCCGCAGCGTGGGGTTCGTCGGCGTTTCCACATAAAGACACCTCGTGCGCGGCGTCGCCAGTTCCTCCAGTCCCGCGAGATCGGTGTCCACCTGATGCACCTTGATCCCCATGTCCGGAAAAACGTCCCTCATCAGCCGGTAACTGCCGCCATAAACTTGCGCCGTGGAGATCAATTCGTCGCCGCACTTCAACACGCCCAGCAAAGCCGAGGAAATCGCCGCCATCCCCGAAGCCGTCACCACCGCGGCTTCTCCGCCTTCGAGCGCCGCGATCTTTTGTTCTGCCACGCTCATTGTCGGATTCCCATACCGGGTGTAGATGTACGCCTTGCTCTTGCCCTCAGCCCACAGCTTCATCTCCGCCGTCGAGGAAAATGTAAACGTGGATGTCCGGCAGATCGCCGTGCCGACGGGCGCGCCGACGCCATGGCGAGGCGGCTCACCGCCATGAATCGCCGTTGTCTGGGGACCAAGTTTTCGATGGACACGATTGGTGGCTGGCTTGTTTTTCATAAGAGCACCATTCTGAGTGCGCGATTTGTCCCGGCAAGCACCAATTTGGCGGCGCGCTGCCGGTAACATAACTCTTTCGCCCTGCGTAAGTATATTGACAGGACGACTGTCTTCCATGCCTGCAATCCGCCTCATGGCTCTCGGTCACACACGCCTTTGGCGCTTCGCGCTGCTTTCGGTTTGCCAGCCAGAGCCCGCAAAGAAGAACGAGAATTGCGTCGAGCTGCCATGAGCCATTTAACTCCCATGCAATGGGTGACCTTCTGCTGGACAGGTTTTGCCTTGTATTGGCTCGTGTCCGCCTTCAACCGCAAGGTAACCAAAAAGAGGGAATCGTTTTTCGAGCGTCTACGCTACACCGTTCCCCTGCTCTTCGCCTTCTATCTCTTGTTCCGTCCGGAGGCTCACTACAGGTGGCTGGGCGTGCGCTTCTTTCCTGCAGGCGCCGCATGGGAATGGATCGGCGTGGCTCTCACTGCCGCTGGGGTGGCTATCGCCATCTGGGCTCGCTGGCACCTTGGTTCGAATTGGAGCGGCATCGTTACGCTGAAGGAAGGCCACGAATTGATTCGTACCGGCCCGTACCGCGCCATCCGTCATCCCATCTATACCGGCATGTTAATCGCCCTCTTGGGTACGCTAATCGCCGTCGGTGAAGTGCGCGGCGTGATCGCTCTGGCATGCGCCTGGCTTTCTTTCTATGTGAAGGCGCGCCGCGAAGAATCGTTTTTGGCGCAGGAGTTTGGTCCCGCATTCTCCGAGCATCAGCGAAATACAGGGATGTTTTTCCCAAAGCTGCCTGAGCTGCCCCGTTAAACTCGCGCCTAAGCCTCATCTTCCGCGGCCTCGCCGTGAGCCGGCTTGTGGGCATCGATCACTTTTTGCGCCAGTTCGTTCGGCACATAGTCATAGTGTGAGAACTCCATCGAATAAGTCGCGCGTCCCTGCGTTTTCGAAATCAAGTCGTTGGCGTAACTCAGCATCTCCGCCAGCGGCACTTGCGCTTTAATGATTACGTTGTGCCCGCGCGCTTCGCTTCCTGCGATCCTTCCGCGGCGCGAGCTGATATCGCCCATCAGGTCGCCAGAATATTGGTCCGGCGCATAAACTTCGACGTGCATCACCGGCTCCAGCAGAGCCGGCTTGGCCATCTTCATGGCTTCCTTGAACGCCAGGGATCCGGCGATTTTGAACGCCATGTCGGAAGAATCCACATCGTGGTATTTGCCGTCGTACAAGATGGCGCGAAAATCCGTCACTGGGAAACCGGCAAGAAAACCGCGCGCTGCCGAATCTCGAATTCCCTTTTCCACGGAGGGAATCCAGTTCCTGGGAATCGCGCCCCCAAAAACGTCGTCCACAAACTCCACGCCCTTGCCGCGCTCGATCGGCTCCATCTTGATGCGGCAAACTCCGAACTGTCCGTGTCCGCCGGACTGTTTCTTATGCTTCCCCTCCGCATCCGCTTTGCCGCGAATCGTTTCGCGGTACGGCACTTTCGGCGGCTTCAGCGTGAGGTCCACGTGGTAGCGCTTGTGCAACTTTGCCACCACCACCTCGATGTGTTGCTGCCCGGAACCTGCTAGCAGGAATTCTTTGGTCTGGGGATCGCGCATGAAGCGAAGCGCCGCATCTTCCTCGATAATCTTGTGAATGGAAATGCCGATCTTATCTTCGTCAGCGCGCGTTTTGGGTTCAATCGCGAATGTGATGGAAGGTTCCGGCAGCTGCGCAGGTTTGTAATAGATGGGAGAGGCTTTGTCTCCCAGCGTTTCGCCCGTCGTTGTTTCTTTCAGTTTGGCAATCGCACCGATGTCACCCGAATGAAGATCCGCGATTTCGCTCAGCTGTTTCCCCTGCACCACCTGCGTGTGCTGAAAACGCTCCTGCGTGCCCCGGTTGTAATTCGTCAGCGTGGCGTCGTTTTTCAGCACGCCGCTCTTCACCTTGAAATAATTGATGCGCCCGGCAAAAGGATCCGCGAGGGTCTTGAAGACGAAAAGCGAGAGCGGCTGGCCATCATCGTACTTCCTCTCCACGCGTTCGCCTTTGCCGCCTGGTTCCGTAAATCCCACCTGCGCGTGTTCGTCGGGATGGGGAAAGGCGTCCGCCAAAAATGTCAACAAGCTCGCGGTGCCGACGTTGCGCAGCGCCGACACCATCAGCACCGGGAAGATTTTCTCGGCCACGATGGCCTTCCGGACGCCCGGAATCAGGTCCGCAATCGGAATCGTCCCTTCCTTGAAAAATTCTTCCATCAAATCGTCGTCGCCTTCCGCCACCATCTCTACTAATTTCTCGTGCGCCTCTTTCGCCTCATCCGCCAGCGCTGCCGGAATCTCTTCGATTGAAGGTTTCCCGTCTCCATCCGGCTTGTAGATGTGCGCCTTCATTCCGACCAGGTCGATTACCCCGCGGAATCCCTTTTCCGAACCGATGGGCAGTTGCAAGGCGACCACATTGCGCCCAAACACCTGTTCGAGAGATTCCATCGAGCGTTCGAAGCTCGCCAGCTCGCGGTCCATCCAGGTCAGTACAAACGCGCGCGGAATATCGTACTCCGTGCAATAGTCCCAAACCTTTTCCGTGGTCACCTGCGCGCCGACGTGGGCATCCACGGCGATCAGCGCGGCGTCCGCCGCAATCAACGACGCCTTGGTTTCCGTGATGAATGTCGAGTATCCGGGGAGGTCGATGAAATTGATTTTGATTCTCTCGGAGCCGCCAGCCTGTCCGCCGGAAGTCGGCCATTCGGCGTAGGCCAGTCCGGTTTGAATCGAGATTTTCCTTGCGATTTCTTCCTCGTCCCAATCCGTGGTCGTGCTGCCTTCCGCAACTTTTCCCCAGCGCGGCGTCATGCCCGCCGTGAAGAGCAACGACGACACCAGTTGCGTCTTACCGGTGCCGCCGTGGCCGACAATGCCAACGTTTCGAATCTCATTGGTGAGATAGCTCTTCATATAGGCCTCCCTTTGCGCGGCACCGGCGATGCCGGCGCCTTCAGGCGAGGTCCGTCCCGAAGAATTCAGGCGCGGGCCTGCGCCTGGGTGTGCGATTCAGAAGATGATGGAGAGCGTGGCCTCGATGGCGGCTCTTTACAGTGTCGCGCCCGGCTAGCAACTACCCCTGGTCCGTTCCCCAACTCCGCGGATGCTAGCACACGCCCTCATTCCCCGGCAATCTCTGTCCGTCCTCCTGTCCGTCCTCCTGCGCGCGCTCCGCGGTACCAGCCCCTTTGTCGTTTGGAATGGTTATTTCGTTCTTGAGTGCGCACTGTATTCGGGTTCGCGGCCCAGCTTCCAAAGCAACGGCTCACCGACTTGGCGGCTTCAAGAAGCAATGAGCGTGTTGGATAAAACCTTCGTCAGGCAATGGAGAATTTTCTAGGACTAGTACCCCAACCGTTTACAGTACCCGTCCGATCGACTCCTTACTTCTTGAAGATAGAGCATTTACCGCACATTGAAGAGGTGGCCTCCCGGCCACAAGCGTGCTTCAGAAAAGTCGGAGTCGTTTGTCACGATTTGGAATCGGAGCATTGGGTTCCCGCGGAGGGCGGTGCCAGTCAGCTGATTTGCTCCAAACGATGTAACATAAGTTCGCCGCTCGTAGGAAATACGAAGAAATCGAGGAGGATAATCATGGAGGAGTACCAAGAATCGGATCACAACGAGAACCGCTCGGAGACCCAGCGGAGCACCTCGAACGGAATGTTGGTCGTTGCCGTGGTCGCCTTAATCTGTCTGGCAACGGTGGCGTTCGCCTACGGCATTCATCAACAATCGACAGTCCAGCGGTTGACCGCGCAGGCAACGACAGCCAATGCGTCAGTGACTCAGCTTCAGGATCAAGTCAGCTCGCTAACGGCTAAACTCAATCAAATGAGCACGCCGCAAACTCAGTCCCAGGCTTCACCTGCTTCCGCATCAGCCTCGGGGTCGTCCGCCGAGCCTTCCACGGAGGTCTCTGCGCAGGCTCCTGAGACTCCAGGAAAGCCCGCCGCTTCCGGCAAGTCTGCTCACACCACGCGCCGACCCACAAAGCGTCATGCTCCTGTGGACAAGAAGTACACGCAACTCCAGGCTCAATTGGCCGAGCAGCAGAAGCAGCTCAAAGAAACCCAGGACGAGGTCGCCAAAGACCGCTCCGAACTCGAAGGATCGCTGAATTCCACCCGCGATGACCTCAATGGTTCCATCGCCAGGACACACGAGGAACTCGTGGCCCTCGAGAAGCGCGGCGAGCGCAGCTATTTTGAGTTTGACCTCTCCAAGTCCAAGCAATTCCAACGCGTCGGCCCCCTGACTCTTTCGCTTCGCAAAGCCGACACCAAGCACAAGAGCTACGACCTGTCGATGTATGTGGACGATAATCAGCTCCAAAAGAAGAAGGTGAACCTGTACGAGCCGATCTGGATTCACACCGAAAATGAATCGCAGCCCGTGCAGATCGTAGTGAACCGGATCGAAAAGGATCACATTCACGGTTACATCAGCGCGCCTAAATACAAGCCGTCAGAATTGGCTACCACCGGTACGGCCAGCGTGACGCCGGTATCGGCCAAGACTCCGGCCGACAACCCCAATCCGCAACCGCCGAACCAGCCAGAGCAGCCTCAGCCGTTCTTGCAATAGTCTCGCTCTGTTCTCCGCGGCAGGACGTCTCTCAAACCGTCCTGCCGCTTTTTTTGCCTTCTCACATCTTCATTTTTTAGACAAACGGTCGAGGAGAGGTTTTAAGGTGACCTAGCTGTCTTTCAGGATCTCTAGCGTGCGTTTCCATTCCGCATATCCGGCAGCCTTCATGACAATCGTGTGGGTGCCGATTCCAAGTTTCAGTTTTGCGGGAGCGTTGCCGACGAATTTCTCATCCACATAAATTTCCGCGCTCTCCGGTTCGGAGGAGATTATTACCGTGCCTGTTCCATGCGGAACTGGGGAGGCTGGTGAATCCGCCGTTGCATCCGCCTGTTGCGTTGCGGATGCCGCAGCACTGGATTCCGTTTGCGTGCCCGTGCCCGATGCAGCCGAGACCGGCGAGTTGGCATCATTGGTCTCCGTTGGCACTACTCCGCCTGCGGAAGTCGTGGCGGAACCCGGCGCGGAGCCTTCACTCTTGGCGGAGGTTGCAGTAGAAACATTGGGATAAAATCGTTTCAAGACTTGCAGAAGATCGGTTGCGCTGAGAGCAAATCCGATTCCCGTCACATTCTTTTTAATCAGCTTCAGTGTGTTGATGCCGATCACCTCGCCTCGCGTATCCAATAATGGTCCGCCGCTGTTTCCCGGATTGATGGGCGCGTCCGTTTGAATCCACGTGCCCGGGCCTGCGTCGCCAAACTTGCCCACAGCGCTGACAATTCCTTTCGTCACGCTGAATAGCATGGCGTCTCCGGGATTTCCGATCGCGAGCACTTCTTCGCCCTGTTTTACGGCAGTCGCATCAGCAAGAGTGAGGTGCGTGAAATCCTTCCCGTCCACTTTCAGCAGTGCGATATCGAGATCGGAATCTACATACACCACTCTGGCTTCGAGTTGTTCTCCTCCGGGCAGCACAGCCTCCAGCGACTCCTCTTCTCGCGCCAGGTGCGCGTTCGTTGCGATAACTCCTGTGTTCGTCACAAAGAATCCGGTTCCCGATTTATCCAGGCCCCTCAAATAAACGACCGCCGGCTTTGTCCGTCGCACCAGTTCCTCGAGAGAAAGTTCGGGTTGAAGATCAATTTGTCCTGCGCTGGCTGATTTCGCTGTGACTCCGCCGGTAAACACATCGCCGACCGCCTGCAGTTCGGCTTCAAAGTGATCGCTTTTCAGAAGCCAGTATTCGCCGCGATTGCGCCCATTGAGCGAGATCCATTTCATTGGCCCGTCCGTCAGGCGAATTTCCTTGGTGGCGTATCCGGCCAGGCTGAGCCGGGCCACCATGGGATGCTCCAGGCGCGCGCCCATGGATGTCTTCGTTTTGTGAAAATAACCCCCGGGGTACTCCTTTTCGAATGGCGTGGTGCCCTCGCGCACTCCGTCAATCTCGACCGTCGCCCCTGCGGGTTTGCTGGTGATTTTGAGTGTGTCTGCGGCCACGCGGGCAGGACAGACAAGCAGGAAGGCTATCGCTGCGAGAGGAGCGAGGGAGTTCGAAGTCATGAAGTGACCTCGCCGGATGAATAAACCCGACAGTTAACTTACCATAGCGATACAATTCTTAAAAGGATGAAACGGGGTACGCGAATATTCTATGGACGATCTGAAATCTTTGTTTTTTTCTGGTAGCCGTTGCAGGAAAGCACCGGCAGTCGGGGATATTTGGCAAATCTGGAATCGCTGCGCGCGAGTTCGCACAGCAGAAAAATCGATCCGCGGTTGGATTCGACAACCCGCGCATTTGCGCACTCCGCGCACAAACCTGCGCCCTCTTTCAACACGCGTTCGTCGTCAGCGCTTCCCACGCCCGCAGAATAACCCACACACCTTCCGGGCGGGCAGGCTTTCTTGCCCTGCTGTTAGCGTGACTCAGATTCGTTGACTACCAGTAGTCTCTCCGCTTCTGGAAAGCTCGCCGCGTACTGCGTACAGTTGTTAAGCTAACTACTGGTTTGCTGGAGTGCTTGGTTCACATGCTTCGCCTGCGATCGCCTCAACGTGCCTTCTTGTTCTGTGTGCTCGCTTGCGTTTGCTCCTCTTCCTCTTTCAGCCAGGAACCGGATCCATCGAAACAGAAAAAAACGGATCAACAGCAACCCGAAAAAGCAACTGCGGCCAACTCCCAATCCACAGCTTCGGGCGCGAGCCCTGACTCGCAACAGGATGAGATAACCGCCGTCCCAAATCGTCCAACGTTTGCATCCACCGCCGAAACTGTGCAGCGCGGCGTATTTGAGCTTGAATATGGATTTGAGCTGGCAAATGCGCACCAGAACATCAATGGTCTTTTGAAGTGGGGAGCCTTCAAGAACCTGGAGTTCTGGTTCCTCAATATCCCGATCGAACGCGATTCCGCCGTTGCCGGCCGGGGAGATTCCGGCGCTGGTTTCAAATACAGAATGATTTCGCAATCGGGGAAATTGCCGTCTGTAGCAATTTTGTATGTCGCGACGATACCAACCGCCACCGCAGATCTCGGCTCCGGAGCCGTGGGCCATTCCGTGCAATTATTAGTGAGCAAGGATTTCGGCGAACATCATTTTGATGCGAATGAGGGCGTGCAATTTGTAGGGCGGCCGGGAGCGAGTGGGTTTGACCGAAATTATTTTACGGCGATTTCCTATTCACATCCCATCTCCGGCAAATGGGGCTGGACAGCCGAACTGGCCGGTTTCAGCTGGACCAATCAAAACAATCCGGCCAGCATGCTAATTCTGGGCGCGGGAACCTACAATCCCTCAACACGCCTGGTGCTCGACGGCGGAGCGTACGTCTCTGTCTACGGCCCTTTCCCTCGCGTTACATTCTTCAGCGGGGTGACGTATTCGGTAGTCGATTTATACCACCTTCATTCTTCGCATCGCACAGCGAGGCACTGAACTCTTCTCCAAACGATGGTTGCGCAGCTTGTGGGGTCGGTGCGTTCGGTTCCGTTGAGGGAGGCGCAGCGGGTTTCTCGAAGCGCGAATCATCGATCTCCGGATCGAGCTCGATTTTGTCTACGATAATCCTCTGCGTCACTTGCGCCTGGGGATTGTTTGAGACGAGTTCAAAGGCGAATTTCAGCCCGCCCACCTCCCGGTAGTCGTGAAAATAAGTCTCGCGCGTCACGGCTTCGCCATTGACGTTTTCAATCCCGCTCCACTTGAGCAGCAGATACGTGGTTGCGTCGAATGAATAAGAGGAAGTTTGGCCGTCCTTGTGCGTCACCTTCAGGATGTACGCGTCCTTTCCCTCGACCTTTTCTTTTCCTGCCAGTTCGATGACGATTCCTTTTGTTTTCGAGTCCACCAGCGGCCCATCGAAGTCTGCTTCGTTTCTCGCGTCTTTCACGTCATCGGCCGAGAGCGGCTCCGGCGCGTTCTTCCCGGCGAAGGGATTGATCATCCAGCCCCCGTCTTTGCCGTTAAACGCGCGCACGACGGTCTTGTCCTGAATGGTCACTTCGTTGTGCATTTTACCGGGGCGCTTGAATTCGGCGATGAAAGGACCATACAGGTCCTGGGTGAAGTAGATCGTGCCGGTGATGCGCTCGGACTTAACAGCCTTGGCCTTCGCCAGGCCTCCCCGGGCTTCCAGGACTTTGGCAACGAGTTCGTCGCTGGTCTGCCCCGCCGCCAATACCGGCTGTGCTATTTGAAGCCCAGCCAGAATGGCTGCCCCGAGAATCGCCGGGGCCAGCCTGCGTTGCGTCATTCCGTAAAGCCTCTTCATCATCGGCATCCTATTTGCTCAATTATGGCCTTCGGCGGCCGCGCTCTTTTCATCCTATTCGCAGAAGCAGTCTCGGTCAATTTCGTTGCCTGGCATGGTTGGCCGATTTCCAGGAGCGTGGCGAGCCGCTGGCAGGCAAGCGAATGCTGGCATCGCTGTATTGACCAAGTCCCATTTCTCAGAACACGGCGGGACAACACCACTCATTCGCGCGTAGGCGATCAGCTGCCCCATGTGCTCGTTGTCCTTAAGTCATAATGCGGAGATACATCCCGTCGAGCGTCAGGTCGTGACCGGCGAGGTGCACCGTGCGCAGAAAATGCTTCGGCGGAATTCCAGTTGACATCGAGGCCCCCTCTTCCTTGGGTGTTTTTTGTAAATGTTTCATTCGATTGTGGTTAAGGTGCGGGTCTGCACAATTATTGATTCTAAAGGGGATAGCATGGGGAAAGGACGCTGGAAGGCTTGAAGATGGGAAAGTTCGAATGTTGGAAGAGTGAGGCAGCCCCCACCGCGGGTGTTTTTCGCAAAGAGTGCGGAGATGGTTGAGAATACAGGAGTTAGCGTTTTGCACGTGGCAAAAGAGTGCGTAAGAGTATGAAAACAAAGGACGGCTAAAGCATTTGGAATGATATTGATGTGGACTCTTTCGGAAAGAGCAGTTCAGAGTAGAAAGTTCAAAATCGAAGGTGGACACGGAGGCACACCCCCATGTGTGACGGAAAGTGTGTGGATGCAATTGATAGCAAAGGGGTTGCGACGGCACCGGCGTGTCGAGTTGTGACGGGTGTGTCGAGTTCGGGGAAGTGAAGAGGGGAGAGAGGCAGAGGATAGGCCGATGAGTGTAGTAGAAAGGCGACAGCGGCAGGCGTCGCAGAGAGGACGAGGTTGCCGGGCGGGGCTGTCGGCTTCGGATCATATTACATGGTAGCATGAAAGTTACTACATGTCAATAGCGTGTTTAGGTGTACTTCATGGTTATTCGAATGGGGAGGGCTGGTTCGAAGGACGGCTTCGCAAGGCGCTGAGCTGGCGAGGGTTAGCCCTTCGATGCTCCCTTCGATGCTCCCTTCGAGGCTCCCTTCGAGGCTCAGGGCAAGCAGGGCAAGCAGGGCAAGCAGGGTAAGCAGGGCAAGCAGGGTAAACCCTTCGAAGCTCCCTTCGATGCTCAGGGCAAGCTGGATAAACAGGGAATCTTGTGGTTTGGTACGGCTGTGGAAAAGTGTGGAAAAGTCAAAAGCCGAACCCCTCCTCCAGCGGGACAAATGAAGACAAAATTGGAAATACGAAACTCGAAACTAGGAAATCCGAAAGGCGAGTCGGAATGACAGAGAAGGGTGACCCACCCTTTCAAAAAGAAGCTGTGAAATAACCTCAACTCGGAAACGGGCTCAAAAACTTTTCTCCATTAGCGGCCCGAGGGGCGATTATTTGGGCCTCGGCATAGATTTTGTATCAGCCAAGAAACCCTCGAAAACATTGGCAAAAGGGTTTCTTCACAGCTTCAGAACCAAAACCGAAAGGGTAGGCCACCCTAGAGAAAACAGAGTCAAGATCGTCCTACTGCGGTGAGATTCGTGCGCTCGGTAAGCGGTTAGGGGCTGCCACCCGCCCACCATGCACCGAGCGAAAATCGTTCAACAAAGAGTGCAGATGGAAGGGTGGCGACAGGAGCGGCTTGGCTCAATGGCAGGAACTCACGGGGAGGAAGAGGAAGAGAAAAACAAAAACATGCTCACAAGAAGAAAAAAAGAAAAAACAAAAAAACGCACTTGACTCATACCGGCCTTCTCATGGAAAGAGTTGGAGTTCAGTTCCGCAAAACCGCCTTTTCAGCCTCTAGCAACTCCGTCCTTCCAGGCTTGTCGGAGCGAGTGCAGACCGACAGCAGTTCCAGATAGTATTTCTGACTCGCGTCACGATTTCCGTTGAGCTGTGCCGCGCGTGCTGCACCGTAAAGTGCGCGAAAGCGTCCCGGCTCATTCTTCAAAGTTGCCTCAAATTGTTCCAATGCGTGCCCAGGTTCGTTCACCTGTAGGAACATTTCGCCGAGTAACTCACGCGCCGGAGCCAGTGGCCCCGGTGTTACCGCGCTTTTTTCTGTTCCATCTTCCAGTTGGGCCGCCAAGCTCATCTTGCGCAACGCTTCTTCTTTTCTGCCTGCCGCGAAAGCCGCCCATGCGGCTACGGCAACTTGTTGGATTTCCACCTGCAACTCCCAATATTGTTCATTGGCCTTGGACAGCCGTTCTTTGATCTGCTGCAGTGCTATTGCGGACTCGTTTGCCGCTTCTGCTTGTCCCAAACGCGCTGCACCATACCCGCGCGCGAACCACGTCATTGCCTCTGTATACGGAAAGGGAGTGTCTCTGACGACGAGTTGCGTGGCCTGCTTCCAGTCCTGGCGTTCCAGAGCGTACCGTGCTGGGATCGCCGCCAGAGCGAAAAAGCCAACGGAGGGGCCGCCCGCGCCACCAATCACGGCCCTAGGATCGAAGCGGGTTGCGATCTCGGGCAGTGAACTCACGATTCGGCCTGCCGCCTGGTCCTGCGCTGTTTGAAGGTATGCGTAAATTTCGTAGTCGGTGGCGTGCAGCTCTTCTGCCGTCTGACCCTCGCGTCGAGCCGCGGCTCCCGCGGCTATGTTGGTGTCAATGGACTCCTGCCAATAACCTGTACGTGTGAAAATATGCGACGGCATGTGCAGTGCATGCGGCGTATCGGGCGCAATCGCCCCGTACCGCCTGGCAGCTACAAGTCCCTTGGCGGCCAGAGGCGGCACGTCGTACGTATGGATGATGTAGTGTGCCAGACCCGGATGATTTGGTTCCTCCGCGAACAATTTTTCGAGAATTGCTCCCGCCTGCAGCCGCCCGGCGTAGGTCTTGTCCGCGGGATCCTCGGAAGCCGCAACCGCCAATGCATAGAAGATTTGCGCTTCATGCTCGTCTGGATATCTGGCTGCGACTTCGCCCATCGCATCGCGGTAAGAGATCAAACGTATTTGCTGGGGTGTGCTCTTATAATTGCAGTACAGTTTGCCAACCGCTGCAATGTACGCTCGTTCACGCTCTGTCTTCGCGCCAGTGGCCGTGCCTCGTTCCGCGCTCTCCCGGCCCGCTTGTAACTGCCCTTTGTCCTTTGCTCCCGGAGCAAATGGGTTACTCCAATCGCTGAGCGCTATTCCCCAGTAAGCGATTCCGCAGGTCGCATCCTCTCGAAGCACCGACTCGAATCCTGCAATGGCACGGCTGAACTGGAAGGAATGCAGGAGCGCTACCGCTCGGTCGAATTCCGTCTGCGCCACGTCGTTGCACGATGTGGCAAAGTGTACCGTTCCCAACTTTTCGTCACTCTCATGTAAATGGTCCTGCGCGGGGGTGTTCCACGCCGCCATGGTGACAACAGCAACTATGACGATACTCAATTTGTTCATTTTCAAAGCTCAGCCCGTAGCAGTATAAGGAAGTTCAATCGGGTGTGAAACACTGTTCCTGCAACCGAGGAAGAAACGGATCAACTCCTGAGAAGTCGGCTTACCGGTAACGGTTAATCAGGCACGTTGTTGAGTCCCCAGCTGTCTCGCAATGAGGATGGTAGGCTGTACCACTCCGCAGCTGCTCCAAGAGGAACAAATGGGATACGTTTCTACTAGAAAGAAAGCGGGAATACTTGCTGCCTTTCTGATCGCAACTGTGCCTGTATGCTCGAAAGCGGACACACCAGGAAGTCCAGTGGTTGTGCACCGCAAGGTCGGCTCAGAGGCTTGCGAGCTTATGCAGCGTGGCTCGTTCATACTCGACAAAGAGTTTGCGTGGGTCGTAATAGAAGGAGAAAAAGAACCGGTCTATTCTCCCGAGCTCGGGCCACATGACTACTTGTCGGTTTCGTCGGAAGTTTCAAGACGCACAAGTAAAGACGCCCACAAATCCGGTTTCGAGCTAAAGCAAAAAGACTCTATTCCTGGTGACATACCGTTGGTCCGTGGTCTGCGTGGGAATGCTAACTGCCCGGACCTCCAGAGCGCGATCGCGGAAGTTGAGCAATCACGAATACTAAGGCGCTCAAAGTTTCAGGCAAAAATCTACCAGCCCGGAAGCGATGGTGTTCTCCCGCCAACGCCAATGAACTCTGACCAGGGCACAACTCCGAGCACACCTACGAATGGTACCGATGCAAAGCAGAAGGTGACGTACCACGGAACCGTCGTGCTTAACGTTGTCATCGGCATCGATGGGGATGTCGAACAGACCCAAGTAGTTAGGTCGGCCGACCCTTTTCTAGACCAGAAAGCCGCTGAAAAGGTTTCTGAGTGGAAGTTCCTCCCGGCCAGAAAAAGGGGCCTGCCCGTTCGAAGCGCTCTGCCTGTTGTTATTAACTTCAACCTTCACTGAGTGGCCTGGCAGTACGTGGAATACCGGAATCCAGCTCTGGTAGGCCCGATAAGTCGTGTCGGACATGTTCGTTCAAGTACCCACATGGACGGTAACGGCGTCTATCAGGAACCCTGCTTTGTCAGTCCGCTAGCAGGGCCACTAGCAAAGCGCATATTAAAATCACAATGGTCGACACAGCGAGCACGACCAAACCGAATCCTCTGATGGGTGCCAGTAACCACACTACTGCGGCCACCCCGAACACGCCTTTGACGATTTCGCGAGCCAATTTCCTTATCCGTCTTCTGGAATGAAGGGAGCCACCACGAAAGTCATATCCGCAATCACAGAGCGCGGTCTCGTCGGGACTCACTAGTTCGCACTTCGGACACTCCTTCATAGGAAAAGAAACCTCTCAGAGACTTTCTTCATCGCAGAACATGGGAGCTTACACCCGATTTGATTGCGTGATGCCTGGTCGGCTTACCGGTAAGGTACCTTTGGCGGATTTAACTTTGCCGGTTAAGCTGGCGGCGTTTACCAAGCATTGGCGAACGTCGTATTCGAGCTACAAACAAGATTGCTTACTTGGCCGAGCTACGGAGACTACCCTATAGGCGATAGCTCCAGAATTTCAAAATGACCCAATCGGCCGAAATTCCTGCTAAGGTGTGTTTGGTAGGGAAAGGTACTTCGCAAGGAGAAAGTTGATGAGATGTCTGCTTGTTGTTCCGCTATCCTTGGCTGCGATTCTGCCTCTCACGAGCGGCACCGTTTCAAGGCGCTCCAACCCGGCTCAAGCTTCGACGCAAGATGTAAAAATCATCGAGGTGAGTGCGAAGAAGTATGAGTACAATCCATCGTCAATCCACGTCAAACAGGGCACGAAGGTCCAGCTTAAGATCACTGCGACCGATCATACACATGGCTTCAAGATAGGAGCATTTTCGGACAGCTCCGACAAGAGCGGAAGCCCGGGTCTCGCTTTCACTTCACCCCAAGACTGCTGGAAGATCGAGAAAGGTCAATCGGCAACCATTGAATTTGTCGCGCAAACGTCAGGCACGTACTCCTTCAAGTGTTGCGTCCGCTGCGGATTGGGTCACGGTGGAATGAAAGGTCAACTCATCGTCGATCCATGATTGAAGACCGGAGCGAGCGAGCCGACCGGCCCAGGATTGTTTTCATCGCCGCTCTAACAGGGTTGTGTTTCACGCGTCTGCAGAAGGGTTCTTCATCTTGGTTGACATGGCCTGCCTTCCAAGCCGGTGAAATGTCAGACCCGTTCCGCAGCGTTCATCAGGAGTTGGCCTTCCGAAATTCTCCTAAACTTCTGGCACGGCGCGATTCAATTCGGCCTGTCCCTCTTCCGCAACGGCTTCTTCTCCACGGGCTTCCTGGTCGAAGTCGATTAGTCCAGGAATGCCAGGTAACCCGCCACGAGCCGATACGTTTGGTAATAATCGTCCGGCCGGATCGCCGAAATTACATCTTTCTTCGTAGGAAGGATGTGGGCGTCCCATGTTTTCTGGCTTAGTGAATGCACGGTAATACTGGGTATGTTCGCCGGGGCAAACTGCACGGAATCCGAACTTCCAACAGCTTCCACGTCTACCGCTGGGTTTCAAATAGAACAGTTCAGTGGGGCCAAAGCCAGGCGAAGGTGCCGGCGGTTAGCGCGGCGTAGATGACGCCATCGAAGACTTCCTTGAGGGTCATGCTCCAGGTTTGGCCCTTCCAGATAACGCTGATGAACGCGCCCAGGCCGTAGCCGAGGAAAGCGGCGGTGCCGACGATGCGCAGCACGTGGCGAAAGGGAGCGGCGGGGACGACCGTGTGAGCGGCGAGATAAGCGACGACGAAGCTGATCAGCAAGCAGTAGATGAACCATTGGACGAGAAACTTGGGCATGGAGACCGGGCCGCTGGGGAAGATGGTGAGGAAGCCGACGGGTCCCTGCTTGAATTTTTCCTGCATGGCAGGCGTCTTCAAATCCTTGTGATTGCAATGCGGGAAGTGGTAGAGGCCGCGCGTGACTCCAGCGGAACGGAGAGCCGCGAGAACGGCGTCTTCCTCGGGAAGCTTGCGGTAGTCGCTGTTGTGGTAAGGCAGCACGGTATGCATGATGGAGCTGGCGATAAAAACGATGATGGCTGAAAGCAGGATGGGGAGCCAAAGGGCAGTGAGAGCAACCATTTGTAGCCTCCTGAGCAGCGAGCAAAAGTGCGTGGTTATTGCGCGCGAGACTATCCTTGATAAGGCAGGCAGGTCAAGTCGTTTGAACCGGGGAGCTACACAGAAGTGAAGAACGAGCCGTCGCCCGCGACGTAGGCATAGGCCATTCGAGGTGTGTTGAATGCGAAGCCGGGATTGCCTTCGCGGTCGAGCAGGATGAGGCCGCCGGTGGCATGCGTGCGGTGGGCGAGCAGATGGACAGCTTCGCGCGCCGCCAACATGGCATGAAAATTCTCGCCGCAAGGCGAAGCCGCCGCATCCTCGGCAACACTCTCCGCAACGAGCCGGATCGAGACACGGGAAGGTTTTTCCGGAACCGGACAATCATGCTGGGAGGCAGGAGTGGCGCGCAGATAGTCCACCGCGGTTTTCGCCATGACGATTTTCATGATGGCCTCGCCATAGCCGGTACAAGAGACGCCGCCGGCGCTGGAATCGGCGTAGCAGCCGCACCCGATCAGAGGGGAATCGCCGACGCGCCCGGGAAGTTTGCAGCAAGTCCCGCCCGTCGATGTGGCGGCGAAGAGCCTGCCATTGGCATCGAGCGCGACCGCGCCGACGGTGCCCTGCTCGTGCCCGCGATGATGGGCGGCGGCATGTTTGTCGAGGCTGCAATGCGTCCACGCTTCGCGTTCCGCATCGCTAACCAGCTCTGCAGGGTCGCAAAGCGCGATGCCGTTGTCCTGCGCGAACCGCTCGGCGCCTTCGCCGACGAGCATCATGTGCGGGCAATGCTCGAATACCGCGCGCGCAAGCCGAATCGGATTGCGAATCCGCTGCATAGCCGCCGCAGCACCGCAACGCAATGTCGCGCCGTCCATGACAATGGCGTCGCATTCGACCCGTCCATCCAAATTTAAATGCGAGCCGAATCCGGCGTCGAAAACAGGATCGTCTTCGAGAACGAGAATGGCGGCCTCGACCGCGTCCAGGGCCGACCCGCCTTGCGAAAGGATGGACCAGCCGGATTCAAGAGCGCGACAGCAGCCCGAATTGCAATCGTCCACAGCTTCATCAGGAATATCCCACGCGCCGCCATGCACAATCAGGGAGGGTTTCATCGGGAGGAGAATGGCAAAGGCAACGGAGTTTGTCCAGAACGGGGAAAATTTGCTGTGCTCATCTGCTAGATAAAGAAATCGAGGAAGAAGAGAATCATCCCCAGGAAGAACAGGATGAAGGCGGGATGAATCTTCTGCCGCGGAAAGCGCCCGAGCGAACTCAGAAATTGAGAAGGAACGGCTCTAAGGCGGGACTCTTCCCGGATTCCATAGAACGGGCCAATGACCGTGTAGCGGGAAAGGCTGCGGCGGAATGCACCGAATTCGTCGTGGACCCAAACGAAAAAGTCGTCACGCCGGCGCCAAGCCAAGGTAGCGCCGGCAGCAAATGCAACGTATCCCAAGAGAGTCAAAAGCCCGAGGCCCGGGCCAGATCCCCAATACATGATGCCTCACAGACAATCTACCCACGTGGTTAGGACGCTGGAAAAAGCCGGAAGGTTACTCGTCCTCGTGGATGGTAGTTAGCCGCACGATCTCAAATTCTTTTTTGCCGGCGGGCGTGGCAACCTGCACCTCGTCGCCCACCTTGCGGTTGAGCAAAGCCTTGCCAATGGGCGAAGTCGTGGAGATCATGCCCTTCTCGACGTCCGCCTCTTCCGTGGTGACGAGCTTGTATTCGATTTTAACTTCCCGGTGTATATCGAGTACGACAATGCGCGAGCCGTAGCCGGAACGGTCTTTGGGGATGTTGCTGAGATTGAGCATGCCCAAGTCGCCCATCCGTTTTTTGAGCTGGCCGATGCGAGCGTTCACGTAGCCCTGTCGTTCTTTGGCGTACTTGTATTCAGCGTTTTCGGAGAGGTCGCCGTGGGCGCGTGCTTTGGCAATCTCCTTGGGCAGGTCGATATTCAACTCGTGTTCGAGATGGTCGATCTCTCCCTGAAGGCGCTGCTTAATTTTCGCGAGCGGATCAACCATATTTGTCGGTCACCAAGCGTCTAGTGCTAAAAAAATGTTCGCGGGATCCGGATCTAATAGGATGGCTCGCCGGACCCCGCGCTGGGCTTAATTATAAAGGGGCGGCAATTGCGGCGACAAGGGCTACCCGCAGATAGTTTTGCGGCCAACGGGATTCGCTTACCAATCGGAAGCGGCTCGCGCGGGCTGGCGGGCTGGAAGCGACGGGCCCATTTCAAGACTCAGCGTACTTGCACATCGACAGTCTGGGACTTTGTGTTGCCGCGGCCGCCTTCGATAGTTAGAGTGTATGTTGTTGATTTAGCAGGAGATACTTCTACGCAGCGCGCTCCGGAGGGCCAAACTGGGCTGGACTGAGGCTCCAGTTTGACGGCCTTTGCGTTTGCCACGCCATAGCACAACTGGGCGGATTCACCACGGCGTATCGTAGTGGGACTCGCATAAAAATCGAGAATGGCGAACTCTTTACCGCCCAGTTGCTCGACGGCGATGCGGTCCTGCTCTCGCTGCTTTTCCACGCGTTCGCGCGCGGCCTGGCGCTCCGTATAGCGCGTCTCCTGCCATCGAGACAGCATCACGTAGACCACGCCCAAGAGTGCGACCACTAGAATTGTCGTGGAGTATACCAATGGGTTCTTAAGCCGTGACTTAGGCTCGTGAATTGGGTCTTGCAGCATCGATAGGCTCCGGGACGCGCTGGGCTTGCGCAAGAAAAATAACCTGAAATGAGTTTTGCTGCAAAGGAGGACTTGTGCCTTAATGGTCCGGCGACGCAAGAATAACCTGGCAGAAGAAATTCACTTTGAAGCGTGGGCCAACTCGCGCCACGTGACCAGCTTAATGTTCTGCTCGCGCAGAAGCGTCCGGAACTGAGTGCTGGTGAAGTAATCGAAGTCACGCTGGCGCCACGCCGCTCCCCAGGTGGCCCGCTCACGCGTGCCGGCGCGCATTTCTTCGTCGTCGAAAGCCAAATGAATGATGAAAACGGTCACGCCGGGCTGTAGATTTTTCAAGGCGCCAGCGTAGAAGCTTGCCCATTTCTCCGGCGGCACGCCCGTATTCATCGTCACCGTGTGGTCAACGACGAGATCATCGGAGCCCATCGCGGCTTCGAGATACGGGCGTTCCGCGAACCAATCGCGAACCATGAATACAGGCAATTTGTAATCGTGCGCGACGCGCAGCAGGCTTTGAAAAAGTTCTTTGCCGTTGGTGAACAGCCGGTATTGATGAGAATCGAGGTGCGTTGGACGTACACCCATGGCCAGCGCTTTCTCGATCTGTGCGCGGAGCTCCAGTTCGGCTTCCTGGGGATTGATATGATTCGAATCCGTCCAATCCAGATGGAAATATCCATTCGAATCCACAAGACTCGGAATTTTGTCTCTGGGTGCCACCGGGCCCCAGCGATAGAAAACACGTTCGCTGGTCAGTGTGAGGTGGATGCCAAAATCAGTTTCAGGGTGCGCTTTCGCATAGTCCGCGATTTCGGGAAACCATGGACAAGGCACCATGATGCTCGCGGAATTGACCAGCCCGGTCTCGAGGCCCTTGATCGACGCTGCGTTCACGGAATGAGTCATGCCGAGGTCATCGGCGTGCACGATCAGCAGCTTCGCATCCCCCGGATATCCCAGTCTTTCTGCCAGGGATCTTGGCGCGGTCTGGGCGTTCGCGCGCACCCCCGCGGCCGCGAGCACCATTAGCAAGAGAGACCGGAATCTGCGCATGTTCGAGTTCAGCCCACACAAAAAATCAGGGTTTCGCGGCGGCGGCCGTGGGGCGCGCGCTTTTCACGTACGTGTTGAGCCAATTATTCATCTCCCAGAACATGTGCAGGACCGATTCGCGCCCCTGGTAGCCGTGCGACTCAAGCGGCAAGAGCACGAAGCGAACGGTGGCACCATGTCCTTTCAGTGCGCTGAAAAACCGTTCGCTTTGAATCGGGAAAGTTCCGTTATTGTTGTCCGCTTCGCCATGGATCAGCAAAATTGGTGTCTTGATTTTGTCCGCGTAGGAGAAGGGCGACATTTTGTAGTACACCTCAGGCGCTTGCCAGTAGGTGCGATCTTCATTCTGAAAGCCGAACGGCGTGAGCGTGCGATTGTAAGCGCCGCTGCGCGCGATGCCTGCTTTGAAGAGGTCACTGTGCGCCAGCAGGTTGGCGGTCATAAAAGCTCCATAGGAATGCCCCATCACCGCGACGCGATTGCGATCGACGACTCCAAGCCGCACGCCTTCATCAATGGCCGCCTGGGCGCTGGCGACGAGTTGTTCCACATAGGTATCGTTCGGCTCCGCTTTTCCCTCGCCAATAATCGGAATCGCGGCGTTTTCCAGCACAGCATATCCCTGCGTGACGAACGGAACGGGAGAGCCCCAGGACAGAAAGGTAAAAGAGTAGGGCGATCCAGTGACCTGCCCAGCAGCCGCTCTGGTCTTGTATTCCGTCGGGTAGGCCTCCATCAACGTAGGAAGCGGGCCGTCTTGCGGCTTGTAGCCCGGAGGCAGATAAAGATTCGCGGAAAGCTCGACGCCATCCGCTCGCTTGTAATGCAGTACCTGTTTCTTAGAACGTGGAGCATCTCCATATGGATTTGGAAAGTAGGTAATCTGCTGAGCGCTGGAATCTCCGATTTTCTGAGAGAAGAAATTCGGACTCTGCTCCTGTGACTCTCTCCGGATCAGAATTGTTCCCGCGGCCGCATCAAGGACGGCCTGCGGCGTCGCAAAGTATGGAGCGGCAGACTCCCACAGATGTTTCGATCCTCCGTCCGCGGCATTCATCACAGAGAGAAAAGGTTTTTCTCCTTCCGGAGAAGCGCCCAGACCTCTGAAGTAAACTCCTTTGCCGTCCGGCGTCAACTGCACCACGGGCTTACCAGAAGAATTAAGCGCTTCAAGCGGCTGGCCGGGATCGTGATAGCGGTCTTCGAAGGAGCCTTCGAACAATTTGACCGGCGATGCCGGAACGCTGGGAGAAAGAGCAAGAAGGATGCGTTTACGGTCTTTCCAGCGGCGCACTTCGACGAGCGCGAGATGGTCGTTGCCCCAATTGATACTGCGAAAGCGGAGCGGAAGATCGGCGAGCTTGCGAGGAGCCGATTCGAATGGAGCGTCGAGCACAAACAAAGTGTCGCGAAAGGAAGCTGTTTTGCGCGGATCGCCGCCGTCGGCAGCTTCGACCCAGAAAAGGCTAGCGGGAGCGTCGCTGCGCCAGTCGTAGTCGCGCGGGCCGGTTGCGACCGCATCGCGAACGATGGGAACGTTGTCTTCGAGAGGCTTGTCGGCGAGCTGCTTCGCTGTCCCGCTTTTCCGATTGATGACAAGCACACGCTGCGGGAAAGTTTCAAACGGAAGCAAATAGGAGTAGGGATGGTGGCGTTGCAGCACGAGAATAAACTGCGCGTCGGGCGAAGGGGACGCGGATTCGAAGACGCCGGGTTTGCCGAGTGGCTTGGAAGTGCCATCGAGGTTAATGATTCGAATTTCAGAGGTCGCGTAGTAGTCGAAGAATCGCTCGTCCTCGGGATTCTTGAGCAAATCCTCAAAAGTGGGACCGGGCGTGACGCGACCGAGATTTTCCTGAATAACGGGACCGGTAGGAATTTCGCTACGAGTGGGCGCCGGGCCGCGGTCCGCAGGAACAGTTCTGCAGACGAGGTTTTGGCTGTCACTAAGCCATTCGCAAGGCGAGTCCAAGTCGGCGCCGCCAAAGCCGCTGCGCGCGAAGATGCCGTTCAGAGCGACCTGCGGAATGCGCCGAGCGTGCGCGCTGGCGACCTCGATAATCCAGAGGCTGAGGCCAGCATCTTCCGCCGCGTCGCTGATATTGATCACGGAAATCTTGCTGGCGTCGGGGGACCACGCCGCGAACCTCAGCCTTGCGTTTGCGGGAAACCCTGAGACAGCGACTGGTTTGCCGTCAGGCAGGGCTTGAACTTCGAGAGACGTCGCGTAGCGGCCGCGGCTGGGCCCGTCAGTCTTGGGATTAAAACGCAGACCGGCCAAACGCAGTTCCGGCTGGGCAAGATCGGCGATGGTGGGCAAACCGGCAAAATGTTCAATCAGGAGCCAGCGCTTGCCGGACGCGGAGCCTCGCGGAGAAAGGCTTACGCCCGGAGTCGGCTGCGCGTCAACCAGGTCAACGATAGCCTTCGGCGGGAGTTGATAAGTTAGAGTGGTCTGCGCTGGAGACGAAGCAATTGCAAAAAGCATGAAGCTCAGCGAAAGCGATATCCGAGCTACTGCGGAACGAATCAGCATACGAGATATACCTCTTCAGAACGCCAGATAAGCGACGCGCGCATTCTGGCGTTTAAGTTTCTGCCGAGCAAGAAGAATCTTAAGCGGCCCAGGCTTACTGCGCGTCGGGAGGCTTCGCGTTGCTGTCGCCATTTAAGTAGCGCTCGAACCAGTAGAGTTGCCAATTGAGGCTCTCGACGATGTGTTTGGGCTCGCCGGTGCGAGTGAGATTATGGTTCTCACGGGGGAAGAAAACGATCTCCGAAGGCACTCCGTAATGCTGAAGAGCGCGGAACCATTGCTCACCTTGCTCTATGGGGACCCGGAAGTCATTGTCGGAATGAAGAATCAACGTGGGAGTGCGAACATTGCGCACGTATTTGAGAGGAGAAGCATCCCAATATTGGTCGAAATCGTCGAATAGGATGCCCTTGAAATAGTCCTCATGGCCATAAGCGCCGTCGCGCGTGCCGTCATCACTAATGAAATTGGAAATCGAACGCAGAGTCACAGCGGCTTTGAAACGGTTGGTGTGGGAAACGATCCAGTTGGTCATGTAGCCGCCGTAGCTCCCGCCGGTAACGCCCAGATCATTCGAATCGACCCACGGATATTTCTTGAGAGCCGCGTCCACGCCCGCCATGATGTCCTGATAATCCATGCCGCCCCAATTGTTGATTTCGCCGCGCTCGAATTTCTCGCCGTAACCGGTTGAACCGCGCGGATTGCAGAAAAAAACCGCCCAGCCCTTCGCGGCATACACCTGGAATTCGTGATTCCAGTCAACCCCAAACATGCCTTCGGGGCCGCCATGGATCACCAGGACCATGGGATATTTCTTGCCGGCTTGCCAACCAAGCGGTTTGACGAAGAAGCCATCGACCGCCCAGCCATCCGTGCTTTTGTAAGTCAATCGCTCGACGGGCTGCAGTTCGAGCTGCGACCAGAGCTCGCTGTTGACATGCGTCAACTGGCGTTCGCTGGAGCCGTCAAGATTTGAAATGTAAAGATCCGCAGGATGTTCGAAGTCGTCGGCGAGATAGACCAGTTTCCCCGTGCTTTCATTGATGTCGTAAGCGTGAATGCCGCGCGGGCCGGAGGTCACCGCGCTGAAGGTACGCGCGGACGGATCGGCACGAAAGATGTGTGTTTCGCCTTTTACGCCCGCGGAGAAAAGCATCGTGCCGGGCGCCGGCCAGTGAATATCCGACGGGATCAGATCGAGGTCCTTCACAGCCAGCTCGGAGGCGCCGCCTGCTGAGTTCGTGAGGTAAAGCTTGGGAAACTGGTGGGCCGCGGTCTGGCCGGCAAAAAGAATCTGCTTGCCGTCGGGAGACCACCGCGGGCTTTCATCCTCGAAAGCGTGATCGGAAATTTTCGTAAGCGCCCCGCCCGCGGCGGGAATCACCCAGACATCCGTGTTGTGGCTGCTATCGTAGGCCTTTCCCGTTCGGTCGGAGACGAAGGCAATGCGCGTGCCATCTGGAGACCATTGGGGATCAGTGTCGTTCCAGTCCTGGCCCTCGGTGATTTGTTTGGCGTCTCCGTTCGGTACGTTGACCACCCAGAGGTGCCGGCGTTTGTCATCGAACCATCCGGTGTCGTTGTACTTGTAACGGATATGAGTGTAATGGCGAACATCGCTTTTGCGATCGGCAGTCGCCACTCCATCCATTACGCCGGAAGAGCTGACAACAACTATGCGGCTCCCTTCAGGCGACCACTGGAAACTCTGCACTCCATTCTTCAACTTGGTAAGAGCAGCGGCTTCGCCGCCACCGGAAATCGAGAGCAAGTAGATCTGAGGTTTTGGCTTTTCAGCGGCGGAGGGATCGGAAGCGCGCGCCGAAAGAAATGCCAGCGTTTTACTATCGGGACTCCAGCGAGGGGCACTTGCGCTAAAGAACTCCGAGCTCAAGCGGCGCGGCGCTGACGAGCCGTCCGCGGGAATAACCCAGATCGAGGATTCGCGACGGTTTTTCTTTTGATCGATGGTTGTCAGCACATAGGCGATGGCTTTGCCGTCCGGCGAAATACGCGGATCGCTGATGAATTTGAATGCGAAATAGTCTTCGGGGGTAATGCCGCGTCTAGTTTGTGCGCGCATCGCGCCGGCGCCGAATACCCCGAGCAAGCTGAAAGCCGCAACTGCAGAAGCTACGCAAAGTTTTCTCATGGTGCGTGAAACTCTAACACAATGAGAATCAGCGACAAACGAATCTGTATGAAAAACGCTAGTGTTCCAGAGGAGGGGGAGCGGTGGACATCTTGCGGGCTACGTCTTCTTCCGACTTGTCGTGGAGTTCGCGGACCTTGGCGAATTCTTTCTGGGCCGCCGCCTGATTTCCGGCGGCCTGGTAAGCGCGCCCGAGGCGAAAATGCGCATCGGGCTGCTCAGGATCCAATTGGATGGCGTGCTTTAGGGAAGCGATCGCTTCCTGATAGTGCCCTTGCTGGGCGAGGATGGCGCCGAGATCAAGATGCGCGATGCGAATATCGTCGCGGGTTTGCAAAGCCTTCTTGAGGAAGGTGACGGCGGCATCCGGATCGTTCTTCTTCATGGACATATCGCCTAGATAAGCCAACGCTTGCGCGTTTGCTGGATCGATGGAGAGTTCGCTCTGGAATTCGGTTCCAGCCTCATCGTATTGCTTCAGTTTCCAATAGAGGTAGCCGAGTCCGAAGTGCACGTTAGGTTCCTGGGGAGCCGCTTTAATGGCGTCCTGAAATTCGACGATGGCTTCCTCAGTCTTTCCCAGGCCGTCGAGAGCTTCGCCAGTGAGGACATGAGCGGCCGCTGAATCCGGGTCATGCAGCTGAATCTGGTGGAATTCCTCGAGAGCGCACTCGAATTGTTTGGCCCACAAACAGCTTTGCGCAAGGACTTGCCTCAGCTGGACATTTTCCGGATTCGCTTTCGCCGCGAGCGAAAGATGCTTCGAGGCTTCCGCATAGCGCTTCGCTCCGTAGTAGCTCATTCCGAGCAGCGCGCGTGCCTGCAGGTTATCGGGCTGTGCCGCGAGGGCCGCGTTAAAGGGAGCGATGGCTGACGCGAAGTGCCCCTGCTTGAATTCCGCGAGGCCAAGATTCAGGGGAATTCCCGGGAGCCTGGGGTCCAAAGCCAGCGCTTTTCTATAAGCGGCCGCCGCTTCCGGATACTTCTGCTCCTTGGAATAAACCACCCCCAGGCTGGCAAACGCCGCGGCGTCGCGCGGGTTCCGCTCCGTCATAGCCTGCCAGACTTGGGCGGCTTCAGCCAGTTTGCCTTGCTGTTCGAGGGCGATGGCCGCGGAGGAGCTGGGCACGGAGGACTGTGCCCAAGCGATCCCTGGTAAGAAAAGAGCGACAGCGAGCGCGGTATTCAGCCAAACGGCCGAATGTGTTCTGGGTTCCATAGTTACAAGTGAAGTCCGGAGGCCCAGAAGGAATGTGGAGCGGCGGGCCCCGAGCCTGAAGTCAGCGCATTGGAAGCAGGAATTCAAGGAGCAATGATAACGCAGCGTTTTCTAGTTCGCACATGCACCAGGAGCTTGCGGGTGGCTGGACGAGAACCTCAGAAAAGAAAAGCCCCGCTCGCAGTGCGTGCGAGCGGGGCGGGGGTGTTGCTTCTGGGGTGATTAGAAATAAATCTTCGCACCGAGCTGGAAGATGCGCGGATCGGCGGCGGAAGTAAGTTGTCCGAACTTGCTGTCGCCGAGGTTTGTGCTTACGTTCTGGAACTGCGTATGGTTCCAGGTGTTGAAGCTCTCGACCCGGAACTCCAGCTTACTGCCGCGCGATTCGCTAAGCAGGAAGCTCTTGAAGAGGGACAGGTTCCAGTTATCGAATCCCGGTCCCCGCAGAGCATTGTGACCCAGCGTGCCAAAAGCACCGACCGCCGGAGCGGTAAATGCCGAGGTATCAAACCACTGGGCGACTGTGTGGGGATAGGAGACAGAACCGGTAAGGTTAGGACGGTTGGTGGCATTGGGAAGGCCGTTGCCGCTCTGATTGCCGCTGAGGCCGATGTTAAGCGGCAAGCCAGAAGCTGCGGTCACGATTCCGGAGATTTGCCAACCGCCAAGAGTCGTTTTCACGAGCCGGTTCTCGTTGTTCCGGAAGACCGGAATGTCATAGATGAAATTGATGGCCGCGACGTTTGTGCGGTCATAGCCACTCGGTCCAACGTCGTAGCTCCAGCCCAGGTAGGGATTGGAAACGTTTCCGAGATCTCCCCCGCCGTTACCGGCAGTAGTCGGATCGATCGTGCGGGACAACGTGTAATAGGCCCTCACTTGAAGGTCACGGGCGATCTGCGAGTTCAAGTCCACTTGCAGTGCGTTGTAATGCCCATTGGCTTCGTTGGAGGACATGCGAATGGAGTGGAAGCCCTTAAATGGCAGGCTTGGCTGCGAACTGTAGTTAGCGCCGCCGATGAGGGCCGGGAGCACACTCGGATCCGGTAGATTGTATTCAGTGTAATCGTTCTGATGCCGGTTTTGGTTGCCGACATAGGAAACCGACAAGACGGACTTGGCACTCAGAGCGTGCTGCACACCCACGCTCCACTGGTAGCTGACAGGCAGCTTGTAGTTGTTAATGGCAAGGCCAGTGATATCCGCAGGATTAATCGGCCGGCTAGCTGCGGTGCCACTCGCAAGAGCGATGCCCGGGTTTAGTAATGTCACGCTGTTGAGAGTGACGCCCAAGCTGAAAGGAATGTTGGGTCCGGCGTTGTACATGTCATTGCCCTGGATCCGTTCGTACATGCCGCCGAAGCCACCGCGAACCACAGTCTTGCCATTACCCGTTAGGTCGTATGCAAAACCAACTCGGGGACCGAAGGCCGCCCAGTGATTGTTGACGAGGCCCTGAGGGACTCCATTTTGACCGGGGATCCCAATGCCATTCAAATAAAGTGGGACACCCGCAAGAATAGGATTCGGGCTTGTGCCAAGGCCCGGACTGATGGCGGTGCAACCAGGATCCGCAGGTCCGCTGCAGATATTATGTGCCGAGTCAAATGTGGCAGCATTCGCTGCGGTGTAAAGACCAGGGTAGAAATTCCCCATGCGGTTGTTGGCTTCGTAGGTGTGCGGCACGCCGTCCCAACGCAAACCAAGGTTCAACGTGAGCCGGCGATTTACGCGCCAGTTATCCTGGACATACATGGCCCACGAAACGTTGTTCCAGTAGCCATGGTCTTGCACCGCAAGTTCGTTGTAACTCTTGGCGGTCCCGAGGAGGAAATCGGCGAGGTCATTCCCCGCCTTGCTCTTCAGCCCAGCGGGAGTTGTAAAGGTACCGTCAAAGTTGAAAGATCCCTGGGTCGTCCCAAAAAGATCCTGAACCTTCTTGTAGATGGCCCAGCTCGCGCCGAACTTGAGCTGATGCGCGCCCTTGGTCAGCGATATGTCATCCCGGACTTGATAATCATCCGCCTTGTTCGTCCATGGCCAGCTGGAGATTTCAAAATGCGAGTTGATGCCGCCGTTCAAATCGATATTCGGGATGCGGTTTGAATTGTTTGGCCCAGTGAAGAGTCTCGTATTGGTGGAGACGTAACCGCTGGGGAGCGCCAAACTGGAAAGCCCTGAACCCGCAAATGGAATAATGTTGATGCGGTTGCCGTTGTAGTTGAAGGCGGCCTCGTTGATGAGGGTTGGGCTGATCGTATAGGTAGCGTGGATAACCGCGCTATACGACGGGTTGCCGAAAGTGTCGCCGACTGTTGGAACGTTAGCGCCGCTCCACTGGCTAATCCCGAAACCCTGGGAGACCTGTTCAGCAATGTAGTGGCCGAAAACAGAGAATTTGCTGCTGAAGTTGTGATCGATGCGGACAATCTCTTCTCTAAGATTCGTCGGAGAGTTGTTGCCACCGATGAACGTTGGGCGGCCATTGGAATCAACAGCATTCGGCTTGGGGAAAATTCCCGCATTGAGCAGTGCCGTGGCGTTTCCAGAAATCATGCAGGCTGGAATGATGTTGCCCGGGAACGGCGATCCCTGAACCACTCCCGCGGGGGCGACGCCACCGGGGCAATTGGCAAAGAGGACGTTTGGAGCAACCTGCGCGGAGCCCGGAACGTTGATTACAGCCGGATTGGAACTGAAATTTCCACCGTAGGACGCCGGGTCGGGAACCGTCTGATTGGTTAGCCCGCCATTGATATACTTGCGCCACTCCATGTTGAAGAAGAAAAATGTCTTGGTCCTGTTCGGGTTGTAAAGCTTGCCGAACGTTACCGGGCCGCCGGCATTAAAGCCGAAGACGTTTTGCCGCAGTTCCGCAACTTTTTGAGGCGCGGGATTGAAGAAATTGCGCGCATCGAAAGCATCGTTGCGATTGAATTCCCATGCAGAAGCATGGAAGGAATTCGTTCCAGCCTTGAGTACCATGGTCATCGTGGCGGCCGAAGACAGGCCATAGTCCGCGCTGTAGTTGGAAGTGAGGGCGCGGAATTCCGCGATGGCGTCGGAGGAAGGAGCAATGCTCATGCCGCCTGCGCCGCCGCGATCGTCATCTTCCCCGCCGTCCAGCAAATAGATGTTGTGGTTCTGACGCATGCCGTTGAACTCAACGCCAGCGTCACCACCTACCGGTGTATTGGGAGCGGAGGGATTGATCCGGCTTGAGGCTCCCGGCGCTAGGGCAGCAAGTTGGTAAATGCCGCGCCCATTCACGGAAAGCTGCGACAACTGCTGGCCAGTGATGAGGTTGCTGCGCTCTCCCGAATCGGTCTGGACCTGGACGGCATTGGCTTCGACCGTGACGGTTTCCTGCGCGGCGCCCATCTGCATCTGGAAATCGACGCGAATACGGTCACCGACGTTCAGCACAATGCTCTTTTGCTCGGCGGCTTTAAACCCCGAAGCTGTTGCTCTGACAGTGTAATGGCCGATTTGGAGATCCGGCGCGACGTACTGACCGGCCTCGTTAGTCGGGAATGTGCGACTCAAGCCCGTATCTATATTCGTGATCACAACAGCCACATTGGGGACAACGGCGCCCGAAGGATCGGTGACCGTGCCAACAATAGTGGCCTGTTGCGCGAAGGTTGAAATTGAAAAACCAATCAGAGCGACGCAAAAAACAAGCAGAAAGCGCAAGCGAAGCGGATTGACCACAAAAACGATATTCTTAGCAGAACGAAAAGAAACATGCATAGATATGCCTCCACACCCCACGGCGATTGGAAACGCCGTTAACGTAAACGGAGCTTTTCATTGGAGCAATTCTTTGTCAAGCACTTTTTTTGATTTATCGTAGCTGCCCTGGCGATGCTGCCTTTTGCGGCTGTGGTTTGCTGAATCGGACTGCGGGCTGATGGGGAAGCGAGTTCATCCAGGAATCCGAGGTTGATAGGGGCTCGGGGCCCGGGCTTGATGTGCGTTGGCAGGGTCAGCAGCGCCGACAAATGACTTCGAGACTGGAGTAGATATAGGATTCATGGATGAGACTTTCAGACGTGGGACCGGGGAAAGCGCGCCAATCAATGCTGATGGTTGTGGTCACTGCGTTTTCGATGGCACTATCCGCATTCTTCCTGGCGTTCGGCTCAACCGGCCAAGAGCCTCCTAATCAGCAGGCGAAGCCAGTTACTTCAGGGATGGGTGTCGCAACAGGAGCAGCGCATCCCGCAGTGAAGGATTCCCTGTCGCGGCCGATCACGGCGGGCGGTTTTGTGGACGGCGCCACGGTGGTGTTCGACGATATCACCAAGCAAGCAGGGCTTGATAAGTTCGTGCATCGTTCTGGAACTCCTGAGAAGCAAACAATTCTGGAAACCGTCGGCTCAGGCGTAGCACTGCTGGACTACGACAACGACGGCTGGCTCGACATCTATCTCCTAAACGGCTCGACAGTCGCTGCGCTGAAAGGGAAAGAAGCGCCCCCGCGAGCGATGCTGTTCCACAATAATCACAACGGAACTTTCACGGACGTCACCGAGAAAGCCGGCGTTGCAAACGAGCGGTGGGGATTTGGCGTGGCCGTGGGCGACTACGACAACGACGGCTGGCCGGACATGTACGTTGCGAACTTTGGAAAGAACCGCCTTTACCACAACAACCATGACGGCACTTTCACCGATGTGGCCGAAAAAGCCGGGGTGGCCTTGGGCGCCTGGTCGGCTGGGCCCACGTGGGGCGATTATGACCACGACGGCTTTCTCGATCTGTTCGTTCCGGGCTACGTGAAATACGATGTGGACAATCCGCCCATTGCGGGGCGCGGACGAATTCCTTCCAATTTTTGCCAGTTCCGCGGGATAGATGTGATGTGCGGGCCGCGAGGTCTGCCCGGGGAGCGCGACCACCTGTTTCATAACAACGGCGATGGGACGTTCACGGACGTTAGCGTCAAGGCAGGAGTTTCCGATCCGAGCGGCTACTACGGCCTGGCCTCTGCTTTCGTAGACGTGGATGACGACGGCTGGGTGGATTTGCTGGTAGCGAATGATTCCACTCCGAACTATCTCTACCGCAACCGCCACAACGGCACCTTTGAAGATGTAAGTTACGCATCGGGATTTGCCTTGAGCGAGGATGGGCGGGAACAAGCATCGATGGGAATCGCGATCGGCGACTACCAGCGAACCGGGCGACTCGATCTTTTCACGACTACATTTTCCGATGACTACAAAACGCTTTACCGGAATGATGGGCAAGGAAATTTTTCCGACGTTACCTACGCGGTGGGGCTCGCGGGTCCGACAACTCCATTTCTATCGTGGGGAACCGGCTTTTTGGATTACGACAATGACGGGTGGCTGGACCTGTTCATCGCCAACGGGCATGTTTATCCGGAGGTGGACAAGCAAGACTGGGGCACAACGTGGGCTGAGCGGCCGCAACTCTTCCGAAATGTTGCTGGAAAGAAATTCGAAGAAGTGCCGCCGGCCACGGGGAGCGGGCTTGCCGACGTCATCACGGCGCGCGGCGCGGCGTTTGGCGATATTTTCAACGACGGCGCGATCGATGTGGTGATCAACAACATCGATTCGAAACCGGCGCTGCTGCGGAATGTGGTGAAGAACGGCAATCATTGGATCGATCTGAAGCTCATCGGCGGGCCGAAGAGTTCGCGTGACGCTACCGGGGCAAAGGTTTTTCTTTCGTTTGGCGGGGTCAGGCAGCGAGGAGATGTAGTCAGCGGCGGTTCTTACGGTTCGAGCTCCGATCCGCGGATCCACTTTGGGTTGGGAAAAGCCACGGCGGTGGACTCGATAGAAATCCATTGGCCAAGCGGAACGATACAAAGAATTCTCTCACCGAAGATAGATGGCATCCTCGAGGTGGAAGAGGGAAAGCGGGCGCGGGCCGAGAGCGGGCAGCGATGAAAGCACTTGGAAATACATCCCGTCCGCCTCAATTTCTTGCCGGCAAATTTTCAGGGACGCTCATTACCTGAAGAATCACCGCTCGCAATGACTTCGAGAGAGCTTCCATTCGGCAAGTAAGAGTCCGCCTGTACCGATCCGGCGGGACCATCGTAAACAAACTTACTGGACGCCAAAGACTCAACCGGAATGTTGACGTCTTTGCCCGGGCCGACGGATTTGCATACGGTGCTCTTCGCAGGGATGGTCAATGTGATAGAGGCGGGTTGAAGAGACTTGCCTGAAAGTGGAGTGGCGTTGAGAATCCCCGTGATAAGAAGCTCGGTCGTATTGGTAAAACAGAAGGCCTCTCGTGGAGCATGGACCTCCTGCGTGGAGTCGGTCGAAAACAGCCTGAAATTGCTGAACGAATGTCTGCGGTAAAAACGGTGGCCGTTCAATTCAACGTAGAGTTCGGCGGTCTGAGGCAGCCAAAGTTGCTGTTTGCGCGTGCGGAATTTAACGGAGGCGAATTCAATGGAAATATGCTCGCGCGTGAGATGAATCTTTTCGACCGGCTTAAGCAAATCGGATTCCAGGCGAACCACTTGATGCGTTTGCGCATCGATCCATGCCCGCCCGGTTAGAAGGACCGGATAACGAATCCCATCAATAATGTAAGAGCGAAACGGATTGAGCTGGTGCTGTTTTTCCTCGAAATGAATCAGCCAGGTTGGACTTCCCTGCCATTCTCCCAGCCCTTCGCAGGAAAAATTAAAATCCGGGGCCAATGCGGGATGAAAAATGAGGCCGTGAGCGGCGAGATTTGTGGTGACAATTCCGGATGGAAACTGCCGCGGGCTGACCACGCCTCCATTCCGGAATTCCTGCAAATTGAATCCGCCCTGAGAATCCTGGGAAACCAAAACCACGTAATTGAAGGAGCGCACGTCTGGCGAGCCGGGGACTCCCGCGGCATTGAGTTTGTAATGCTCAACGCGCTCCGAGGCGTCGAATTTTTGCAGCGTGTTCAGCAATTCTTCCGCGCGCTTGCCGGCGCCGTGAAGAACTGAAGAAAGTTCACAAGGCACATCCACCGCGACGTCAGGAACTAACTCATCGACGCGAGGGTATACAACGGGACGGGCGTCGGTAGACAAGGTGGGCGATGGATCAGAAGGGGCCTTTGCATCAGTAGATGTTGCAACGGACGAAGCGACGGCGGGCGGGGAGGCAGGCGGAACTGCGGTTGAGGGCGAGAGATCTGAGACAGGGAGTGCCGCAGTGGCAGGCGGGTCGGGAGGTGCTGAGGAGGGCGCCAAGTCAGGTACATCGGCCGGCGTGAAATTAGAAACCGCTCCGGAAGCAGGGGAGTCCGCATCCACCGGAGATTGAGGAGATCGGGAAGCGGGTGCGGCATCGGACGTGGGACCGGGATTGCCGCCAGAGGTTTGCAGCGCTTTTTGGACTTGTTCCTGCATTCTGCGAACACGATCGGCGGTGGCGCCATCGGGAGTCAGTTTGAGATAACTTTCGGTGTCGCTCAAAGCGGCCTTGAAGTCGTCGGTGTGGATGTGGAGATTGTAGAGGAGCAGGTAAACCTGAGGATTGTCGGGTTTCAAGTCTCGGGCTTCGGATGCGGCGGTAACGGCTTCGCTAAAGCGTTTCTCACCGGAGAGCGAAACAGCCAACTCAAACTGGCCGCGCCACGAGGAAGCATCAAGCGCAATCACCTTGCGGAGAAGAGCTTCGGCTTCCGAGGAACGATGCTGGCCGTTGAGGAGCGAAGCCAGGTCCAGCATTCCCTGAGAGTACTTTTCCGAACTCAACGCGACAGATTTTCGCAGCGAGGCCTCGGCGGCTGCAGCGTCACCCATTCTGCTTTGCGCCAGCCCCATCGCGGCGAAGGCTTCATAATAATTAGGGTACTTTGCGATAGCGTGTGCGAATTGATCCACAGCGCCACGATAGTCCGACTTTTCAGCTATGAGCTGAATGCCCTTGTCGAACGATTCGCGTGCCTTGCGTGAGATAGCGAGCTCGTGCTCAGAAACAGGACTTACAGACTTGGGCTTGGAGTCAGAGCTCGCTGGCCGCAAGAAAATATCTTTGTAAACGTGCCCTGAACCGTCCGGCCGGATGAACTGGCGAAACGTTTCGTAACCTTCATGCTGGACCACCACATAGGAGTCGCCGCCACCGATATCATCGAACTCGTACGCACCATTTCCGTCGGAGTAGGCATTCCCGTACGGAGTGCCGAAGGCATTCTGCAGCTCTATCCGGGCCCCACCGATGACATGGCCCGAGCCTTCCTCGCGGATGTAGCCGGAGAGAACCTTTTTCATTAGTCCTTGGCCATAGCACGAGGATGAAGCCAAGAGAAGGAAGGAGAACAGCACGCGAGCGAACCATCGATGCATAGCACACTTACCTGGAGCGATGATAGCAGGTGGCAAGGAGCAACGCCACGGGGCTATTAAGCGAAAAATCAGCGCCATCGCGCGGGCTAGACGGTCCATTGAATAACGCTATAAGAACGCGGCGGCAGCTTGAGAGTCCAACGTCCTCCGGAGTTCGAAGGGGCTTCCCCTTTTTGAGGCGTTACGCGGTTCGGCGTTTCGAACGTGTTTGAGGCTTTTAAGTCCGTTCCGGTGAGGACAAGAGCATCAGCAGCGCGCGGCGAAGACCCTTCCCAGATAATTTCCACTTCGCGAGAATTCGCCAGATCGCGGTTCAACAGGAAAAACGCCAGTCTCCCTGATTCTTTGTGGCTAGTTCCGGCAACGTCGACGTATTGGGCTGCTCCCAGGCGGGCGACTTCGTAGGTCGGCGATTCCACCAAAAGGTCAAGTGTTTCGCCACGAGCAAACTCGATGGCCCAGCTGTAGGGAAAATAAGTCGTCTGCCGCAGCAAGCCGTTGGAATTCGTCATGATGGGGGCAATGACGTTAACCAACTGGGCCAGACAAGCGAGTTTTACGCGGTCCGCCTTGCGAATGAGAGTATTGAGAAGCCCGCCGACGAGAAGGGCATCCTCGAGATTATAGATTTCTTCCAAGAGGTAAGGCGCAGATTGCCGGGCGCCATTCACTGCCGCGCCGGTCCGGGCGCGGTACCAGACATTCCATTCGTCGAAGCTGAGCCACAATTTTTTAGGAGAGCGTTTGTGCCCGCGAACCACATCGCAGACCGCTGCGACTTCATCGATTTGGCGTTCCATGCTGAGGTTCATGGCGAGGAATTTCGAGCTGTCGCCGCCAGTTTCTTCGCTGTTGTTGAAGTAGCGATGCAAGGAGATAGCATCCACGTAGTCGTAGCACTGTTCGAGCACTTCGCGGTCCCATTCTAGGTACGTGGGCATGCCGGGGCCGCTGGAGCCGCAAGCCACGAGCTTGAGAGAAGGATCGACGTAACGCATCTGACGTGCGGCGTCTTCGGCTTTTAGACCATACTCTGTGGCGGTCATGTGGCCGATTTGCCAGGGGCCGTCCATCTCATTGCCGAGGCACCAGTGCTGGACTTTGTAGGCCTCCGGTGCGCCGTTCTTTCGCCGGAGCTCGCTCCAACGTGTGCCTTTGTCCACGTTGCAGTATTCGACGAGCGCAGCCGCCTGCTCCGGGGTGCCGGTGCCGAGATTCACGGCGAGGAGAGGCTCCGTGGCGGCCAGGCGGCACCACGCGAGGAATTCATCCGTGCCAAACTGATTGGAATTAACGGTATTCCAGGCTTTGTCGAGAACGGCGGGACGATTGGCTTTGGGGCCGATGCCATCAAGCCAGTTATAGCCGGAAACAAAATTTCCTCCAGGATAGCGAATGATGGGAACGCCGAGCTTGCGGATTTCGTCCAGGACATCTTTGCGGAAACCGCTGGCGTCGGAGAGTTTCGACTGAGGATCGTAAATACCTTCATAAATCGCCCGGCCGAGCTGTTCGAGGAATGAACCAAAAAGCTCCCGCTGAATGGGAGCGAGAGTCCGCCGGATGTCCGCGTAGATGCGGATCGGCCGTGCCGAATCGGGCGACGTCTGGCCTAGAATTTTGCGCCCGAACGCAAGGTTCGCACCCACGGCGATCCCCGCCTGGGACGCTTTTTGAAGAAATTTACGCCGCGAAACTGGCCGCATTTGGGGCTCCCTGCTTAATTTTCGACCACAGTCTCTTGCATGCGAATTGGGCCAACTGAGCCAAATGCGCGTCTAAGAGTCTGCATTTCTCGACAGCTTCACGAGAACGGCCGTGATTGTACTCCCCAAGTCAACGGAGATGGCAATCGAGGAATCCCGCGGAGCATTGGCACGGGCGGATTGTTTCTTTCTTTCGCGCCATTAAATCGTGTTAACGTACGCGGGCCGTGCGCAACATCCGCGGAATTGGCTTTATTGGGGTCGCAGATTAGGATGGCGGTACGGGGCCTCAGAATCTCTTTGACTGCTTGATGGCAAACCAAAGACTGAACTTACGCAGCAGCGCGGAGGCAGTTGAGCACAACGCGACGCCGGCGGAATCACGGAGCGGAACAGATGGGTAAGGAGAAGCACGGAATCCACCGGATCGCGGAGATGGCCAACGTCTCCATCGGGACTGTGGACCGCGCATTGCACGGGCGCGGAGGGATCAAGGAAGCGACGCGCAAGCGCATTCTACAGATCGCGCAGCAAATCGGTTATTCGCCGAATCTTGCCGCGCGCGCGCTTTCCGTTTCGAGAGCCGGCGTGCGCATCGGTGTATGTATCCCGAAAGAAATTCACTTTTTCTACGACCAGCTTTGGGGCGGTGTGTCGGACGAGGCCCAGCGTCTGGAGCAACTTGGGGTGGAGTTTATCAACCGTCCGGTGCAGTCTTTGGGAGAAGGAGATAAGGAGGCCTTCAACGAGCTGATGGCAAGCGGTGTGCACGGAATCATTCTCACAGCGGGAGCCCCCAAAGCCTTAACACCGCTCATCAATGCCGCGGAAGAAAAAGCCGTGCGCGTAGTCTGCGTTTCGACGGATGCGCCGGAGAGCCACCGCTCAAGCATCGTCTGTGTCGAGCCATATCTGAACGGCAGTCTGGCCGGTGAATTGATGGGGAAGTTCGTGCCTCCCGGTTCTAAAGTGGCAGTCGTTGCCGGGATGCTCACCACCGAAGATCATCGAAAGAAAACGGACGGCTTTTCAGAAGGATTTATGCGGCACTGCCCTGGCGGGAAAATCGTCAGCGTGATTGAAGGACACGAGGATGAGGCCGAGAGTTTTCAAAAAACGACGGATTTACTGCGGCGTTTTCGTGAACTCGACGGGATTTACGTGAACACAGTTAACTGCCTCCCGGTCTGCCGCGCGCTCGGCGAACAGGGTTTCGAAGGGAAAGTGAAGCTCATCACCACGGACCTGTTCGCGGAAATGGCTCCTTACTTTGAGAAAGGCATCATTACCGCCTCGATCTACCAGCATCCCTACCGGCAAGGTCAGATTGCCGTTCGACTCATCGCCGATAACCTTACAAACAAAGTCCACTTGCCTCCTGCAGTTCATCTCAGCCCCGGAGTGGTGATGTCCACGAACCTGCACCTGTTCAGAGAAATGCGGCAGACTGATTCTAAATCGGGCGAGTCCATGCTTAAAAGCCGCAGTGTTTTGCATGCCTAGGTTCCCTTCCTATTTTTGATGGTTCAATTTGGCGTCGAGTGGATTTCGACATAGTCCAAGGCCGCGTGTTCTTCGGCGTTGGGGACGCCTTCGATGCGGATGTTGTCGCCAGTACGAAGTGCGAGCCCCGTGATACGGCGGCGCGTGGAGGAATCAGCGTTTGGCCTTTTCGCAGGAAAATGATCCTCGGCGACCCATTCATCAACGACTTGCTCGTTGACCAGGACGCGAAACTTGGACGTCCCGTTGTTCTGATCAAAGTATTCGAGGTCCAGTTCGTAAAAGCCCGGGGCTCCCTCAAAGCGAAACGCTGCTGAACACTTTTGTGCTGGTGGTGCGCACTCGATTGCCCTGGCCCCCGAAGCGTCCTCTGAGGGAACCATGTCGAACTGCGCGTAGCCCTGCAACTGCATCGCTTCCGCCTCGATGCGTCCGGGATAATGGCCCACTCGGCCATGTTGATCGGGGATGCCGGAGGTTCTAGCAAACCAGTTGCAGACGGCATCTCGCCAGACGATAGCGTGGCCGGCTTGATACTCGAGCCGATTCAAAACTTCCGCATAACGATCTTCATCCACGCCGCCATGCAGCGATTTCCATTGCTCGACAAGGTTCGCGGCGGCTTCCGCGCCCGCATAATGCGAATCGTAGATATGCTGGATCACCGTTTTTCCCGAGTGCAAAACATATGTGTAGGGGACGTGATGAAAGAAGAGCAGGAGATCGTCCGGCGTCGTCTTCAAGGCTTCGTACATTTTTGCGACGGGTGGCCGATATTGATCGACATAGCCCGTGCCCGTGGCTGCCGTGCGATCCATTCCGACTCCCTCGTGGTCTGCGCGGTGCCATTGTCCCCAGCCGTTTCGTTCCGATGATTCGACTCCCGGTCCATAGTGGCTGCCGAGAATATCGGTGAGAGTTCCAGCGCCAAGCGGACCCGTATAGCTCTCGTAGATGGACCAGGAAGACAGCAGCATATTTGAAATGGTCTCGACGACGCGATGATCGATTCCAAAAGTGAGCTGTGTCCATTCCTCCGCGATAGCTTCAGAAGAGAGGTCGGGATTCCAAGCCAGCCTGCCGTATCCATATAAATTGGCCAGGGCCAGCGGATGGCCTAGCCAGTTGGGATCCATTCCGACATTAACGACGGCCACGAATCCCCCGATCGGACGATGGAAAGTCTTGCCGGCCACAATATCTTTCACAGGAGTGGGTTGCTCGGCGGCGTGCATATCGAACTCCAGAACCTCCTTCCACATCGACGGAAGGAAACACAAATGCCGCTGCTGTCCAGTGTATTCCTGCGTGACTTGCAGCTCGATGGCCTCATTAGTTTTCTCGAGGCCGGTAAAGAGGGGAGAGGCGGGCTCGCGCACCTGAAAATCGATCGGTCCGTGTTTGACCTGGATGATGACGTTGTCATTGAACTTGCCGTCCAGGGGATGAAAAATGTCGTAGGCGGCCCTCGCGCGATCGTTCTTGAGATCGCGCCAATCGAGATGATGGTTATATACAAACGCGCGATAGAACACGATGCCATGATGAGGCGCAAGCGCGCGAGCGATCACGTTGGCGGCGTCGGCTGGCGTGCGGCCATAAGTGGCAGGACCGAGCCGGCCCTCCGAATCCGCCTTAACAACAACACCGGCAAAGTCAGGAATCAGCTTATAAATTTCGCCGAGCTTTTTCTTCCACCATTCGGCGACGCGCGGATCGGCGGGATCGAACGTCTCGAGGCCTCCCATCACTTTTGGACTGCTGACATCGACGGAAATGGAGAGTCGAACACCCCAAGGGCGAAAAACGTCGGCCACGCGAGCGAGTTGCGGCAGAAAAGTGTCTTCAAGAACGCGCGGATTGGCGTTCACGCTGTTGATCGCACAGCCGTTGATTCCGATGGAAGCAAGCAGGCGAGCATACTCGGAGGCGCGCGTCAGATCGGCGCGGACGTTACCGTTCTCAAAAAAGATCGATGGGCCGGCGTAGCCGCGCTCGATACTGCCGTCGAGATTGTCCCACTCATCCGTCCAGCGGACGGGCGCGTAAGGCTGCTCGGATTGCTGCAAAGAAGAAATGTCTTCGTTTCGCGCGATTCGCCTGAGCAATGCAAACACACCATAGAGCACACCGCGATCGTTCGTTGCGGTGACCACAAGCCGCTGGAATCCCCGCAATCGCACGGTTGCCAGCAAGAAACCGTCCTCGCGCAAGCCGGCGCTGGCGGGAATCCCGGGCAAGGTCGATTGCAGCTCAGAAAGAGTGCCCAGGATGATGGAACTTTCCTCCGGAAGGCTTTTCTCGTCGCGAAGGGTCCGACCCAACATTCCTCGAATGCCCCGGATCAACTCGGCTTTCGCCGAATCGAGCACGGGAGAATCGCCGGCAACAACCACCACGGCGGGCAAAGCGAAATACTTCTGGACCGCTTGTTTTTCGAGCGGAGCATAGCGCAGCCAAGCTGCGGCTCCTGTTTCGGCGCGGGCGCACTTTGAGAAGAGCGCGGGAAGCAAGAGCACGCCGAGAATCGCAACGGATCGTAAAGAGCGCATCAGCTTGGAAGAATCCAGCGTCTTACACCGCTCCGAGCAACAAGTCCACCGTCAGCTGGTCCAACTGTTCGTAAGGAAGCGGTTTTTGGGCGAGGGCGCTGCGATCAAATACATGCTGAAGCAGCTTGGTTGCGTGCCCTCTCGAATAGTCTTTCATCTCAGGAAAACTCACGCCAGGCGTTCGAATCTCGCGCAATATTTGCTGAATTTGTTTGTTTTGGTTCCAGAGCTTGGCCTTCTCTTTCAGGATGAGATAGGTCCGCATGCAGCCCCGCGCGAAGTCCTTTACGCCCTGGTGATCTTCGGTGCGGTAGGCGTGCGCATCGAAATGGCGCGGCCCTTCGTAACCGACGTCTTCCAGAAACTTCACAATGAAAAACGCCGACTTCAAATTGTAGGAGCCGAACCGAAAATCCTGATCGTAGCAACCGCCCATCTGATCATTCAGATCCAGGTGAAAGAGTTTTCCGGCGTCCCACGCCAGAGCCAGGGCGTGCGTGCAATTCAGGCCGGCCATGTGCTCGTGGGCGACTTCAGGATTAACTCCAAATTTTTCGTGCTCATCGAGCGTGTTGATGAATGCGAGATAATGGCCCGTCGTGGGGAAATAGATATTGGCGCGCGGCTCATTTGGCTTGGCTTCAAGGGCGAATTTATAGCCGTATCCACGATCGCCGGAGTAGCGCGCCATGTAGTTCAGCGCCTCCCGATAATGTTTTATGGCCTCGAGTGGATTGCGGCAGGAATCCGTTTCCACACCATCGCGGCCGCTCCATACCACGAATATTTTGGCACCCAGCTCGGCGCCGAGGTCCATCGCTCGCAATACTTTCTGCAGCGCGTAGGCGCGGACGGCCGGGTTGTTTGAGGTATAGGCGCCGTCCTTAAAAACAGGATCGAAGAACGCATTCACCGTCGCCATGGGCACAACAATGTGATGGCGCTCGCACGCTTTTTTGAAACTCGCCACAATGCGGTCGCGCTCCTGTGCCGTTGCGTCAATCGGCACCAGGTCATTGTCATGCAGATTCACGCCCCAAGCGCCAACCTCCGCCAGGAGAGCGACGATGTCGTCGGGAGGAAGCGCGTCTCGCACAAAATCCCCGAAGGGATCGCGGCCGCGATTTCCGACAGTCCAAAGACCAAACGAAAACTTATGCTCCTTCTGGGGCTCAAATGGATTTCTGGTCATTCGTGGGATCCTTGTCGAAGCTGCGTCCGAAGCACCCTGCGCGCAGAACGGTGTGGAAAAGAGGCCGTGTACGTTAACGGCCGTGCTATAGTACCACCCGTTTTTCAGATTGCAACCATCGGTATTTTCACTCGGAGGTCTTGATGAGGCATTTTTTTCGCGCTCGAATTCTTCTGGTAGTTTCCGCGGTCATCGCGGTTTGCGGCCCCGTCTTCCTCGCGGGGCAAGCATCGGAGGTTCCCGCCTATCGCAATTCGAAACTGCCCATCGAGCAGCGCCTCTCTGATCTGATTGCGAAAATGAGCGTGGAAGAAAAAGTCGCGCAACTTGAGGGAGTTTGGGAGAACAGGCAGTTCATGAAAACTCCCGAATCGCGTTTCGTGGACGACAACGGGAAGTTTCTGCCCGAACGAGCTGCAGTTCTGCTGAAGGACGGGATTGGAGAAATGTCGCGTCCAAGCGAGGGACGCGGGCCGCGCGAAATGGCTGAATTCACCAACACGATGCAGAAATGGCTGAGAGAAAATACGCGGCTTGGCATCCCCGCATTGTTTCACGACGAATGCTTGCACGGACATGTGGCTCAAAAAGGTACTTCCTATCCGCAAGCGATTGGGTTGGCCTCTACCTGGGATCCGGGGCTGGTGCACGAAGTGTTTACCGCAACCGCGGCGGAAGCGCGGGCGCGCGGAGCGCAAGAATGCCTGGCGCCTGTCCTGGATCTTGCCCGCGATCCTCGCTGGGGGCGCACGGAAGAAACATATGGCGAAGATCCATATCTCGTTTCGCGCATCGGAGTCGCGGCCATCGAGGGATTCCAGGGTCTCGGACCGTTCGTGGACAAATCCCACGTTCTCGCGACGGCCAAACATTTCGCGGTTCATGGCCAGCCCGAAGCCGGAACCAACGTTGCGCCGGGTAATTATTCGGAACGAGTCATCCGGGAGTATTGGTTGAAACCTTTTGAGGCTGCGGTGAAAGAAGGCCAGGTTCATAGTGTTATGGCGTCCTACAACGAAGTCGACGGCATACCCTCTCACAGCAATCGACATCTGTTGATCGACGTCCTTCGCCATGAATGGGGTTTTCGCGGAGTACTCGTGGCGGATTATTTCGGCATCACTGAGCTGATCAAGATTCATCACGTCGTTGGAACCAAGGAAGAAGCGGCCAAGCTCGCATTGGAGTCAGGAGTCGACGTCGAGTTGCCGTTTCCGGACGTCTTCCCAAGCCTGATTGAACAGGTGAAGGATGGCAGAGTCGCGGAAGCCACGATCGATCGGGCCGTGACGAATATCCTGCGCGAGAAGTTCCTGGCGGGACTCTTTGACGATCCTTACGTTGATCCCGACTACGCGGAAAAAATCACCAATAACGCGGACCATCAAAAGTTGGCGCTGCAAGCGGCGCGGGAAACCATCACACTTCTGAAAAATCAAGACCACCTTCTGCCGTTGGACGCTACCAAGTACAAGCGGATCGCCGTGATTGGCCCGAATGCAGCCGACGTGCATCTCGGCGGCTATAGTGATAAACCGGGACGCGGTGTGAGCATTTTGCAGGGAATCAAGAATCGCGTCGGGCCTGGGACGGAAGTATTGTATTCCGAAGGAACCAAGATCACAGAGACGTTGCCGGATTGGGATGCTGACAAAGTAGTGCTCGGCGATCCGGAGTTGAACGCCAAGCGCATCGCGGAGGCGGTCAAGACGGCGCAAAAGGCGGACGTGATTGTTCTCGTGTTGGGAGAGAACGAGCAGACGTCCCGCGAAGCATGGGCCCCGGAGCACAAGGGCGACCGTGATGATCTTGCGTTGCTGGGGAATCAGGACGACCTTGCGAAGGCCATGCTGACGGCTCACAAACCGGTGATCGTCATTTTGTTGCATGGCCGGCCTGATGCGATAACTTACCTCGCCCAGAATGTGCCCGCGATTCTGGATGGCTGGTATCTCGGCCAGGAGGGGGGGACCGCGGCGGCGGAGGTCTTATTTGGCGACTACAATCCTGGCGGCAAATTGCCGATCACGGTTCCGCGTTCGGTGGGCCAGCTTCCGGATTACTATTACCAAAAACCTTCCGCGAAACGCGAGTATCTGGGCAGCACGACCGAGCCGCTCTATCCCTTCGGTTGGGGCTTGAGCTATTCCACATTTAAGTTTGACACTCCGCGAGTGACGCCCGAGACGATGGGACCGGAAGGGACGGCGCACGTCAGCGTAAACGTAACCAACTCGAGCAAAGTGAGAGGAGATGAAGTGGTGCAGCTCTATATCCGGGATGAGATCAGCTCGGTGACTCGTCCGGTGAAAGAATTGAGGGGCTTCCGAAGGATTACGCTTGACCCGGGCGAAAGCAAGACCGTCGAGTTCACTCTCGGGATCGATGAGTTGTCGTTCCTGAATCGAGATATGCACCGCGTCGTCGAGCCGGGAATTTTCAAAATCATGGTCGGAGGGAATTCGGTCGATTTGGTGGAAACGAAATTAATCGTCGCCGACAAGTAGTTGTATTCTCTAGTTCGAAATTGATTCGCTGCCGGCATGGAGCGTGCCACCGCGTGCTTGACAGCGTTGCCGGGAGCGCACTAGGTTGCGTTCTGGCCGTCTTTTCAGCGATATTTTCAAAGGGGAACCATGGCTCAGTCTTCTAAATCACCGATGACTCTCGGCGTAATTGTGGGAAACAGGGGATTTTTCCCCGATCATTTGGCCCGCTCGGGGCGGCAAGACATGCTTGCCGCCATGACGGCCAAAGGCATCAAGACGATCATTCTTGAGGAGAGCGATTCTAAATTTGGCGCGGTGGAAACCCGCCAGGAAGCGGCGAAGTGCGCCGAGCTTTTCAAAAAGCACCGCGAACAAATCGATGGAATCGTGGTGACGCTGCCCAACTTTGGCGACGAGCGCGCGATCGCGGACACACTGCGCATGGCTAATTTGGGCGTTCCCGTGTTGATGCAAGCGACGCCGGACACGCCTTCGCGGATGTCCATTCGCGACCGCCGCGACAGTTTTTGCGGAAAGATGTCGGCGTGCAACAACCTTGCGCAGTACGGGATTCGATATTCGCTCACTACCCTGCACACGGAAGCGCCGGATTCCCCCGAGTTCCAAAATGATGTGGATTGGTTTCTCGCAGTTTGTCGCGTGGTGAAAGGGTTGAAGCGGCTTCGCATCGGAGCTATCGGCGCGCGGCCGGCGGCCTTCAATACCGTCCGTTACAGCGAAAAAATTCTCGAAGGCTCAGGCATATCCGTTGAAACGCTGGACCTTTCGGAGGTCATGGGAAGGACGGCCAGATTAAAGGACGACGACAAGCAGGTTTTGCAGAGACTTGCCGCGATCCGGCAATACGTTTCGACGCAGAGCATTCCGGATGCCTCGCTCCTGAAGATGGCCAAGCTCGGCGCCGTCATCGACGCTTGGATGCGCGCCACCGAGGTCACCATCAGCGCCATCCAGTGCTGGACTTCCCTCGAAGAGTTCTTCGGCGTCGTGCCCTGTACGGTCATGAGCATGATGAGCGACCAGGGATTATCCAGCGCGTGCGAAGTGGACGTGGCAGGCGTGATTGGCATGCACGCTCTCCAACTCGCTTCTGAGACGCCCAGCGCTCTGCTCGACTGGAATAATAATTACGCGGACGATCCCGACAAGGCCGTGTGCTTCCACTGCAGCAACCTGCCAAAACATTTTTTCCGGGACGTGCGCATGGACTTTCAGGAAATCATTGCCGGCACGGTCGGCAAAGACAACACATTCGGCACATGTGTAGGGCGGGTGAAGAGCGGCGCGATGAGTTTTGCCCGCTTCTCCACGAATGACCGTGAAGGACGAATTTCCGGCTACGTGGGCCAAGGCGAATTCACCGACGATGCCCTCGAAACATTCGGCGGAGCCGGAGTGGTGAAGATTCCGAATTTGCAAAAATTGCTTCGTTACATCTGCGAAAATGGATTCGAACACCATGTTGCCGCGAATTTCTCCACCGTGGCCTCCGCCGTCCATGAGGCCACCACCCGCTATCTGGGCTGGGATGTGTACTCGCACAGCGCCTCGGCCTGACCGTTTTTCTCGCCCGAATGCGAAGAGCCAGTTTGTGGACAGAGTTAATGTACACCGGCCTGAGGCCGTTTTTATCACTCCCCGAATTTCGCCCTGCGCGAGTGAGAGAGCGTAGAATTTAATGTCGAAAGCGGAATGGAAACACCTAACATGAAATGCCTCCCAGCTGTTGTCTGGCTCTCACCCCGACCTTGGTCCCATCTTTAATCAGGTTGCTTCCAGCGTTATTTGATTAAAGTAATTACGAATAGGTTGATTTACGTTGTTGTTTTTGCCCCACTCTCCTTCTGCTGTGGCTGCGCACGCTGCAGCAAATCCATGGCACTGAAGCGTACTCTGCCGCCTTGAGTTTCGAGGAATCGGAGGGTAGTTAGGTTGCGAAGGATTAAGCAAGAGATTGAGTCCTACCCCGCTGAGGTAAAGACGGTGAATAGCGGAAGGTAATCCCAGTGCGTTGACTTTTTTGGGAAGAGAGAAAGGATGATTTTCATGAATAATAAGACAACTCGTACGAGGTTTCTTTCGGCCGTCTTTTTCATTCCTGGCTTGGTGTTGTCCGGCCTTCTTTCCGCTGGCGGCTTGGACTTGGGCATGTTCCATGTCCGGCGCGATATTTTGTGTGTCACGGAGGGCGCGATTGGACAGACACAAGACCAGCAGCTCTCCGTAGACACTCCAAAAATGCGCGCTTACGTCACTGCCTGGGCGTCTCAGACCATCGAAGCGCAGTTTACTTATCTTGGATCGACGGGCAATGAAGCAAGACTCGGTTCCGGGGAGCTACGCCGTCAGTTTGGACTTAAGCTGCGCGCACAAGATCCTTGCAATCTGGTATACGCGATGTGGCGCATTGAGCCGGAGTCGAGACTTGTCGTCTCCGTGAAAGCGAATCCCGGCCAGCACACCAGCTCGGAGTGCGGCAACCGTGGCTACAGGAACATCAAGCCCATCCGCAGCACCCAAGTGCCGCTTCTTCGTCCAGGCGACTCGCACACCCTCCGTGCGGAAATGAACGGTGAACAATTAAGTGTCTGGGCTGACAGGTCCGTAGTTTGGGAGGGAACCGTCGGACCTGAGGCACTTCAATTTGATGGCCCGGTGGGAATTCGCTCGGACAACGCCAAGCTCGTAATCGAACTTCAAGTGGGCGAATTTCCCGGCAATCATCCAATGCATCTGATTCCATGCAAATCCGAATCACCAGAATCAGAGTGAGATGCGATTTATCTTGCCTGCCAGTCCCGCTCGAACTTTCGGCGGAGTGGTCAATTCGCTGCATATTTGTGGATGAATTTAGCGCTGGCGGAGAGGGGGGATTCGAACCCCCGGTAGGAGTTTTGGCCCCTACAACGGTTTAGCAAAACGAGTGATTGCGTCTGGCTCGCTGGTAAGTTGATGAAAACTAAAGACGCCGTTCGGCTCGCTCTGGGCGGTTTGGGCACGTTTGGCAGCCTATTGGGATAACATGGGATAAAGTTTTGAGCTACGGGATGTGAGTTCTTTCACACGTGGTTGGACCGCCTGCCTGTCACGCAGGAGGTCGCGAATTCGAGTCCCATCGCTCCCGCCAATTCCCCTCCCTTGACCGACCCATGGCTGACCGTCGAGTTTGGCAATGTGACCAGCCAAGAAAATCAAATTGCCGCTGCGCAGGAACGGTACAAAAGCTGCTACCGGCGGCGCGTGTCTTGGAAGTGCGATGTTGAGAGCCTCTAGCCTTTCGTAAACGGACACTTTCTTCTCCTTAGAAGTCGGTTACGTTTCCAGCCTCGCAGTTCTAGCTTTCATGTAAGGCAATGATTGGATCCACGATCGTCGCACGACGAGCGGGAATGTAAGTCGCCAGAAAGGCGACAACCAACAAAATCAGCGGGACTGTGACGAAGACGATCACATCAATCGGATGAACGCCATACAGAAGACCTGCAATCAGGGGTGCTGAGATTGCAGAAAGGATCAATCCAATCGCAATTCCAGTACCGGCGAGCAATAGCCCTTTGCCGAGAATGAGTTTGAGAATATCAGGCCGCTGGGCTCCCAAGGCGACTCGGATTCCAATCTCACGAGACCTCTGCCCAACCATGTAAGCCAGCAATCCATAGATGCCAATGGAGGATAAAAGCATCGCAACGGCGCCGAACACTCCAACCAATTCCGCCGAGAATCGGCGCGGTGCTATCGAAGCATCCATCACATCGTTCATCGAGCGCACGTTGAATACCGGCAATGCGGGATCCAATGTCTGTATCTCTTTCCGAATTTGTGATTCGAGGAGTGATGCGGGCAGAGGCGTCCTCGCCACCACGCTCACGGCCCGCGAGCGAAGTGGCGATTGTTGATAGATTGGTCTGAAAATGTGGGGGACACCATCTGTGTCGAGTCCGTCTTGCTTCATATCCTTGACAATTCCCACCACGACCACGACCACGGTTACCCAAGGAAGCCTGGGATTTACCCCCATCCGGAAGCGCCTGCCGACAGGATCGATGCCCGACCAATAGCGTCGCGCCGTAGTCTCATCGATGATGGCTACCTCCTGCTTTCCTCCTTCATCGCTTTCTAGGAAAAAACGCCCACGAATCAATGGGCATTGCATCAGCATGAAATAATCGGGACTCACTCGAATTACTTCCGCTGTTACCCCTTGTGATGAATCGGCCGCGCGGTCCTCAATCACCAGTGCGGCGGTTGTTTCTGGACGCGCGCCTGGCAAATCCGAGGTCATGGCAGCCCGATCGATTCCTGGAATCGTGGCCACACGCCGAATGACGTCTCGGAAAAAAGATGTCCTTTTTGAGAAGTCTCCATACAACACATCCGTCTTGGGATCGTTCGGGTTCGGTAGGTAGAAGCTTGCAGTGACTACCCTCGAAGGATTGAAGCCCGGATTTTCCTGAATCAATCCCCAGAAGGTCCGCAGGAGCAAGCCGGCTCCAACCATCAACACAACAGCAAGCGCCAGTTCAGACACAATCAGCAGACTCCTCAACCGGAATGTCTTAGCGCTGTAACCGGAGCCTTGAGCACCTTCCCGAATTGCGGCAGTCATATCGGCTGTCATTGCCTGGAAAGCTGGAGCGAGCCCAAATATGATTCCGGTGAAGATGGAAATCAGAAGAGCAAAAAGCAGCACCGTCCGGTCGACACCCACTTCGGCAAGCCGGGGAACCGAAGCGGGGACAAAGCGAAGGATGAAACTCAATGTCAATTTCGCTGCGAGCACGCCTGCAACACCGGCGATCAAGGAGAGCACAAGCGACTCCGTCAGCATCTGGCGCACCATGCGGGTACGGCCAGCCCCAAGCGCCATCCGAAGTGCCATTTCTCTCTGTCTTCCCGAAGCGCGAGCCAGAAGAAGGTTTGCGATGTTCACGGATGCGATTAGCACAACCACGATTACTGCGGCCATCAATACCAGCAGTTGAGGACGCACAGAGCCTACGAGTGCGTCCTGCAAAGGT
>Ga0209166_10000400_pt1 | contig 49725 bp, 41 predicted proteins | sample Coa_R1_3_FD_187151 | JGI IMG/M metagenome (GOLD analysis project Ga0209166, IMG submission 187151) | Surface soil microbial communities from Centralia Pennsylvania, which are recovering from an underground coalmine fire - Coalmine... | ecosystem: Environmental > Terrestrial > Soil >...
TGCATCAGAGCTCACAATCGAGGTTGGACGATTGTTGTCGAAGAGCTGCTTCCACAGATGATCCAGGTAAGGCGAGCGGGAAGCCGCCGCGGCCGCATGCTCGGCGGGCAAATGCAAGTTTTGCCAGGCCAGCCAGCCGCACAGGAGAGCTAAAACTACCACGCCAACCCATGCGATCGAGGTCCTTACAGGCGATGCCGGCGCCTTTTCAGCCGCTACGGGCGCATTGGCGTCATGTACTTCCTTTGCCGGCCGGGGGTGTTCCTTTCGAGGCTGGAAAACCGGCAGATAGGAACCTATAGGAATTTCGATAGTAAAGGGTTCTTCGCTGCCTTCAGAGAGGAAATACTGCATGAGCCTCTTCCGAAGCTGCGAAATCTGGGTCCGGACGATGGTATCCCCGTCGGAATTGTAGCCGGGCTCCCGGCCGAAGACGTCTACTCCTACCTGTTGCTCTGAAATGAGGTCGTGCGGGGCCCTAAGGGCGCGTTCACAAAGATAGCGAAAGAGTTGCAGCAATCGCGGTGAGTTCTTCAAGGCGACGCCGGCGCTAACCCGTTCTACCAACTCCCAGTTGGGATGTTGAGATATAAAGTCTTTGTCCGGTGTGGTTTGGAATTGTTGCTGCATGGCGGAACACAAGCCTCGCCTGGACCGTGATACCGTCTTAACCCAAGGGGGTATCGGTCAATAGCGGTTATTTACTTCCAAGTACGAGAGCTTCCAGTTACACGATTATAAAGCAACATAAGCTAAATGCTGCATCAACCGGATAACAATCACGCCAGGTACCGCCGAAAGCACGATTTGGCTTAGTTTTTTTCGACCCAGAAAAGAAAGAAACAAACAAGAAATTATGCGGATTTTTTGCACCTTATGGTTTATGTATATGTTTTAGATTGCAAATAAGAATGTAATGATGTGAGCTAGCGACCCCTAAAATCGATTTCTGGTCTCACAATGTGAGACTGGGTATGCCGCCTGCGGTGAACAAGATACAGCAGGACCTGCACGAGCAGGTACGAGACTTTGGCCTCAAAATCTCTGACGGTTAGCCGCGGGAAAAACAGATTGTAAGTCCTCAGATGTTGTCGTCAAAGGCGCGTGGTTCAGAGACCGTGTGCAACTTCGCGCTCCAATAGGCACCGGCGGTAGTGCTGATGAACCTCGCAAAAAAGCCCGCGGGCCGACCACGTCCGCGGGCTTACCGCTTTTGGAGCGGTTGCGGAATGGTGCACGACGCATCATGTCCAGCACAGAACTGCGTTGTTCTTGTGCGCTTCCACGAATTCCCTGCGTGACTTCGCGTTTTCTGCGGTTGCTTTGCTTGGGCCGGCGGCAATTCTGAAGAATTAGCGGAGTGATATCACCTGGTACAAAGGCCCGCAGGCGCTCAGGTCGCAGGCCGTCTCAAAAGTCTGTTCGCCTGAGAAAGTTCTTACGTTATACTCGTCCGCAAGCATAATGGCCAACATACTGTATGGGGTAAATGGCGAAGGTTCAGGACATTCCACGCGCGCTAAAGAAGTGATCGCGCACCTTCAGCAAAAGGGACACACAGTGCACGTGGTGTCTTTTGATCGCGGGTGGCAAAACCTGGGGGAGAGCTTCGAGGTCACTGAGATTTACGGCTTTCGCATCGCTTACGTCAATAATCAGGTACGCTACAAACGCACGCTCGCCAAAAATCTTATGTCGGCGCCCAAGGCGGCCAAAAGTGTTCGCCAGCTTATGCGGCTTGTGGACCAATGGAAGATCGAGCTGGTTATGACAGATTTTGAGCCACTGTCCTGTCACATAGGCCGCCGCAAGCGCCTGCCTATAATTTCAATCGACAACCAGCATTGCCTGACGAACACGGATGTCACTTATCCGCGGCAGTACAGGCGAGATGCCGCAGCGGTAAAGCTGGTTACCCGTCTGATGACTCCGCGGGCCGATGCTTACCTGGTGCTCTCGTTTTTTCCCGTGCAGGCACGCGACCAGAAGACCTTCGTGTTTCCACCTATCTTGCGAAAGGAAGTCCTCGACACCAGGCCGCGCGATGGCGAACATGTGCTGGTGTATGTAACCTCGCCTTCGGCAGATTTGGTGGAGCTGCTTAAAAATGTCCGCTGTTCTTTCATCGCCTACGGCTTTGGACGTGAAGGACAGGATGGAAACATACTTTTTAAGAAGCCCTCAATGGCGAATTTTCTTCAGGACCTTGCCGGCTGCAAGGCCGTGGCGGCAAATGCCGGCTTTTCGCTGTTGAGCGAGGCGTTATATCTGGGCAAGCCCTATCTGGCGGTGCCGGTCAAACACCAGTTTGAGCAGATCTTGAATGCTTATTACGTTGGCAAGATGGGCTACGGCTCATATTGGGAGGAGTTGAACAAGGAAAGGGTCGAATCGTTTCTTTTTAATCTCCCGTTATATAAGGAAAATTTGGGCTCCTATCCGCGCCAGGGCAATTCAGCGCTACTCGCCCAATTGGATGCGCTGATAGCCAAGGACAGTGGGTCGGCGTCGGGAGTGTCTCTCCACAGCCATGCGCGTCAGGGAAATTGATTGTAAATCTTATGTCTTCCGGGTAAGCCCCCGTCTTGCCGCAAGTTAAGATATGATTTGTTAACCAGCACAGATGAAAAAGCCCAAGCTCCTGATCTCGCTCACGACCGATGATAATGATTATCAGCAGGAGCAGGCGACTGTAGCGGAAGAGACAGCACGCCGGCTTGGCGTGGAAATAGAGATCATCTACGCAGGCAATGATGCGATCAATCAGAGTCAACAGGTGTTGCATGTCATCCAATCCACCTCAGCTCCTCGCCCGGATGCGATTCTTCTGGAACCGGTGGGAGGAACGGCCCTGCCTACGGTTGCCCGCAACGCCGCTGCTGCTGGAATCGGGTGGGTGGTCCTGAATCGTGAGATTGATTACAGCGAGGAATTTCGCAAGAGCTACAAAGTTCCAGTCTTTTCCATCACCTCAAACCACGAAGAGATTGGCCGCATTCAGGGACGGCAGTTTGGCGCCCTCCTGCCCAATGGCGGCTCTATCCTCTATATACAGGGTCCCTCGGCCAGTTCTGCCGCTCGTCAGCGGACTGCCGGTATGTATGAAACCAAGCCTGAAAATATTCAGGTGAGGACGCTCAAGGGCGAGTGGACTTCGGAAAGCTCCCAAAAAGCTGTGCAGGCCTGGTTGCGTTTATCAACCTCGGTTAAGAGCGTGGTTGACCTGATCGGATGCCAGGATGACTCGATGGCGCTGGGCGCGCGTAAGGCCTTTGAAGAGCTGACCGATGCGGCGGACAAAGAGCGCTGGCTCAAATTGCCATATACCGGCTGCGACGGTCTTCCCAAATCGGGACAAAAATGGGTGCGCGATGGCCTACTGGCCGCCACCGTCGTCGTGCCAGCCAATACGGGCCTTGCAATCGAGATGCTGGTTCAGGTATTCCACAAAGGATTACAACCTCCGGAACTGACGCTCACCGACGCCACATCCTATCCACCGGTGGAAATGTTGGCCCTGCAGACAAAGAAAGCTAATTTGGGTTGATGGGCCCGGAATAGTGAGCTCTCATCACATTCATTGAGTTATTTCACTTGCAGGCTCTGCAACATCTTTTGATAGGTTGAATTCAACTGGCTGAATTCCTTCTGGGGAGCAATAAATACCATATACAGCAGGCCGCCTTGCTGGCGCGGCACAGTCACGAGCCAGTCACGTTCCGGAAGTGGCTGCCCGTTTTGCTGCAAAGGGGAGCTGCCGGTGAGGTTCACAGACTTTCCTTGTATCCCATTGACTTGGATGTTTTGCGGACTTCCTGACGCCTGCAGCCCCGGATTGGATTGCTGCAGGTTCTTGACCAGGTCCTGAGTTGCCTGGTCCAGCGAACCGGCATTCGAGTCTTGCGCCCCTCCAATGACAACGCCGTAGGCAACTTGTCCTTGTGAAACTGCCGCCTGTGGAGCGATGGTGACATCCGAATTCTGATCTCCGGAGGCCTGCCAGTTATCAGGATAAGAAATGTTGAAGGCACTGTGTTGAAACTGGGTGAACTTACCGCTCGGTTTGACCTGCTGTAATGAAATGTTTGAGATGCCACCGCCGGGGCCGCTGCTTCCACCACTGGGATTTGAGGAGGAGCCGGAGGGCAGATTAGGAGGCCGGGCTCCGCTCTTGGCATTTTGCTGCGCCCAGATGCCTTGTTTGGCTCCATCGGTGATCTGCTGGGCAGTATAGGTCTTAACCTGGCTTGCGGCTTGCTTGGCACTGGCAAATTGTGGGCTATCGTTCACATAGTTCTTCGGGGGCCAGTTCGCAATTTCCTTAGTAACTGCGGCCACGCGGTTACCAGGGTTGGGATGATCGCTCAGAAATTGCGGGCCATTGCCTCCACCTTGCTGCTCAAGTTTTTGAAAGAAGTCAGCCATGGCCTTGGGGTTGTAGCCGGATTTGTACGCAATAATCGCGCCGCCGGCATCAGCCTGAGCTTCGTCTGTTCGAGAGTACTTGAGGGAAATAGCCCCTGCTCCTAGCTGGACGCCGAGACGAGCGAGATTGCCACCCACTCCTCCGGGCAGAACTGCCCCCAGCAAGCCTGCAAGGCCCTGGGTCAGTGATTGCTTGGAGGCTTGCTTGGCCGAGTGCTGCATATAAACGTGAGTCATCTCGTGCGACATTACGCCGGCCAGTTCCGCCTCATTATCAGCGGCAGTAATTGTGCCGACATTAATAAAGATCGGACCACCGGGTATGGCAAAAGCATTGATATCGCTCTCAGGAATAACGTGGAACTGGTACGGCCAGGAGCGATCTGGAGGAATAGCAGCCGTGAGCTTCTTCCCCAATTGCTGAACATATTGAGTCACCGGACTGGAATCAGGCAGTACGGGCATCTGCTGGTAGACCTGCGCCATGGCTTGCTGTCCGACCTGGATCTGCTGGTCTTTGGTTATGCCTGCAGCAGAGCCGGGATCGGGCAACTCCGGAGTCGTACCCACAGCCAACAACCAACCTGGTTGAGTAGTGATGAGTAATGTAAGCAGTACTGCCAGCGCGCGTGTGGTTAATGTACGTTGTTTCATGGTTTCCGCTTTCAAGAAAGGAGCAGAGCTCAAGGCGTACCCGTGGCCTCGCCCCACTTTTGTGTGATGCGGCGGGGAATTACTTCAGATGTCTTAATGGGTAGCCATTATGTTTATGGGTAGCCATTATGTTTCTCGAATCTCCTCTTGGGTCTGCCCAGGTTTCTTATTCCTTGGGTTTTGGCGGGAAGTCTTTGAACATCTTTTTCGCGGCGTTCTCAAGTTTCTTAGTATCTTTATTCGGATCGCCGGCTAAAGTGTCAGTGGCGACGCCTCGCCAGAGCAGCTGTTTTGACTGCCCATCGAACATATCAACGATCAAGGTGCCAACCTGATACTCCTCTTCGGTTGTGCTGGCGGTGCCAAAGCCGGAGTTCCATTCCCATCCCCCCATGTCGTTGTAGAAGGTCTCAAGGCGGGTCTTGTTTTCCGAAGTGCCCATGGCCACAACCGCTACATCTCCTCCGGTTGGAACCTTGGTCCAGCCTTTGGCGGCGAGATCCCGGTCAATCGCATCTTGCACGCGGTGGTCCCAAATTGAATTAGGCGTGCTGACTTTGGCCCAGGAGTAGGCGTGGTAGCGCGAAAAATCGACTTTGTGGTCGTAGTCTGTGGTGACGTGTTGTGCCCATAGGGAACTTGCCACCAACAGAATAAAGCTTAACGAGAATATAAAACGCCATCGCAGGTTCATGTGGAATCCTTGTTTGAAATTGCTGCATGAGCAGCATGGTTTACAGAATCACCATGAGCGGTTAGATGGAAGGGCATGGGGCAGAGTTTTAAGTGATGAGCTACGACGATGGTAGTATTCCGCTCTAGTCAATCGTGCCTTCAAAATTTTGGTAATCCGGGAGCATGTGGATAAAATCGTATCAGCATGGCGAAAGCCCTCAAGAGACTTGCGCGCAAAAATGGTTTTTTGTACGTACTCTACAATATCCCACGGCTGCTGAAGGGATACTATCCCATCTTCCTCGATTATCCGTTTGTGCCAGCTCCACGTTACGGATATGGGAAGCCGCCGCATCAAAAACTCTATCAGCTATTTTCGGCCGGCAGGTTCCAGTTCATAACCACCCTGCAAGAATTCCGCAGACTGGATTCTTATCTTTTGCAGATATCGCTGCAACAACCCAAAGAATCAACCGAACCTTGCTGGAACAACAAATGGCTCGATGGCCTCGACACGCTGGCATTGTACGGCTTTGTTGCATTGAAGAAGCCGGCGCAATATCTGGAGATTGGCTCCGGATACTCCACTAAGGTCGCGCGCCGCGCGATTCAGGATCACAATCTCGCGACCAGAATCACTTCCGTTGATCCATCCCCGCGGGCTGAAATTGACAAGTTATGCGATGAGGTCATCAGAAAACAGCTTCAGGACGTGGATCTCAAGCTGTTGGAACGCCTTCGGCCGGGCGACATCCTGTTTCTTGATGGTTCGCACCGCTGTTTCATGAATTCCGACGTCAGCGTCTTCTTTTTGGATATTCTGCCCAATTTAGCTCCGGGAGTCCTTGTCCATATCCACGATATTGATCTGCCCTATGACTACATGCCCGAAAGGGCGGAGTGGTACTACTCGGAACAATATCTGCTCGCCACCGCTTTGCTTGCCGGACACCAGAATTTCAAAGTAGTGCTGCCCAATGCCTTTATCGGCAGGGAAGCTGACTGCATGCAGCCCTTGCAGTCGCTGTGGTCCGACACAAGACTTACCGGCGTCCCTCCGAAGGGCGTCTCCTTCTGGCTGGAAACCGTTTGACGCGCTCATCTCTTCCGTATCACTGACATTGCAGGGGAATTTACACCGAATTTACAACCTGGTGACAATCTCACGATTCCTCCTGCGCGATGATTCTATTGAGTTAGTTCCACTCTCTTAAATCTTAACTACCATGGCTTCAACTATATTAGCTTCGTTAGCTTCCAAAAGAACTATGTTGGCTTCCAGAAGTATCGATATTGAAGTTGCCTTGGAGCAAGCGCAACGCGATCCTTATTATGTAATTTCCCGAAGAGTTCTAAAGGAGAGCAAAGTGAATCTTGGCAGAATTCTGCTGGCAGGGGTTGTAGCCGGCATTCTTTATTTCCTTGGAGATGGGCTTGTCCACGGAGTTCTGCTGAAGCAGCAGTGGGCGGTCATCCTCTCAGCTATCAATATCGATCCCGAAAGGGCCATGAAGAGCCCCGCCATCTATGGCGTGTACGATCTGGCAAAAGGTCTGGCGGTCATGTGGATTTACGCCGCCATCCGCCCGCGGTTCGGAGCGGGGCCGAAATTGGCATTCCTGGCTGGTCTTGCAGTGTGGTTTCTCACGGTTCCAGTGCCACTGCTTGGCCTGCTTCCCATGAAATTTTTTGGCCCGGATTTCGTCGCGCAATGGGCGGCATATGACATTGTTCCCATGCTCCTCGGTGCGCTGGTGGGTGGCTGGCTTTATCGTGAATCATGAGCAACGACGCAATTACCGGAGATCTTATGCCTAACGTGCAGACAGAAGATACGGGCCTGGAGCAAAAGAGCAGCCTTTCCCGGGGTTCAGACCAATCATGCTCTGAACCGTTACTTCCGAAGTACAATTACCAGATGGAACGAGTGTTGGTGGTCGAAGACGATCGCGCCGTCCAGAGAGCATTGAAGCGGCTGTTTGAGGCCAAGGGGTACGGTGTGGATGTGGCCGGCAGCGGAACGGCTGCGCTTGAGACGTTCCATAACGCTCCTCCCTCGGCGGTTGTTCTTGACCTGAGATTGCCCGGCGCATCGGGCAAAGAAGTCTGCCGCCAAATCAAGTCCAAGATTCCTTCGCTGCCGGTGATCGTGCTAAGCGCCACGACCGACGTTGTAGATAAAGTTCTTCTGCTGGAGCTGGGCGCAGACGATTACGTTACCAAGCCATTTAGTCCGCGAGAGTTGCTGGCGCGAGTGCAGGCGGCGATACGGCGCGCCGCGCGGAGCGGGACCTTGTCTGATGTGTTTGTCTTCGGCAATGTTTCAGTGGATTTTACCAAAATGGAGCTTCGGCGGGCAGGCCAGCCCATCGCCCTTACCGCGCAGGAATTCAAGGTCTTGAAGTTTTTTTCGCAAAACCTGGAGCGCGTGGTCACGCGTGAAGAGCTTTTGAACGAGGTGTGGGGTTACCAGAATTATCCTTCCACGCGGACGGTGGATAACCACATCCTGAAGCTGCGGCAGAAGATTGAAAAAGACCCGGCGTTTCCTGTCCATTTTCGGACAGTGCACGGCACCGGGTACAAGTTTGTACGATAGCGGCAGGGAATTTCGGCGCTGTTGAAGGGTGATTCAGAGTGAAGGTTCGACTACGAACCAAGTTCCTCATTGCGTTACTGCTGATCTCGACTGGATTGACGGGCACGAGCCTGATGATCGTGCGTCAAACCGTGAACTCACAGATACGACATCAGATTATTACCGATCTGCGCAGTTCCATTCTGACCTTTCAAAATTTTCAGTCGGAACGTGAAATCGCGCTGAGCCACTCGGCGGAATTGCTTTCCAATTTGCCCAGCCTCAAAGCGCTGATGACAACCGAGCATGCGGCCACCATCCAGGATGAGTCTGAGGATTTCTGGAAACTTGGGGGCAGCGATCTTTTTGTCCTGGCAGATCGCTCGGGGAAAATAGTCGCGCTTCGCACCTCCGCCCCCGTGTTCACCACCGCGATCGCGCAGGAGTCGCTGGACCGTTCCCTGCAATCCGGCGAACCGAGGCAGCAGTGGTGGTTTGGCGCGGGTCACCTCTATCAGATTTTTCTTCAGCCCATCAATTCCGGGCCGGCGAACGCCAGCAATTCGTTGGGAGTGCTGGCTGTGGGTTATGAAATTGATGGCCGCGTAGCTAAAGAGATCAGCCAGATCTCGGCCAGCCAGGTTGCGTTCTGGTATGGCAAATCCATCGTCGTGAGTACTCTCCCTTCTGCGCAGGAATCAGAATTCGCCCGGCAGCCGGGTGGAGAACTAAAACTTGATCCCGAAGACGTTCAACTGGGTGATGAACGCTTTCTGGCGGCATCGCTCGAGCTGACGCCCAGCACCTCGGAAGAAGTTCACCTCAGTGTTTTGAAATCCTACGATCAAGCCACCAGGTTTCTCACCAGCCTGTACCGCTTCCTGATGGTTCTGGGCCTGGTGGCGATCTTTTGCGAGGGACTGCTGGTTTTTTTCATCTCCCATCGTTTTACGCGCCCGCTGGGAAACCTGGTGGCCGGAGTTCGCGCCCTGGAAAAGGGGGACTTTGCGTATCCGCTGGAACCTCACGGGGGAGATGAAGTCGCCGAAGTGACCGGGGCTTTTGATCGAATGCGTACCAACCTGCGCAAAGCCCAGCAAAAACTGCTGGATGCCGAGCGTCTGGCCACCATCGGGCAGATGGCAAGTTCAATCTCCCATGACATGCGCCACCAGTTGACGGCCATCGTGGCAAATTCGGAGTTTTTGTCGGAGCACAAGCTCGACGAGCAGCAGCGCGAAGAGTTTTATCATGAGATACGCGTAGCGGTTGGCCAGATGACAGACCTGATTGAATCGCTCCTGGAATTCTCGCGCACACGCGAATCGCTCTCACTGATTCATGCCAACGTGGTTGAGGTGATAAAGCGCGCTATTCAGTCGGTTCGCGCCAACCCTGAATTTCAGAGCGTGGAAATTGTGCTCACCTGCGATGGTTCCGGCGATTGCTGGCACGACGCCAGAAAACTGGAACGGGCATTTTATAATTTGCTGTTGAATGCCTGTCAGGCAGTTTCCCGAAGTTCAGGTAAGATTGAGATTACGATTCGTTCCAGCGAGAATGCCATGGAAGTGTGCATTGCAGACAACGGTCCGGGAATTGCCGAAGCAATTCGTGGCCGGCTTTTCGAGCCATTCATTAGCTTTGGCAAGGAAAATGGCACCGGTCTCGGATTAACCATCGTTCAGAAGATCATCGAAGACCACGGAGGCAGTGTGGAGATCGAAAGCACCCCTTCCGGACACACAGTATTCAAGATTACATTGCCGCTCGCTCTCTCGCCGCGGCCTGCGGCATCTGAGGGAAGAGAAGCAACTGCGACTTCACTGACCACTCGTTGAAAACCCGTGATTGCGCGGAGCGAGAGCTTGCTGGCCAAGCCGCAGTCTCGCGAAGCGGAGGAGGAACCTCATAGATATTTTTTGAGGCTGAGCCCCTGAGGCTTCGAATTGTATACACTAACTCCGAAATAGCTTCAGGCCATTAAATTCTTCTGTAAGATGGAGGCGCATCTATGCCATCGAGGAGTTTGCCCGGTTTCCGTCGTTGTCTTCTTTTACTTTCATTGTCTCTGCTGCTTTCCAGTCATCAGGATTTATGGTCGCAGGCCCCTGGGCCCGATACGGCATCCCAGCAGAACACCTCGCTGCAGGATTCAGTAATCGAACTCCAGAAGCAGGTTCGAGAACTCCAGGCTGCCGTACAGGAAATACACGCTGAGGCGGCGCAGTATCGCGCCGAAGTGGTGGCGCTGCAAAGAGAGCTGGAGACCGCGCAAACCCAGCTCGTTTCCAAGACCGGACCGTCAGCACAGTCTCCGGAAGAAAATCCCGGCGCAGCCTCCGGCAATGCGGACAATACCCAGAGTCCTGAACAACGGCTGGCAAAGGTCGAAGAAGAGCAACAGCTTCTGAGTGAAAAAGTCGACGATCAGTATCAAACTAAAGTGGAGAGCGCGTCCAAATACCGGCTGAAAATTTCGGGCATCGTGCTTCTTAATTTGTTTGGCAACCAGGGATCGGTTGACAACCTGGATTTTCCCACCACGGCCGCGCCGCGAGCAGTCCTGGATTCTCGTGCCAGCTTCGGCGGCTCGCTGCGGCAGTCTCAAGTCGGGTTGGAAGTTTTTGGTCCGGAATTCGCGGGAGCCAAAACCAGCGCCGGCATCCAATTTGATTTCTCCGGGGGATTTCCCGCCTATTCCAACGGCGTGACAGAGGGAATCATGCGTCTTCGCACAGGGACGGTGCGGCTCGACTGGCAGAACACATCCGTTATTGCAGGGCAAGACAGCCTGTTTTTCTCGCCGTTAACGCCAACCACTTTTGCATCGCTATCCATACCGGCGCTCGCGTATGCGGGTAATCTTTGGGCCTGGACTCCGCAACTCCGCATTGAGCATCGCACCCAGATCAGCGATGACTCCAGTTTGGTGTTCCAGGGCGGAATTCTCGATTCGCTCTCCGGAGATACTCCCGCTTCTGTGTACTTCCGTCAACCGCAGGCGGGAGAGAAGTCAGGACAACCTGGATACGCCGCCCGTGTCGCCTGGACGCACAACGTTTTCGGACGTCCATTTACTGCGGGAGCAGGCGGATACTATGGCCGCCAGTATTGGGGCTTTGAACGCACGCTTGATGGCTGGGCAGGCACCTCAGATATGAGCTTGCCGCTGAATCGATGGTTCTCACTTACCGGCGAGTTCTATCGCGGACGCGCCGTCGGAGGATTGGGTGGGGGATTGGGCCGCAGTGCGCTGTGGAAAGGGCCGCTTTCCAATCCCGCGACTTCGGTGACGGGGCTGGACTCCATGGGAGGCTGGACTCAGTTAAAATTTAAGCCAACGGAAGGCACCGTGGAATTCAATATCGCTTTTGGGCAGGAAAACCCCTTCGCCAGGGAAGTGAGGCGGGTGAACGGCTTCTCCGGAGGGCAGCTTTCTTATTTTGATTCCGTAGTGCGGAACCAGAGTGCGTTTGCCAATATCATTTACCGGCCGCGATCGGACCTGGTATTTTCACTTGAGTACCGGCGCTTGAACACTTTTGGTCTCGATCACAACAGCGAGATGGCAAATCATATCGGCACAAGCATGGGGATTATCTTCTGAAGCGCGCGCGTTGCATTCCCGATGCTTACGTCCCCTGCTGGTACATTCAGATGATGGGCTGGAAAAAATATGCGTTGCTTTTCGCTCTGCTGCCGGCGGCTTTGGGCCAGTGCCAGAATGTGACGGTCACAGGGCGAATTGATCTGGTCGATAAAGCTGCTGCCAGCGTGGCCGACAAATCCAATGTTGTGGTTTGGCTGACGCCCGTTGACGATCCCCAGCCACCCCCCGCTTCTTTACCCGTCAATCAGCCCCATGCCCAGCTACTGCAAAAAGACAAAAGCTTCAAACCGCATGTGCTGGTGATCCCGGCGGGCACAGTCGTGAGTTTTCCCAATCGCGATCCCATCTTCCACAATGTGTTTTCCCTGTTCGAAGGCAAGCGCTTTGATCTCGGGCTCTACGAGGCAGGCACCACGCGAGCTGTTCGTTTCGATCGGCCCGGAGTGTCGTATATCTTCTGCAACATTCATCCTGAGATGAGTGCTGTGGTGGTCGTCATGGCCACGCCCTATTATGGAACCTCCGACCGCCGCGGCGAGGTGAGCATCGCAAACGTTCCGCCCGGACGCTACACCCTTCACGTTTGGCATGAGCGCTCGCTGCCTGACGTGCTGAAGAGTCTGACCAGAGAAATTATAGTTTCCGAAAGCTCGGCTTCTTTTGGGACGCTCCACGTGGTCGAGGCGGCCAACCTCTATCAGCCCCATAAGAATAAGTATGGCCGCGATTACGACCCGCCTGGACCCATCGATTCCACGTATAACCACTAGATGAAGCCTGGATCGTATAGGGAACCAAAGATGTGTTGTGGCTTCTGAAAACCTACCCCAGAATGCGCCGAACCACAGCCTCCCTCAACTGTGATTCGACGCATCCTGGTTCCTGGAGACGTAAAGTTCTTGCTTTCTCTGTCCAGTTTCAGTTTTTTAGAGCTCTACGGCTCTTCAGTAGCAATTAGGGTACGCACCAAGGTGGAACTAAGTGTCACTACTTAATCGCGGAATTGTAAAAAAATTGTCAAAATGCCTTACTCTTGTTACTGTATGCGGTCTGTCGCGATTTAACTGCAACAAAAATGGATACTAATTGGAGGGTTGATCATGAGATTGGTTCTGTTGGCAGCGCCATCACGAATCAATAGAGCGGCTGTCATTGGCGCTATGGTTGTGCTTGCAACATGGAGCACGGCGTGCGCGCAAATGCCAAAAGAGCTTGCAGGGTGCTGGCAGACTACCAGGGCGCTCAAAACCTCCAACATGCAATCGCTCAGCCCGGCGGAGGCGCACACTTTCCTCGGCAGAAAGCTGAAATTTTCGCCGACCCTGGCGCGCTCCGGTGACGCCGTCCTCCAGTCTCCGCAATATTACGTAAGACAAGTGAAAGACGAAGACTTCACCGATGCGTTCACGATCTCTCTAAAGGACATTGGCATAACCGGGAATTCTGCCGTTGAGGTCGATATCTATCGCGGCAAAAACCAACTCACTGAGTTTCCTGGAAATCTTGTGCTTCTAAAAGATAAAAAAAGCATTCTTTGGAACTGGCGGGGTGTCTTCTTCGAGGCAAAACGCTGTTCTGCGAAGTAGTAATACATTGTCCCATTAAAACAGTTATATGTCTCATATTGTGAGACTAAAACCGCAAAAAATAGGAATCCTTCACAGAACTTAGCTGAGGCAAGTGCATTCGGCCTGACTGACTTGAGGTTTGTCATTGGTCCTGCCGGATGTGAACCCGTTGCCATTGCTCCCGACTATCCTACCCTTGGCTGGGGGCGCCGGATTTTTGTTCAGTCCCCCAGGTCTTAACGGGTGCTTATCCGTCAATATCAGTTATTAACTTTTCCTTCTCAGCTACAAAGTTATAAATCCATACTGGATGAAAGCCGCTTTAGGCTGATCGGATAGCAGGAGCCTCCAAAAACGAAAAAAGACCGACCGTTACGAAGTTGGCTTTGTGGGACATATCATCCATATTTTGGATTTATCAAATAAGAAAAAACATTTGGGAAGAAAGAGCTCAAAAGTTCTCATATGCAAGTTTATGTCTCGTATGGATAAAAAAACCTTTTGTTGGCAGTAGAGTTTAAAAGATAGGATGTCTTCCCATTATGCAAGTCGATGTCTCGCATAAAGAGACACCGTGAAAGAGCCCGCGAACCAGAACATGAGCAATGGCGCGCGGTTGAACCGGCGAAACAAAAGCTGGAACCAGCAAGACCAGAACGAAGAATTTAGGGCCGCATCAGTCTCTGACGTTAGCCGCGAGGAGAAACGGATGGTAAGTCCTCAAATGCTGTTAGAAGTCCAAAGTGCGCGTGATTCCAGGCGACCGCCTGGCGGCTATGTTCATCTTCCACTCACCTTCATTTTCTTCCCATCTACAAGGTGTAACCGAATCCCGAGGCAACGTACTTCGGGTCGCAGTAAAAATTCAAAGGAGTCAACAGCATGGAAAGCATGGAACCAACGCAGTGTGAATCTTACAGGGCAGGAGTTTTTGGATCAGTAAAAAAATACTTATTTCTGATGTTTGTGGCGATGACCCTGGTCTTCATGGTCATGGGAAGCCAGGCAGCCGCGGCGCAAACCTTCCAGCACCCTGGCGTGCTTGTCAGCAAGGCCCAACTGGACTTTATCAAGGCCCAAGTCAATGCGCATGTCGATCCTATTTACTCGGCCTACCAGAACGCGATCAACAATCCTTATGGATCGTTGACCCCAACGGTGACTCCGAGCAATAGTCTTACGGCGGGTCCATCTCCGGCCGGGCCACCTGCGGGCGGCGACATAGACTGCGGATCAAGTTCGAGCCCGGATACTGGATGCACGGCGGATGATGAAGACGGCACGGTGGCCTATGTGCAGGCCTTGCTTTGGTACATCACCGGCAATCAGACCTATGCCAACAACGCCATCAAGAACCTGAACGCGTATAGCCACGTTACAAGCTTCACCAATTCCAATGGTCCCTTGCAGGCAGCCTGGTCCAGCTCCAAGTGGCCGCGGGCGGCGGAGATTATCCGCTACTCCAACGCCGGCTGGTCGGCAGCCGATGCCACAGCCTTTGGGAACATGATGAATTCGGCGATGGTGCCCCTGATCCAGAACGGCTCTACCAACAATGCCAACTGGGAACTGAGCATGATCGAAGGGATGATCGGCATCGCGGTGTACAACAACGATGCCACCCTGTACAACCACGCGCTGGGCATGTTGAACACCGATATCCCGAAGTTCGTGCAGTCGACCGGCCAGAATGCGGAAACCTGCCGCGACATGGGACACGCACTGTTTGAACTGGCGGCAGAGATCAACGCGGCGGAGACGGTACATATCCAGGGCGGCAACGTGTATGAGACACAAAAGGCGCTGCTGTCAGCCGAACTGGAGTTCCACGCGGGACTGCTGGAGGGCAAATCGGAGCCGGTGTCGGGCTGCAGCAGCGTAACCCTGACGCCCGATCGCCCGACGTTTGTTATCGGCTACAACGAGTACCATAATCGGCTGGGGATGTCATTACCGAATACCGCACAGTGGCTGCCGACGGTCTTCGCAAACCAGGTCACCTCGCCGGGAGCAGCGCCGGGTACCCCTGTAGACCACCATATGGTCGTCTACGAAACCATGACCCACGGCGCGGATGCAGGTACAACAGACTTCTCGCTGACAGCGTCGCCGAGTTCACAAACCATATCGGCTGGGGGCAGCACCAGCTATACAGCGTCGGTGAGCCCGATCAACGGCTTCACGGGAAGCATATCGCTCAGCCTGAGCGGATTACCGTCTGGAGCAACGGGCAGCTTCAGTTCATCTACGATCAGCGGGGGCACGGGATCTTCCACGCTCAATGTTTCAACCAGCGGCTCAACCGCGGCCGGCAACTACACGCTGACCATCACGGGCACCAGCGGGAGCACCTCGCACACCGCGACGGTGACACTCTCGGTCAACGCCCAACAGGACTTCACCTTGTCGGCAAACCCGACTTCGCTGACGGTGAATGCGGGAAGCAGCGGCAGTTCGACGGTGAGCGTGGGCGTGGTAAACGGCTTCAGCGGGGCAGTAACGCTGAGCGTGAGCGGAGCCCCAGCGGGCGTGACGGCTACGTTGAGTGCGAGCTCGGTGAATGCGCCGGGCACGGCAACGCTGACCATCAGCGCCCCCAGTTCAGCAGCGTCCAGCACTTCGACCCTGACCATCACAGGGACCAATGGCAGCACCAGCCACACGGCAACCGTGAACCTGACGGTGAAGCCGGTTATTCAGTGCGTGACCACGACCACCAACGGGCCCTGGCAGAACGCCGCTTTTGCCAATCAGACGGGAACTTTCACTGCGCAGTATGATGCGACGCCTTCGGCCTCGCCCATCAACGCCGTGATTGGGCTCTCGAATGGGGCGCAGACGGCCTACACCGGGTTCGCGGTCATCACGCGCTTCAACCCCTCGGGGAACATTGATGCGCGCAGCGGCGGGTCGTACACCGCCATCAATACCATTCCCTACTCAGGCGGAGTGTCGTACCACTTCCGCGTGGTGGTGAATATCGGGACGCACTCGTATGCAGCATATGTGACGCCGCAGGGCGGTACGGAGCAGACCATCGGCACCAACCTGGGCTTCCGTACAGAACAGAACACTGTGTCACAACTGAACTGGGTAGGAGCCTTCAGTGAGGTTGGCACGGAAACCATGTGCAACTTCGCGTTGGGTACCGGTGACTTCTCGCTGTCGGCAGCGCCGAGTTCGGCGACAGTGGCGCCAGGCGGCAGCACCAGCTACACCGCGACCGTGACGCCCTCCGGCGGATTCAACAGCGCGGTTAACCTGGCTGTGAGCGGCTTGCCGAGTGGCGCCTCAGGGTCGTTCAGTCCGGCTTCGGTGAGCGGATCCGGCACTTCGACACTGACCATCGGCGCAACTTGCTCCACGACCCCAGGCACCTACTCGCTGACCATTACTGGAACCAGCGGCAGCCTCAGCCATAGTTCGCCGGTGTCCCTGGTGGTCGGCCCACCTGAAGGCGACTTCACGCTTTCAGCAACACCTTCGTCGCAATCGGTGAACGCTGGCAGTTCAACCAGCTACACGGTGAGCGTAAGTCCCACCAACTGCTTCTCAGGAGCTGTAACCCTGGGAGTGAGCGGGTTGCCGACCGGAGCGACGGCCAGCTTCAGTCCGGCCTCCATCAGCGGTTCAGGTACATCAACGCTGACCATTACCACCAACGGCACGGAGGCGGCCAGCACTTCAACCCTGACCATCACGGGCACCAGCGGCAGTCTGTCGCACTCGGCCACGGCGACGTTGATAGTGACCATATTGCAGCCTGACTTCACGCTGTCGGCAAACCCGACTTCGCTGACGGTGAATGCGGGAAGCAGCGGCAGTTCGACGGTGAGCGTGGGCGTGGTAAACGGCTTCAGCGGGGCAGTAACGCTGAGCGTGAGCGGAGCCCCAGCGGGCGTGACGGCTACGTTGAGTGCGAGCTCGGTGAATGCGCCGGGCACGGCAACGCTGACCATCAGCGCCCCCAGTTCAGCAGCGTCCAGCACTTCGACCCTGACCATCACAGGGACCAATGGCAGCACCAGCCACACGGCAACCGTGAACCTGACGGTGAAGCCGGTTATTCAGTGCGTGACCACGACCACCAACGGGCCCTGGCAGAACGCCGCTTTTGCCAATCAGACGGGAACTTTCACTGCGCAGTATGATGCGACGCCTTCGGCCTCGCCCATCAACGCCGTGATTGGGCTCTCGAATGGGGCGCAGACGGCCTACACCGGGTTCGCGGTCATCACGCGCTTCAACCCCTCGGGGAACATTGATGCGCGCAGCGGCGGGTCGTACACCGCCATCAATACCATTCCCTACTCAGGCGGAGTGTCGTACCACTTCCGCGTGGTGGTGAATATCGGGACGCACTCGTATGCAGCGTATGTGACGCCGCAGGGTGGTACGGAGCAGACCATCGGCACCAACCTGGGCTTCCGTACAGAACAGAACACTGTGTCACAACTGAACTGGGTGGGAGCCTTCAGTGAGGTTGGCACGGAGACGTTGTGTAACTTTGTGCTTCCGCCTGCCAGCGACTTCGCCCTGTCGGCGACTCCTTCTTCGCAGACGGTAACAGTCGGCAACAGCACCAGCTACACGGTGAATGTTACTCCGAGTGGCGGGTTCAGCGCAGCAGTAGCGCTGAGCGTGAGCGGAGCGCCTGCGGGCGTGACGGCCACATTGAATCCAACATCAGTAAGCGGTTCGGGTTCTTCTACGCTGAGTGTGTCAACGAGCAGTACTACGGCGGCGGGGACATACACGCTGACGATTACGGGAACCAGCGGCAGTTTGACGCACACGGCAAGTGTGAACCTGGTTGTGCAAATCCCGCAAACGGCTGACTTCACGCTGGCGGCTTCACCTACCACGGTGACCGTAACCGCGGGCAATCCTGCCAACTACACGGCCAGCGTAACCCCGCTCAACGGGTACACGGGAACCGTGACAGTGAGCGCCGGCAGTCTGCCTTCCGGGGCCTCGGCGAATACTTGCACAGTGTCTGGAGGTTCAGGCTCGTGTACGTTGACCATTACCACCAGTACTACAACCCAAGCGGGCACTTACACCGTGCCTATTACCGGCACGGATAGCAGTGGCAGTCCGACGCACTCAGTCAACGTAACCTTGACCGTCAATCCGGTGTTGGTGGCTGACTTCTCGCTGTCAGCATCGCCTTCTTCGCAGACGGTGACGGCTGGAAGCAATACCACTTACTCGGCGTCGGTAAGCCCGATCAGCGGGTTTAACAGTGCCGTAGCGTTGAGCGCGAGTGGCTTGCCTTCGGGGGCGACAGCCAGCTTCAACCCAACCTCAATCAGTGGAGGTTCGGGATCATCCACGCTAACCATCACCACAACCAGCAGCACCGCAACCGGCACGGTAACCGTAACCATCACCGGCACAGGCGGCGGTAAGACTCACACTGCCACCGTGTCGTTGACGGTCAATCCGAGTAGCACCTGCGCTCATGGAAACGGCCCGCTCGATCCCAACGCGACCCCGGGATGCAACTTCGACCTCTCGATCTGGTCGCTGCAACTGCCGATCGGCTCGCCAGGCAGCCCGACGACCATCTCGAACACGCAGCTCGAAGGTGGTTTCACGGACGCGTATTTCTTCACCGGCAGCGACGGAGCAATGGACTTCTTCGATCCTGGAGTCAATTGCGTCACCACTGCCAACTCTACCCACTGCCGGTCGGAGCTGCGTGAAGTGAACACGGACGGCAGCGATGCTGTCTGGTCCCCGAGCGGCACCAACACGCTCAGTGCGACGGTGGCGGTCACGGACCCTGCTGGCGCACCGGTCGTCGGCCAGATTCACCTCGACCCCGCTGTCTCCGTTAAGCCGTTGATTGAGCTGTACTACAACTACCACGGGGGTGGCAGTATCGTCGCAGGTGTGGAGCAGAGCACGACCGGTAACCAGACCACCTTCACGCTAGCCCCGGATTTCCCCGCGGGAACGAAGTTCACCTACGAGATCTCGTACACCCACAACGTGCTTACGGTCACCCTCAACGGCACGCCCCATGTGTTGCCAGTCGGCGGTGACCTTCCAGGAGTCGGGGGCTACTTCAAGGCGGGCGACTACGGCCAGATTGCTACGAGCGCGAGCGTCTCGTTCTACTCGCTGAATGTCGTCCACGGGCCGTAACCTAACCGCTTCGGCTGTTCAGGCCAGCAAAACCAGGAGACCTCGCGCACCAGCGCGGGGTCTCCTGGTTTAATGCAGCCGGATACAGCCAAAGAAGCGCTCAGCATCAAGGGATTTGCTGTTGCCTTTCTTGTAATCTGTGACGATGGCAGAAAAAGCCGGCCCCCCACCCCCCTTGCAGTAGTTCCCGGAGTCCGTCGAATTAGCGTGATCACCCTATGTTTACTGGGCGGGCGGCGGAGATCATCCGCTACTCCAATGCCGGCTGGTCGGCGGCCGATGCCACGGCTTTTGGGAGCATGATGAATTCGGCGGCCAATGGCAGGCGCGGTGTGAGCGGAGAGAGAACCGCAAGCGAAGCGCGAGGGCGCAGTAGCCTCGTCCTGTGGGAAGTGACCGTTGCTCTGCCCTTATGTTGCCCGGATGCCCACGCTTGCGGAGCTAATCCGCGGGCGTGGGTTTTTTGGGCAACAATGTTTGCTGCCTTTTGTTTATACTCTGTTTCTGCATGGCTCGTATAAACGCTTCCCCTAGAAGCAGGAAGAAGGTACTCTTCCTCGGCCTTCCTTCTTCTCTCTATACAACGCGTCGTATGATCCTGGAGCGTGCCGGCTACAACGTCATCGCTTGCTCAACTGAAGCTGAAGCCCTTGCTTATCTGGAAAGGGAAGAATTTAACCTGCTGATTTTCGGGGCTTCGCTTATCGGTGTTGAAGTAAATGAAATCATTCGCCAAGCCAGGCGCCGCTCTCCTTCTTTGCCGGTCCTCTCGCTCAACCCGAAACTGCGCCCTGCAGATGTGGATGTCCAACTTACAAGGCTGGAAAAACCGGATACTTTACTTAAAGTTGCCGGCGAACTGATGATGCGCAACCATGGCCACCCCGAGCTGAAAGGGGATTTGATCGTCTACGCGGATGCCGACCGGCACTTGATTTCGGTTTCCGATGGCGTATGCGAGCTTCTCGATTACGGCCGCGAAGAGCTTATCGGGATGCAAATCGAAGAGATCAGCGAAGCGCCGGCCTCCGAAGTGCAACAGATGTTTGCGAAGTACCTGCGCCAGGGCAAAGATGCCGGGCTTTATACATTGAAGAAAAGCAATGGCAAGAAAATCCCCATCCGATACAAGGCAAAGGTCATGAAAGACGGCTGCATGGTCGCGCAATGGAAGGTGTTGTAGCAGCAGTTCTTGGTAGTAACTCCGGCCTACTTCCCGGATCTTACCCAGAGCACAGGTTGCCGGATAGGATAATTGCGAATCACTTCTTCCACGGTTGGGTCGGGATTTAGTGTCCGCCACGTGTCGATATATTCAGGCCGCGAGAGCGCCAGACCGGCAAAGAGAAGACTGGGCTGGCGGACAGGGAACTGGTCGAAGTATTCGACATCCGGTGGATAGGGCCAGCTCTTTTTATTCGCAATAAATGGAAACATGAATGCCATTGCTGCCCCGATGCCGCGGCCATCAGGCAAAGCAAAGGTCCACAAATTGTCTTCAGCCGTGGAAAGCGTCTGGCAGATCGTAGCCATGGCATCCAGATTAAAGAGGCAATAGCTGTAAGGCTTGGTGCGTCTCAATTCCTGCGGGAAGCTGCCGTTGGCCGCGATCTGGTTGGGAACGAGGACAGTTTTAAAGCGGTTACGGCAGAAAGAGGTAAGCTCCTGGTTGCCGGTATAAGAAGCAAACTCGGCTGCCTGCACCACCCAGCATGTGCCATGATTGTTTTTGGCCTCGCGCTCTTCTTTTCCATGCGGCGAGGTGGTCATCCAGGTCAGATAGTCGGCAAACCACTTCTTCAATCCCTTTTGCTCATCGCCGGTGAGCGCTTTGGAGCGTTCCAAAATGGGAATGGAACGCGCCACCTCGACCAGGTGCAGGGTGTCAATGACGCCGATGCCGCGTCCGGTGAACCTGCCTTTGATGGCCTGAGAGTATTGCAGGTTTGGGTTCATGAGCGTCGCTGGATCCAAAAACCAGGCGCGCAGATGTTTGGCGGCGTGAACAACATATTTTTCATCCTTGGTCAGCAGCCAGGCTGCGGCCAGGGCAGGCGCCTGCAAGCTCAGCCGAATGAGCGCATGGCGATGTTCGGTGAAGTTATCGGGATTGGTCATCCCATCGCGCTGTATATAAGGTCCGTCGGGGTTCTTCGGGTCGGGCCACCAATAGTCGCCCTCGGAAAAATAATCGTGCTTCCCGCCGGCGCTGCGCGGGCTGCTATAAGAGGTTATGGTGATGGGCTGCTCTTTCAGATAACGCTGGGCGGCGCTGAGCACCCGGCCACGGTCAATTGCTGCGACATCAACGGCAGGCGCTTGCTTTTTCGCATCGCCAGCCGGCAGAAATTTCGGATTGGCCAGCGCGCCCAGGAAGACCCCGGCGGCGGATGCGCAAAAACTCCGGCGTGAAATTAACGATTGTTCGCTCACCTTGGGTATCTCCATAACTAGAGGCGGCTGAGCGCGGTTTGCGCCAGCTTCTTTTCAGCATCTTTCTCGGCCGCCACATTTTTGAGGCCTTCTACTTCAATCGTTAAAATGCGATGCGAGGCCAGCACGCGCAACTCCACGCCCTTACCGGTAAGGCTGTCGGTAAAGTAGGAATCGTCGCCGAGTCCCGCTGACGGCAGCTTGTCATGCATGCCCTTATCTATTGTCTTGGTGTTTTGCCAGGATTCGCTTTCGGAAGTGGAGGAGCCAGGCCTCAGTAGAGGATCAAGGTCCACAGAGAGTTGCTTGGGTGAATTGACCGGATCTGAAGCTGGCGCGTACTGGCATCGATCACCTCCCATAATTTGCACGTGAATGGGAGTAACCGGCTCACCATAGACAGCTTCCGCGTCGGCCTTGGTCACCAGCGCGCAAGCATTGCCCACACTGGAATCTTTGAGCGCCGCCGTGCTGTTACTGAAAGCGGTTCCGGAGGAGGAACCCGCGGAAGAAGAATTCTTGTTGCAGGCCGCCAGACACAACAACGAAGCCGATAACAAAAGAGTTTTGGCGATCGCAACAGGGTTCAGATTATTTAAGCGCGGCATCATCATTCAATCAATATCCTGCTCTGTATGTAGAATTTGGGATTTTTATGTAACCGGTAAAACCAAAAATTGCAAAAGCAAACGGCATTTGCGCGCTACTGCATCCGGGGGATGGCTTTTTGCGCCACTGTCATTTCCGCATCTTGCACCGCCTTGGCGTGATCGGGCTTATCGATGCTTTTCATGACATTGATGCTTACATAGCGCTGCTTGGTGAATATTTCCAGGTCCTCCAGAAGAAAATAGGCATCATCTCCGATCCCAGCCACCGGCCGCATGTTTTTCGCGTCCGACTGTTGATAAAGCTTCTTGCCTGCGTCCCACACCTGCTGTTGCTCCCGGATGATAGCGATGTGGACTGAGTAAGGCAATACACCGCCATGCACCGTGACCGTCTTGAAATCGCAAATTCTATTTCCCCCAAGACTATTCGGCTCCGGATCGCGAACCGGTTCGCCGAGAACCGCTTCAGCCTCGGCCTTGGTCAGCAGTTTGCAGGGATCGGGCAGGCTGGCATCGCCGGTGGTGGCAGGCGTCGTCGCCGCAGCGCTTGCTGGGGACTCGGGAACTGGAGCGGACGCGTTTTTATTCTGGTTGCATGCCGCCAGGCACAATAGCAGAACTCCCGGCAAAAGATATTTGGCAATGGCAATGGATTTTTGGTCTCTATAGGACAACATCAGCATTCGTCTCTTCTATCAGTGTCGCATTGCCGCTGTCAATTGGGTTGCGAGTTTCATTAGAAGGAATGTACGTTCTCGAATTCCGAGACTCCTCGCATCAGGTTTTCGCTGAGGTGAGGCGCATGGACAACATTATCGAGACAAGGCTCAACAACAGGGCCAGGAAAATCCAACCGATTCCAGTACTCATGGCTGCTTTCAGAATCGGATCAAATGTGGAAGTTGTTACCGGGTGAATCTGCCGCACCACAGCTTCTTGGTCGAGATGCGTAACAATCTCAATAAGAACCAGCGCGAGGGCAACGCAGGCGGCGGCCAAGCCGGGTAAAGCACGCTTCCACGGGAACGGGATGGGCGGCGGTGTTGCAGCCTCACGCCGCACAGCATCCATGACCGAAGCGGTGAAGCCGGAGGAGGGTGTGATTTCCTCTTTCTCCGATCCAATGCGGGAGAGAATGCGATTAAGTTCTTGGTTTCTCATAAAGCCTCTTTGTTGCAAGCGCGTTCGAAGCGCGGCGCCAGGCACAGCCGCTTAAGCTTACTGCGCAGAATTTCCCGCCCACGGAACAATCTTGCCTTTACTGTGCCCTCCGAGAGTCCCAGGCTTCGAGCCGCGGCCTGCACATCCATTCCGTAAAAATAGAAGAGCGTCAATGCCTCGCGGTATTTCGCGGGCAGCAACAGGACTGCCTGCCGCACAGCGTAATCGCGATCCCGTTCTTCGAGCCCGCCATCCGGCGCACGCGGATCCCTGGGCTCGGTCACGTCATCGAGCGACACCGTTTTCGCTGGGATACGCCGCAGCTCGGAGCAATACAGATTTGTAGCCAATGCAAAAAGCCAGGTGGAAAAAGCTGCGTCTTTGCGCCAGCCCTTGAGAGCGCGGTAGGCCCGCAGGAATGCCTCTTGCGCCATCTCCTCTGCGCGGCCGCGGTCGCGGCAGAAGCGATATGCTAGGTTAATCAGCGGACCCTGCCAGCGGCGAACGATCCCCTCGAAGGCTGAGACATCGCCAGCCAGGGCTTTCTCGACGTCGGCCTGATCTTCGCTGGCGCTCACCTTAGTCTCCTCTGAAGCACAACCGACAGTCCTGACAGCCCTGAAATTGTATGACCAGCGCGGCATGCACTCGGTTGCATTTTTTTAGATTCTGGACTTTCGATCTTCGGGCCAAGACCGCCTCCAAAAGCGGGTATGAAAAAACGCAACCGGAGACCGGTCCGGGCAGTCTCACTGCATGTAACGGAAAAACCGCAGACACAGGAGGTTGCCAATGCAAGTCGTTTTATCTTTATTACTCCCGATTGTCGTAATCATTTCCACCTTTTCCTTCACAGCCGTGGTCGTGTGGTTGAAGGCCCGCAACCGCGAGCGAGAAGCCTTCTACAAAAGCGAGACCATCAAGAAGATCGCCGAGGCGCCGGGGGCGGGCGCCAGCGCCGCGCTCGATTATCTCCGCGAGCAGGAGAAGATAGCCGCACAGCGCCGCCATGAGGGCCTCAAACTTGGAGGATTGGTCAATGTTCCGATTGGCATCGGCCTGTTAATCTTTCTGTACGCACTCATTCCAAACAAAGCAATCTGTCTTGTCGGGCTCATCCCGTTGTTTGTCGGTTTGGCCTTACTGGCTTACTCGTACTTTCTTGCTCCCAAGGAAGTGAGGGCATCATCTTAAAATATTGTTGGCCGCGTTGTAGGGAACTCGCACTTTATGTGAGCGCGAGGCTGAATTTCTGCTAGACTTTGCTTATGCACCGCCTGCTCGCCATTACGGTTTTAGCGGCGGCTGCGGTTCTCCCCCCGCACCTGGGAGCGCAGTTCCGGGGAGGCATGCGCTTCGGCGGCGGTCCCGTTTCCAGAGGCCCTATGTTCTCCTCAGGGCCAAGAGTCATGGCAGGACCGAACTCCCGTCCAGCTTTCCGTACCTTTCCTGCACCAAGGGGTTCATTCGGTTTCAGGCATTTTGGCGGCGGGGGTTTTAACAGAGGGTTTATTTTCACCGGGGTTGGATTTGGACATAATCCTCACTTCCGGCTGTTCGCCGGTAGCCCTTGTTTCGGTTGCCGTGGACGCTTTGCCAGGCGCGCCATTTTCTATCCTTATATATATCCCGGATACTATTCTCCATACTACGATCAACCCTTCTATGATCAATCGTCTTACCCGGCAAGTCCGACGGTGGTAGTGCAAACAACACCCCCGGTGGATTACGGCCAGAATCAGCAGCTCGTGGAAGAAATTGAAGGATTGCGGCAGGAAGTCGAGCAACTGCGGCAAGAGCAGAGTTCACGGCAACAGCCCCGCCCCAGCGGGCAGCAAACGAGCGCAGCACTTCCGGTCCCCACCACAGTTTTGGTGTTTCGCGATGGCCACCGCAGTGAAATACAAAACTATGCCATCGCCGGTAAGACCCTTTGGGTATTGAACGAGCGCCAGGCCAAGAAGGTGCTCATCTCTGAACTTGATGTTCCCGCCACGCAGGCAGCCAATGCCGAACGCGGAGTTGAGTTCTCGCTTCCCCGGTAGGGCCGCTGCATTCACTTGCGTTCATCACAATGTCTCCGTAAGCCCTCGCGTTAGGTGTCTTTTTTATTTCATCACTTATATTGCTGGATTTGGAGTGGATAACATCAAAATGACTCATCAGCAGCAGATCTCAATCCGCACCACCGGCCACGGACACATGCACGACCTCACTGAGCAGGTTGCGGCTGTCGTTGCAAAGTCGGGAATCCGCACCGGTACAGCTAACGTTTTCAATTTGGGAAGCACCGCTGCCGTGGGAGTAATCGAATTCGAACCGGGATTGCAGCATGACCTGCCCAATATCCTGGACAAACTCGTTCCACCCAGCCGCAGCTACGGACACGAGCAAGCCTGGCACGACGGCAACGGCCATTCCCACTTGCAGGCAACACTGTTAGGGCAGTCGCTGACCGTCCCCATCGCCGAAGGCAAGCCGCTGCTCGGGACCTGGCAGCAGATATTCCATCTGGAATGCGACGTTCGCGGACGTCAACGCACCGTGATAATCACCGTGATGGGTGATTAGGTATTATGCGAGTTGTCTTCATGGTCTATTGGGAACTAAAACTGAGAACTGAGAACCGAGAACTGAGAACTGGCCTTCAGAACCTGAACAAATACGAAATCTTGGCGAATACGGTCCGGCCGTCGTTGATGTAGCTCCGGTTGGTGCGCAACAGGCCGCTGTGGCTGCTGATGGCAAACGGATCCAGATTCTCCATGTTGCTGTTGTAACCCAGATAAAATGCGGTTCCCGGATGCACGAGATAACTGATCAGGAAGTCAGTATTGAAATTCTTGGTCTGATCCAGGCTGGTGTAAAGCGGATTTCGCAGCAGGCTGTTGTACTGGAAGATGGCGCGGAACGAAAGCCGCGGATTGTACTGGTAGTTCCATTTGGAGCGGATCACGTGGGCGTTCACGATAGCATGCGCCGATGAGGGCCGAATGGTAAGCCGCTCCAGGATATAGCCGTTGTCAACGGTCAACGGATTCAAAGGATGGAAGGTTGCATTCAGGTTGCCGCTGACCTCATTGGCCTGAAAGGGCGGCTGGCTGCCCACAGGACTGAAATTAATGCCCTTATCCCAGTTGAATTGCCCGTTAAACGTCACCAGCTTGAAATATGTGTTGCTGAACGAGATGCCGGAGTAGTCTGCACTGAAGTCCCGGGTTTGCGTGAGGCTGGAAAAATCCACCGGACGCAGCGCCGTATGGCTGTATCCATGCCAGTACGTGAGATTGGTATTGGCTTTCAGGTTCACGAAGAAGCCGGGTTCAAAGGTGTAATTGAGGCGCGTGCTGTTATGATCCCAATCCATGCCATGGAAAATTTGGGGGCCATAAGAGGTCAGGATCTTGCCCTCAGGACGAAACGTGTAACTAAAAAATTGGCCTTCATGCCGAATGTCAGGCCGTTGGAAGAACCCTGTCAGAGTAACGAATCCAGCGTTCTTGTCGTCATACCGGTTCTCAAGCTCAATATGCCGGGTGCTGTATGCCGAATACCAGTGATAAAGCGCTCCGTACTGGTGTGTGCCATCGGCCTGGTCATTGGCAGACATGGCCGCCTGCCCAAAGCTCTGAAAGTGATCGCCAAAATGGAAGGTGAAATCGGCTCCACCTACGCGGTTGGAGTTAGTGACACAAGCAATTTGCTGCGTGCTGCTCGGAGCATTGTTCTGGCACAGCGACCTGTCGGCCGGTAGGGCACTCATCTCGCGGTCGCTGAAAAATACTCCTACCTGCGATTGCTTCCACAACTCGCGGGTCAGGCGGCCTACGGTGTAGTATGCGCGCTTGCGGCGCAGCGGATCCCCGTCAGGCACGCTGCGCCCGGGTCCGCGATCATCAACCGCCAGGATTCCAATTCCGTACGGCCCCAGCTTGCCCGTCAGCCGCAGCCCGGCAAACGGCGTCTCAATGCGGCGCGTAAAATAAAGATTCACCGGCGTGTTGAAAAAATTCGCTCCCTCCTGGAAAAACGGCCGCTTCTCCGGAAAGAATACCTCGAAGCGCTGGTTCACGGTGTTTTGTGGCTGGTCGCTTTCAAGCTGGCGGAAGTCAGGATTGACGGTGAAATCGAGCACCAGACTGTCATGGATGATCATCTTGGCGTCAAGACCCGCAGTTCCGCCCAGATGGTTCCCCGAAAAAAATGGATGGTTCGGGTCGCGCTGGTCCAGCGCGCGAAAGGCGTCGGTCACTCCGTAAGGATTCAACTGAAGGTTTCGCCCGGGATTAATGCCGGCAAGCCCCTTGAGTTGTGCTTCCTGATTCAGCCGGCCCTGGATGCTGCTGGAGACGTGCGGATAAAAACTGTTGTCATTGTCGTGCGGCACCACACGCTGAAACAATATGCCCCACGTCTGCTCCAGAGTGTTAGGAAAGCGCAGGCTCTTGAAGGGAATTGCCATCATCGCCACGTAACCTTCGGCCGTTACTTTTCCCGATGAATCCCAAACCGTGTCCCAGGAAGAGTCATATCCGCCATCGTCAGTCCATATGTAATCGTATTGCACGCCCACCGGATTGATCATGAAGCCGTAGGAGCGGCGCTTGTCATTAAAGGTGTCCAGGTAGAGCTGCACCTCGTCGTGTTCGGGGCCGATATCCTCGCGCCGTGTCATGCGCGCGCGAATTTTCCCCGGCTCCTTGTCAAAGCAGACGAATACGGCATATAAGGTCTTGTTGTCATAGCCAATGTAGACTTCCGTCCGCTCTTGCGCGGGTGCGCCATCCTTAGGGTCGCGCTGGATGAAGTTTTCTACCTTGGCCATCTCTTGTGCTACACCCGGAGCGGGCTTCATACCTAGAAAGTCTTCGAGCTTGGGCGCACCCGTAAGCTTTGGGATCGTAATCGCCGGGGCGGTCCCCGTCTCGCTGGATTGGACGCTATCGGATGGCAGCGCGCTTTGTTCTGAAGCGTATGCGCTCGTAACCAATATGAAAATAATGAGCAGTTGCCATGTCTGGAATCGGGATAGCACAAGTTACTCTCTACTCTCACTCGGTTTCCGAGTCAGCAGTTAGACGGAGTTCTTTAAGAAAGGTCTCAGAATATCTGGATTTTATTTCTGCGCGAATGGCTCTTGTTACCTGGTCAGTCATTTCTGCGGCTCTGGCGCTATGTTGCCTGTTGGAATGTGTAGCGACGTATTCGCTTCCGGGAATAGCTCGCTTGATCTTCTTTGCAAGCTCAGAATCCGGCTTGATCTCCCACAGCACGTTGATGATCTTCCATTCGCCGTTGATTTTAGCCTCTTGCAGATAGTCAACCCAGTCGGAGGCTACGACCTTCACCATAGCGGCATTGTTGAAGCGATCGAGAATGGTCACGTCTTTCTGCTGCTTCTCTTTCGGGGTCTTGCTTCCCCCGCCGGAGCGGGTGCGTTGCACCAGCGTCATCGCGCTCATGGAATCCAGCCGGCTGTGGCCGGTCTGCTGATCGACAATCACAATGCGCTTGGCCAACTCAGGGTGCAATGCGCTTTCCATCCGCGCCGCATCTCCCTCATACCATCCTTCAATGTAGTCGAGAGCTGGTTTCTTAATGGCCGCCGCGTCCTCCTGTGAAAGGCTCTGGGCCATGGCCCAGGGGGCGAGCACACCAGCAAATACCAGGAAGTAAAACTGTCTTCTTCATTGCCCCTCCAGTCTTTGCCTTAGACGCTCTGGCCTGCCGATAGTAAGCCTTGCATGCCTTACTCGGCGTCGCCGATCTGCAGTTATAAAATCTGCAGTTATAAAAAAGGTAACATCCTCCAAGACCTCAGTGTAAAATACAGCCAACAAAGCAATTTGCTCCCGACCCTGGCCGAATTACCGCGAGCAAAATCTGCGCAGGACTGTGGAGAGGCAAATCATTTGATGTTCCGGGACCACGATGAAAACCAATGCCACCAATCGTCGCGAACACAATGCCGCCATGCTCGGTCATTGCCAGAAACTGTATAAATCTCTCCAGCAAGCGACCACAAACCTGGACGCCCTGCGCCAAATCATTAAAGATGCCAACCCGAAGTTAAAAGAGATGTTTCTTCGGCATTGTGAAGATCTGGAGAGCGAGCTTTATCCAGCCCAGGCCGCAACCCGGCATTTGCTGGAGAAGGCCACTGGCGAACTGAAGGAACTGAAGAAAGATCCATTGAAGTAGAATTGGCAGGAGCCTAGGCCAGTGGGGCGCCGTACATTGCCTCGCCGCGAATCACCTGAAGGGAATCGTTGAACTGAAAGAACTCGGCGGCGCGCATCTTCCTGCCACCGATCTCCCTGACGTAAACCACCGTCACCCGCCCGGCTGCGGAGTCATTGATGACGTGGTCCAACGTGAAGCGGATAGAGCCAACCGACTTCACCGCAGCATGCCAATAATCGGCCAGTTCCTTGCGTGACCGCAAGGTCGCCTTTCCCGTGATTTCCAGCGCGCGTGGGCTGGTGAATTCAACTTCCTCGGCGAAGTGGGTGAGTACTGCCTCCACGTCTTTGCCGCTGAAATCTTCAATCCATTTCTTTGCGAATGCTCTTGCTTCTGTGTCTGTCATGCCTGTTTCCCTCGCTGCAAGATGAGTCAATAACATTGACCTAAATTAGCAGTCTCGGTATGATATGTCAACATGGTTGACCAAAATCGCCGGCGCGAGCTCGATGAAGCGCTTGAACTGTTGCATTTTGCCTTCCGCGCCGTTGTCGCCAACCCTGACCGCATTCTGGCCCGGCGTGGTCTTTCCCGCGTGCACCACCGCATCCTTTATTTCGTGCGTCGCGGCCCCGGGGGCAGCGTGAACCGCCTGCTCCGGACTTTAGGCGTCTCCAAGCAGGCGCTCAACGCTCCACTGCGCAGGCTGGTCCAGGAAAAGTTGATTACCATCTCTTATTCGCCCGAAGATCGTCGCGTGAAGCAGCTTGAATTGACGGCCAAGGGAAGGGAACTGGAAGATACTCTCTCAGGCGACCAGCGCCGCCGCTTCGCGGCGGCATTCGAGCGGCTGGGTAAGAGCCAGGAAGCCGCCTGGCGCGAGGTCATGCGAGCGCTGGCCGAAAAGAATCCGGCGCAGTAAGCGCAGGCCCATGGCCAGCGTTAGTACCTGCCTTGGGTTGTCCATACTATGCTGGTCGCCGTACTTTTGCCATGTCTCCGCCTGCACCTTCGTAACGGCCTCAAAGCAAAATATTCCTTGGCTTTCCTGCGGTGGTCAGATTAGACTGCAGTCCTCCCCTTGAGCTTCGGTGCCCGCAATATTCAACAACGTTATCTAGATTGGAGATGTGCGTACATGCGAACTGGTTGGGCAATACCGCGTCTGTTCGTCGTTCTCGCTGTAGTTACCGGATTGAGTTGGGGCCAGCATGGGCTCGGTACTCTTCAGATCAGTGCTCCAACCATGGCAGTTCAAGTTGGCGGCAGCACAACCACGTTGAACGCTCAGCGTGTTTTCTTTCGCGCTCCCAATCGCACGCTTCCTGTTCCCGCCCGATGGTATTCCTCCGATCCAACGATTGCGACCATTGATGTTCACACTGGCGTGGTCACCCCCGTTGCCGCCGGTACTGTGACGATTACGGCAGCAAGCGGTCCCTTTGTTGCCAAGGCTGTGGTTGAGGTGGTGCCAACCGGAACTGTGACCGCCGTGGCCATTACGTCGCCTGATACTTCAATCGCAAAAGGATTGACCGAGCAATACACGGCCACGGCAACTATTGGGGGAAGCCCGGTAGACGTTACCGCCGTAGCCTCATGGAGTTCCTCGATAGCCGCTGTAGCTCCCATCAATACAGTAGGCATCGCGAAGGGTATGGCAGTTGGAGGCCCCACGAATATCCAGGCCTCTCTGACAATCGGAGGCGCTACTGTCAGCAGCAACCAGCTTCAACTTACAGTGACTCCGGCGGTCTTGCAGTCGGTTACTGTCTCGCCCTCGCCGATATTCATGGGAGCAAATACAACACTGCAGCTCACCGCTACAGGACATTGGACCGATGGCGACCGCAACGAAACCAATAATGCGACTTGGGTTTCAAGCGATACAACGAACGTCGCAACGATCACCACCAATACAGGATTGCTCACAGGTATCGGCATAGGCGGCTCGCACAGCGCAAATATGGGCACCATTACGATGACCCTGAACCCCTTACCTGCAGTTAATATCCCCATCAGCGTCATGACCGCCAAAGAAGCCGGCCGCTTCCTGGAGCAGGCTACCTTTGGGCCTTCGCCCGCTGATGTCGCCCATTTGCAGAGCATCGGCTTCGATGCCTGGCTGACGGAGCAGTTCGCCCTGCCGCAAGGCTGGTCGCTGTATCCGGCTGCGCCTGATATTCCTACGGTGCAGAACCAGTTCTACTTCAACGCGCTCCAGGCCCCAGACCAGTTGCGCCAGCGCGCTGCCTTTGCCCTGGAACAGATCTGGGTCATCTCGTCCAATAAGGTTGGCGATCCCAATGCCTTTGTACCCTGGCAAAATGTGATGGAACGCGATGCCTTTGGGAACTACAAAACCTTGATGACCGATGTCACCCTGAATCCTGCCATGGGCGTCTACCTCGACATGGTCAACAATGACAAGCCTGCGAACGGCTCAAACCCGAATGAAAACTATGCCCGCGAGCTGTTGCAGCTCTTCACCATTGGACTCTACCAGCTCAATCCGGACGGCACACAGCAACTTGACGTCAATAGCAACCCGATTCCTACATATGATGAGAGCGTAGTGCAGGGCTTCGCTCACGTATTCACCGGTTGGACCTTCCCTACCAGGCCAGGCCAGGTTCTGCAAATACACAACCCGGCGTACTACGGTGTAGCCCCTTATGGAAGTCCGATGGAAAACTTTGCCTCGAACCACGACACAACCAACACCAAGCTGCTGCTGAATGGAATCACGCTGCCGGCAGGTCAAACCGCGCAACAAGATCTCAGCGCTGCCATGGACAACATCTTCAACGACTCCACCATGGGGCCATTCGTTTGCAAGCAGCTCATCAAACATCTGGTGAAGAGCAATCCATCAACAACCTACGTGCAAGACGTGGTGAACGTATTTGACAACGATGGAACCGGAACTCGCGGCAACCTGCAGGCGGTGTTGAAGGCAATCCTGATGGATGCCGAGGCGCGAGCGGGCGATTTCGGTTCACCCGATCCCAACGTGGCCGATACCGATGGACATCTGCGAGAGCCAGCGCTGTTTATGGTAGGCGTGCTGCGCGCGCTCAATTCAACCGATAACGGCAGCTCGCTGGCGAACCGCGGTAACAGCATGGATCAGAACGTCCTTACCTCGCCCACCGTCTTCAATTTCTTCCCGCCGGATTTCGTTATTCCGCAGACCTACTTCACTCTTCCACCGCTGCCTGTGGCGTCGGTCTTCGGTCCGGAGTTTGCCCTTGAAACCCCCGCGACCGCTGTGACCCGCGCCAACTACATCAACACGGTCGTCTATGGTTCGCTGGAACCGTCGGTGTTTGCCACCTTGAATAACAATAACTACACCACGCTGGCACAAAGCAATCCCAGCGCTCTGGTGGATGCACTGAATCTGCGGCTCATGCACGGTCAGATGTCGCAGGCCATGCATGACAAGATCGCTTCAACAATTACCACCGGCTATACGCAAGCTCTGCAGCGTGTGCAGGCTGCGGTTTACTTGATCCTATCGTCATCGCAGTATCAGGTTCAGCACTAAGAGGCAAGAGCCACAAGAAAGATTTTGAGGAGTCAATCATGTCGCGTTCGTCACTTTCAAGAAGAGATTTCATCCGTCTGAGCTGCTGCTCTGCCGCAGGCGCCGCTATGGCCACGGGCATGGGACGCTTCGGTCTGGTCAATGCCTACGCCCAGGGATCGACCTATAAGGCTCTGGTCTGTATCTTCCTCTTCGGGGGGAACGACGGAAACAATATGGTGATTCCCTTCGATACAGCAGGCTATAACGCTTATCAGACGGCTCGTGGTCTTCAGGCTAACGGAGGACTTTCGCTCCCACAAAATACCTTACTGCCCATAAATTCGGGCGTTAACTCGCAGCCTTACTTGGCTTTTGCCCTGCACCCGCAGATGCCCGAGGTTCAGGCCCTTTATAACAATCGCCAAGTGGCCTTGATTGCCAACGTGGGGACCCTGGTTAAGCCGACGGACAAGACCCATTACCAGAACCGCACCGTGACTCTGCCCTCTGCCCTCTTTTCCCACTCCGACCAGCAGAATCAGTGGCAGACCGCTGCTCCTAATAGCAACGGCAACAGCGGATGGGCTGGCCGTACCGCCGACAGGACCCAGAGTTTTAATCCCCCACAACCGAGTCTGCCGATGATCGTCTCTGTAGCGGGAAATAACATATTTGCTACCGGCCTCAGCACCCGCCCTGCGGCCGTCTCCCCGGGCCAAACTTCAGGATTTACCAACCTGGATACGGCACGTAACGGCGCCATGCAGAATTTGCTGACCATGGATAGCGGAGTATCGCTGGTGCAGGCTGCCAGCGCCATTACCGGTTTTGCCTTTTCCGACAGCAATAATCTGGCTGCGGCGCTGGCGATGTTCAAGAACACGCCTTTGAATACTGTGTTTCCCAATACTTCGATTGGCGGCCAGCTCAAGCAGGTGGCCCAGATTATCCAGGCGCGCTCCGCTCTTGCCCTCAACCGGCAGATTTTCTTTTGCTCCATGGGAGGCTTTGACACGCACAACCACCAGATTGGAGACCAGGGCACGCTTCTCAGCCAGCTCAGCGCCGCTATGAACGCGTTTTATAATGCTACGCTTGAAATGAGCATAGGTCCTCAAGTCACCACCTTCACCCTCTCCGACTTCGGGCGTACTCTGCAGCCCAGCTCCGGCGCTGGGAGCGATCATGCCTGGGGAAGTCACCACATCGTCATGGGTGGCGCCGTGCACGGCACTGAAATGTATGGCACATTCCCGACGCTGGCGCTTGGAGGGACGAATGACACCGATTCAGGATCGTCTGCCCGCGGGCGCTGGATTCCCACCACCTCCGCCGACCAGTACGCTGCTACTCTGGCGTCGTGGTTTGGCGTTTCGGATTCCGACCTGACCTCCTACGTCTTTCCCGATTTGGTTAACTTTCAAAATATAAAGCTGGGGTTCATGGGATAGAAACAAAGTCAAAATCGCTATACGAAAGAAGGGTTACAGCTTCTATGCTGCTTTCACTATTACTTTGCTTGGCTATTCCGCCAATTTCGTTTGCATTTGTCATCCTGAGCGCCGTTTTTTGGCGCGAAGGATCTTGTGTTTATTTGGTCCCCGAGCGACGCTGTTCTTTTGGTACAGGAAAACTAAACAGCTCAGCTCTATGATTAAGAGCATTCGAAAATGCGGACTTTTGCACTGAGGTTATGGGTTTCCTGTCTCTGGGTTTGAAAAAGCTGCTTTTCGTGTCCGCGGTTCTATGCGTGTCGCTCTGCGCCACCGCGGCCACCAAACACGTGCAGGTTGGGCAAATTTTCTTTAAGGATGTTGACAGCAATACCGTCAACCCCGCGATTACGACCATCAGCGTGGGCGATACGGTTGAGTGGGATTGGATTGAGGGCACCCATTCCACCACTTCGGGTACCTGTCAGGGCGGCTCCTGCTCGCCCGATGGGCTTTGGAGTTCGCGCTCCGACCTGACCGTGGGTGCAACATTTTCCTATACCTTTAACACCGCCGGAACGTTCACCTACTACTGCATACCGCACATGGGTGAGATGCTGGGGACTGTAATCGTCGTCAACCCTGCCGACTTCACAGTTTCCTTCTCCGATTCCAACGGCGGCAACGTTGGCGGCCCCATCTTTCCCAGCCAGCAGACTGTGTTCGACGGCAGCGTGGTCGCATCCAATGGCTTCAACAGCGCGGTCTCTTTGAGTTGCCAGCCCGGGACCACGGCGCTTCCATCAACCTGCACTCCAACTCCAGCCAGCGGAACGCCGGACTTTTCCTTCACCATTACCGCCGGCGCCAATACCCCAGGTCATTACAGCTTCGCCGCGCAGGGTGATGGCGGTGCGCTTACCCATTCCTTTCCCAATTTGAATTTTGATGTGGTTGATTTCGACATCGCGGCTCCGTTGCCTTCGTCGGTTACGGCGTTTTCCCAGCCGGCTTCTACAATCTCGACCTCAACCACCGTGACCCTGAGTGCTGCTGGAAGCCTGCCCGACCTCGTGACTCTCGCGTGCGAGAACAACACGCTTCCTGTGGGCGCTGCGTGCAACTTCGCGCCGGCAGGGCCGTACGATTCCACGACAATGCCCGTAGCCGTCACCGTGACGATTACTCTCCCCGCCGCCACCGCCACTCAGGATTACAGCGTGGTGCTGGATGTGACATCAGACACCAATGCCGGCAGCGTAACCAAGACACAAGGGCTGCTGTTTCATGTACTGCAATTTGCCCCTTCGACCTTTGCGCCCTCCTTCGTCACAATCGGGGCAGGAAATCTTTCTAATTCGGCCACAACCCACCTCACCACCAGCACAAATTTTGCCGGTACAGTTGCCCTCGCCTGCACAGCCGGTTTGCCGACAGGTGGAACTTGCAGCTTTTCTCCCAACAATGGGGTGGTCAGCAGCTTTCCTGCAAATCCGGCGGTTACCGTCTCGGTGCCCTTTAACACGCTCCCCGCAAGTCCAAATCTCACCATCACCGCTACAGGAAATTCCGGTGGTGCATCGTTCGCACAGAATCAGTCCCTGATCCTGAACATACCAGCGCCCGCGCTTTCGCTCGCCACCGTGTCCGGAACGCCCGTCACCATGGTCAATAACTCCTTCTCTCCTCCTGTCGGCGTGCAGATTACGCCCACGAACCTGGCTGGAGCCGTCACTTTAAGCTGCGGAAGTCTGCCGACGGCTGTCACCTGCCAGTTCCTGCCTTCAGCAAACATCAATGTGAAGGAATCCCCAACACCGTTGAATTGATATTGAAAGCCAGCGCCGCAACTCCGAATACCTATGGCAACATAACCCTGAATGCCAGTGCGACGATTAACGGAGGGCAGGTCACTGGCAATGCTCCTGTTGGCCAGCTCACGATAAATGCTCCCGCTACCACAACCGATCTCACTTTCAATGTTGCGGCCGTCAACGCTATCTCAAACAGCCAGCTGATCAATATTGGCGATCCGAATTTGCAGATCACAGCCTCGGTGACCACCAGTGGCGTCACCTACAGCTCTGCGGTTTGGGAGATCGGCTTTTCAAATCCCGTGGCCCTGGTGCCTGCGTCGGCCACCAACGCCACCTGCAAACAGCTTCTGCCCACAGTGATTTCCTGCAACGTGGGTGATGTGCCCAGTGGCGGTCGCGCGTATTCTTTCAAAGTAGCGCCGCTCTATGGACGCTCACTCCTCATCAATAACTGGCTGACCTCTTTAAATGTGGGGTCTGGCAATCTGGCTAATAATGCAGCCACTGCACCTGCGGTGCAGATACGTTTACGCCCATTGGCGCGTAAGGGGCTCGTGCCTAAGATGCCGTGAAAAACATAGAGAGGCGAGTTTCACCGTTCAAAGTAGCATGCTGCCGGCGAGATAGATGTGCCGGCTGATATGTTTCCCAGTGTCTGTGGAAGAACACCGTTAGTTGCCACATTGCTGGCTACACCAAAAAGCCTGCTTCCGCCGGCATTTGCAATCTGATTAAGCGTTGTACCGCCTACTGCTGAAATCTGAGGTGTGGAACTGGAATTGGTCTGTGCGAGATAGTAAAAGCCCGCGGGCAATGTAACGGGGCTTACCAGGGCTGCACTTATACCTACGCTCGAAGCTGTACTAAACCCGCCAGTGTAGGCCAATCGGTTGCCATTGATGTCGTAAATCCCAAGATCACCAGTTGTTGCTGCTTGTCCTAGGGTGATTCCAAAATCAACTCTTCCGACTTGGACATAAAATGGCAGAAAAAACTGGAAGACGCGGACTTCGTTAGCGGAGCTGCAAAATTGTGTACTTAGGCTGCCGGCAGCGGCAAGGATGGACACGGCAAAAAAGCCACCCTGGCCCAAGGTGTTGAATGGCAATATTTGATCGGCAGAAAGAGCGCTGCCCGTTGGGACAGTCAAAGCTGAATTGCTTTGCACTCCGGCAGCTCCGCCGAGAATGACAACGTCATTAGTGTTTTTACTTAAAGCGTTAATGTCCGCAGAGTTCGCACTATTGCGAAAATTGATCACGTCCGCAGAGCCGAGCCTGATACTGCCCGTTGCAGCGGGGTTTGGGCTGCTGGAAGTAAGCGTCCCTTTCAGAGAGAGTGCTGTATCTGCGCTGTTTATCTCGAATGGATCAAATAATACTTCGTTTGCAACCGTCGTCGAAACAATTCCCGCTCCACTAATGATCAGGTCGTACTTGCCTGAACTTGCATAAAAGTCGTAACGGCCCGCCCCGTCGGTGCTGAAAGGGTTCGCTTTCACGGTAACGCCATCATCAGAGTAAATGGTCGCTCTTGTGAGCGTGCCGGCGATGTTTACCGTCACAGTGGCTCCTGAGCCAGGTTTGGCAATATCCAAAAGAGCTTGTCCATTGTAGTGTCTCATTTCTCTATCCTCGGAAATATTGATCGCTGTATTTATCGCTCGAAATAGCAGATTGCGGGGGATATCATTTGGTCCACTGTGATACTCCCCAAAGTTGCCGGCAGCACACCGTTGTTCGCCGCATTTGCGGCAATTCCAACGGATTTTGAACCGCTTGTTGCCGCGAGGCCGTTACCACCAGCGAAACATACAGGCGCCGGTGTAGTGCTCGAATTGGTCTGGGCGAAATAGTAGTACCCGGCATTCAGAGTAACCACGCTTGCTAGTGGGACATTCGAAGGCCCTCCAAAAGCGGTGCTGAAGCCGCCGGTGTAAGCCAATCGGTTGCCGTTCATGTCGTAAATTCCAAAATCTCCAGTTGAACCGGTCTGGGTGTTCGTGAGCTGAAAGCTGACCTTTCCAATTTGGACACGGAATGGCAGAACAAATTGATACGCTCGCACCTCATTGGCGTTAAGGCAAAACGCGCTACCGACGCTGCTCTGGGGAACATAGACGCTCACTGCCCAAAAGCCGCACTGCCCCAGGCTGTTTAAAGGCACTACCTGATCTGCAGAAAGAATGTTCCCCGTCGGTACACTCAGAGGGCCATTGGTTTGCGCTCCTGTAGGTCCACCCAGTAGAACGACGTCGCCGGCGTTCTTGCTCAAAGCAGTGATGTCGGCGGAGTTGGCATTGTTACGAAAATTGACTGCATCGGCGGAGGCAAGCCTGACGATTCCTGTCGAAGCTGGGTTCGCACTTCCAGAGATGAAAGTTCCTCTTAAGGATTGTGCCGTATCCCCACTGCTTGTCCCAAAAGGATCGAATACAACCTCCGCCGTGAACGTGTAGGGTGTAACTCCCGTGCCTGTAATTGAGATATCGTATTTTCCGGATGCTGCATAAAAATCAAAATGCCCAAAATTGTCCGCTGTGAATGGATTCGGTTTTACTGTGAAGCCATCGTCGGAATATAAGGTTGCCTTGGTAGACGAGCCGGCCAGATTCACATTTATTGTTGCTCCTGCGCCTGGCTTTGCATTGTCCGAGAGAGCTTGTCCAAAGTAATGTCTCATCAATTTCTCCTGCAGAAACTCTAGCGTTCAAAATAAGCAAGAATCGGAGGAACGGTCGTATTTTTTGAGATGCTCCCCAATGTTGCCGGAAGGGCACCATTGTTTGCCGGGTTTGCTGCTGTCCCCCAAATCGTGGAAGGGCTGGTCAGGGCCTGTCCTGCGGTTGCGACGTTCAGCACCGCGCCAAACGTGGCTCCGCTTGTATTGGTCACCGCGAAATAATACAAACCTGCTGCCAGCGTGACCACATTAGCCAACGGTGTACTGAAGGCGCCATTCGATGCAGTGCTGAAGCCGCCGGTGTAGGTCAATCGGTTGCCGTTGATGTCATAAATCCCAAGGTCCCCGGTCGAACCCGCCACCCCGGTGGTAACCTGGCAGCTGACTTTTCCTATCTGGGCGCGAAACGGCAGAAAGAATTGGTACACCGTTGCCACGTTGGCACCTGCTCCAAAAAAGCCTGAATTGTAGCTTGGCATGAAGACGTTGACCGACCAAAAGCCGCCCTGGCCCAGGCTATTGAGTGGCAAGACTTGATCAGCAGAAAGAACACTCCCACGCGGCACGGTCAAAGGACCATTGGTCTGCACTCCTGCAGCTCCGCCCAGCACAGCGACATCACTGGCATTCTTGCTCAAGCCATTTACGTCAGCCGAGTTCGCATTGTTGCGAAAGTCGATTGCATTGGGCGAGGCAAGTCTGACTGCGCCTGTTGAGGCAGGATTTGGACTCCCGGAGAAAGTTCCTTTTAGCGACTGCGTTGTATCCGCGCCGCTGGTTTCAAACGGGTCGAAGATCGTCTCTGCCGCAATGGTATAAGGAGTGATTCCAGCTCCGACAATAACAATGTCATATTTTCCCGATGCTGCATAGAAGTCGTAACGGCCCAACCCATCGGAACTAAATGGGTTGGATTTTGTTGTGATCCCGTCATCAGAATAGAGAATTGCCTTTGTGTTTGTACCAGCAATGTTTACGGTGACGATCGCTCCCGCGCCAGGTTTAGCGGCATCCGAGAAAGCCTGCCCACTGTAATGTCGCATGAAACCTCCTATCGCACTGACCGGCCAAGTCCCAATCTGCAACTCTTGGTCCATGTTTCAGGCTCTGGTCGCATTACAGCACACTTCTTGAAATTCTCGATCGCTTTGATACCACTCTGCTGGCAATGGCTTATAAAACGCACTTTCGCTTTGCCCCTGGACCCGATATCCAACGAAACCCCGCCAGCGCTTGCACCCTCCGGCCACTTATTACAACCTGGTATCAAAAGCTTGACTTTCAGAAATCAGACCCCAATGATTTCCGTGGACCCAGATTGGAAATCCTGACAAGGTCTTTGAAAACCTCACCGCCACGACCTCCCTCGCCACCAGACGTTGTTCTGCCAGAAACTCGCAAGACCATACCGCGAGCTGGTTAAACAAAAAGTAAACAGGAGGTCACTTACTCCCTAATTACTTCCACGCAAGATACTGTCCGTCAAAGACTTAGAGCCAAAGACATTACTTTAAGTAATAGGGGGCCTCGGACTCCACTTTCACTACATCAGAGTTCCGTCCAAGGTCCAAGATTACCGAAAGGTAAACAGGCACTTCGTCGGAAGGGCATTGTGATGCGAGCTCTAGTCAAACTCCACCTTCTCGAATCCCAGCCCTGTGAGCATACTGGAGAGGGTAGAGCGGGCATTCTGCTTCGCGGTATTCAGGATTCCGTCTTGCAGTGCGGCCTCCAGCAACTGGCGCTCAGCTTCCTGCCGGACTTGGGTTTCCAGGTTCGGGTCCACGCGGACCAGCAATCCGGTTTGCCGCGAGTAAACCCGGGTGCGCGATTCGTCAACTCGTGTTGTGAAAATCTGCGGCTGGGGCAGGCGCACGCGGATCTCTTTTCCCAGAATGGTAATGTCGCCGGGCTGCAGTCGCGAAAAATCAATGCCGGCCACAACTTGTCCGTGCACCAGCATGAGCAGGCGGTCCCCGGTGAGGAAGTCCGGCAAAATGGGATTATCTTTTTCTCCCGAGACGATCTTATCCATGGTATAGACCACGGTTTCCAGGCGCTGTAACTGCTGGATGCGGTCTACCACAGTGGGTTGGCTGGTAATGCGAGTGTTGCGTCCTAATATCGCGGACCAAAGCCGCTCCAGCGGTCCGGATTCCGCCCGCATGGCTATCAGGGCAAACAGCACAACGCCAATCACCCCGAGCAGCAACCCCAGGATGAACACCAGAGGCGTAGATTTGGCGCGCGAAGCCGAGCTCGGTGGATGTTCAGAAGTGAGGGAAGTGGGCATAGGATGTAATGCCTGTTAATCAATAGTAATGCACGCAGTATAGTTCAAAAACAATCGGAAAAACTCCAAATAGAGCGGCGCTACAGGCGTTTCGTCGCCTACGCGGAAACTGACCCAGCAGCATTTTTTCGCGGCCTGCGCACCAGTTCGCCCCGGCAGTTCGGGCAAATAAAATCCATCATTTTCGAGCAATTTTCACAAAATGTGCATTCGTAGGCACAAATAAATGCAATACCGCCGGCGGGGAGGGAAGCGTCGCACTTTTCGCATTTTGTTCTGAGTTCCAGCGCCATGGTTGCTATCGAACCGTTTTATAATAATTGACTGGAGCCATCATGGAATCCCGCAAATACACTCCTACAGGACCATTATCCGCGTTCCTGGATTGTTTCTGGTATTGGCAAGGCGCACCGCAGACGCATGCCAGGGAGCTCCTTATGCCCAATGGGGAGTGCAGCATCATCTTCAATCTGCGTGACGATCCCATCTGTATCTATGATGCTGAAGATACGAGCCGATACACTTCTCACGGCCTTGCGGTCATTTCAGGCCCGAAAACGAAGTGCTTCGTGATCGACACCAACCAGGAAGAGCGCGTATTCGGAATTCAGTTTCAGCCCGGCGGAGCATTCCCGTTTTTCAAGCTTCCAGCCTCGGAGCTAAGCAATACCGACGTAACGCTGGAATGCTTATGGAAAGCCGCTGCGGGTGAGCTGCGAGAAAGATTGCTGGCGGCAGCAACCATCAATTCGATGTTTGCGCTGGCCGAACAATATCTTCTCGCTCAGATGGTCAGGCAGCTTCAGCTTCATCCCGCGGTCGATTTTGCTCGACAGCGCTTTTGCCGTGCCCCGCATATGACTACGGTGGCATCTGTGCTGGGCAAGATCGGCTTGAGCCAGCACCGTTTCATTCAACTGTTCCGCGGCCAGGTAGGCCTGTCACCCAAAGCCTTTTGCCGCGTGCGCCGCTTTCAGCGCGTGCTGCACGCTGTCCACGGCTCGCGTGATGTGGACTGGGCGCAGGTGGCGCTGGACTGTGGTTACTATGACCAGCCGCACTTCAATCACGATTTTCGCGCATTTTCCGGACTCACCCCAGCCCAATATCTGGCGCGCGCCACCGAGCACCTGAATCATGTGCCCATGGAGTGAATACCGCTAACACTACGAATCTAAAGATGCCATTCGGTGCGGATAAATCCGTGCCCTAAAAGGTCTTCACGTTTTTGGGCGCTTTAGTTCAACGGCTGCCGGGGGGATCAGTTTTTTACAATACAGGGCCTGTCCCGGAAGGGCACAATGGGCGTCGAGGAGGAAAACTCATGTCCAAGGTTAAACTCATTCCCAATGGTTTCCATAGCATACAGGCATATCTGGTCATCAAAAATTGCGCTGCCGCTATTGAGTTCTATAAGAAAGCATTTGACGTAACGGAGCGCATGCGCACGAACCGTCCAGACGGTACGATTGGCCACGCTGAAATCCAGTTTGGGGATAGTTGCATCATGATGGCCGATGAGAATGCAGAAATAAATGCATTCAGCCCACAACATTACGGCGGCTCGCCCGTCAGCATCATGGTATACGTCGAGAATTGCGATGCGATGTACCGGCAGGCCGTCGCCGCCGGGGGAAGGAATCTTCGTGAGCCCAGGGACGAGTCTTATGGCGATCGCATGGCCGGCGTGCTTGATCCGTTTGGATTCACGTGGTGGATTGCCACGCATATTAAAGACTTAGCGAAGAAGAGCTCGGAGAACCGCGCTGAGGAGCACTCCCTATGACGACCGATCAGTTTCGCCGCATGGCCCTAGGTCTTCCAAAAACTGAAGAGAGAGCTCACATGGGTCACCCGGATTTTCGAGTTGCCGGCAAGATATTCGCCACGGTCTGCTACCCGCGAGAGGGCTGGGCGATGGTGAAACTCACGCCGGAGCAGCAGCAGGAATTTATGCACGACGAGCCCGGAGTATTTGTTCCGGTGAAGGGCGGTTGGGGGAAAATGGGATGCACGAATGTGTTTCTTAAAAAGGCGAAGACAACAGCAGTACGCCGAGCGCTGCTCGCAGCCTGGCGCAACCGAGCGCCGCGCAACAGTTGACATTTGTCATATGCGATTGATGACACCCGGCACTGGCCCTAGAGGCTCTTTGTCGCCGATATTGATCATGAATAAAGAGACTACACGGCAGCTGGCGGGAAACAGTGGCACTACAAGAAGTCGCATTTTTACAAGCGAAGTCAGGGGAAAATCCCGGATAATGTTTGTAGAATATAGTTTCAAATACACTGTAGGCTGTGGTTTCAACCGAACTTGGCTGTAATTGCAAATTGCCAGTTCATCAACATTTAATACTGCGGTGCTATTGTTAGGAGTTGTTGTCGCTGGCAAGAATGGCTCAACTTCCAACAGCCTGCGTTCTCATAACTTACACGCTCACATCGTTGAGCGCTCCACGTCTGAGGAATCATGAGCGATTTAAAAGCCGAGCTCGCGTCTCTTCGCATTGACCGCGATTCCAAGCCGCGCTCCGGCTGGCGATGGCTGGCTTACATCGTTTTTTTTCTTCTGATTGCCGCCGGACTGGGCTTCTATTTCATCCCGGGCAGCAGTCTGACTGCGGCTGAAGTTGAGACCGTGCGTCCGACGGTGCAGAATTTCAGCCAGGCCATCGCGGGCTCGCCCATCCTGACCGCGTCAGGCTATATCGTGGCCCGCCGTCAGGCGGTGGTTTCCGCCAAGATTCAGGGACGTCTTGCCGAATTGAAGGTGGAGGAAGGCAGCCATGTGCGTGAAGGCGAGATGATCGCCCGCCTCGAGAGCGCCGACTACGAGGCGCAAGTCGAGGTGGCCCGCGCGCAGGTGCAGCACGCCGAAGCCGATCTAGCCGAGCAGCAACGGCAGTTGCGGATTACTGAAAAATTAACGCAAGCCCATGTTGATTCACAAGACCAATTGGATGCAGCCACCAGCCGCGTCCGGCTGGCTGAGGCGGCATTGTCTCAAAGCCGGGCCAACCTCTCTCTCAGCGAAGCTAACTACCAGAACACGCTGATCCGCGCCCCTTTTGCCGGAGTGGTAGTCAAGAAAATGGCGGAGGTGGGTGAGAGCGTGGCCCCGATTCCACCGGGCGTGAACATCTCTACAGCTTCCGGGGCCATTGTTGCGCTGGCCGACATGGCCACCTTGGAGGTTGAAGTAGACGTTAGCGAATCCAATGTAGCCAAGCTACAGCCTGACCAGCCGGCAGAAGTTTCCGTGGAGGCTTTCCCAGACCGTAACTACCGGGCCGTACTACGCCAAGTAATCCCGACGGCAGACCGTACCAAGGCTACAGTCACAGTGAAAGTCACGATTTTGGATAAAGATAAAGACCTGAAACCCGAGATGACGGCCAAGGCTACTTTCCTGGAGCCGGAGAAGAAAGGCACGCCTTCGCTTGATTCTGGCAAACCCATCGTGAGCGTGCCCAAGGATGCCATTACCACACGCGAGGGCAAATCGGTTGTTTTTGAGGTCAGGGACGACAAGAAAGTCTACGAGCTTCCCATAACCACGGGCATAGAAAATCAAGACCAGGTTGTAATTAAGCAGGGACTGGCGGGCTCGGAGACGCTGGTGCTCCATCCCGCAGACAAACTCAAGGAAGGCGATGTTGTGAAGGTGAAAGGTTAGGAGATTTGTATGGCAACCATGACTGCTGAAATAGGGACCGCCGCCGCGACGGTCAACGTCCAAAACGTTCGCAAAGTCTACCACCGCGACAGCCAGGAGATCGTAGTCCTCGACGGCATCAACCTTGCTGTCCCTGAGGGCGAGTTCGTGGCCCTGATGGGGCCTTCGGGTTCGGGCAAGACCACGCTGCTGAACCTGATCGCTGGGATTGATCGTCCCACTTCGGGAAGGGTGATTGTCGCCAATACCGATGTCGCCACGCTCTCCGAAGGCGCATTGGCAAAATGGCGCAGCCACAATGTGGGTTTTATCTTCCAGTTCTACAATCTCATTCCCGTCTTGACCGCCTTAGAGAATGTTGAGCTGCCGCTGATGCTCTCTCCTCTTTCCAGGAAGCAGCGTCGAGAGAGGGCATTGACCGCGCTGAAGATCGTGGGATTGGCCGACCGCTCGCAGCATTATCCCAAGCAACTCTCCGGCGGACAGGAGCAGCGCGTCGCGATTGCCCGCGCCATCGTGACTGATCCTAAAGTCCTGGTGGCCGACGAGCCTACCGGCGATCTCGATGCCAAAAGCGCGGAAGAGATCCTGAACTTGATGCAGACGCTCAATAGCGAATTTAAGAAGACCATTGTGATGGTCACGCACGATCCACGCGCCGCCCAGCGGGCGCATTCCCAGAAGCACCTGGAAAAAGGCGTGCTTCTCAAGAGCTAAATATGAAATTCGCACCGTTCATCCTCAAGCACCTCAAGCGGAACTGGATCCGCACCACCAGCACCGTGCTGGCCATGGCGGTATGCATCTTCCTGTTCTGCACGCTGCAAACTTTTATCAAGGCGGTGAGCTGGAACCTGCAGAGCGCCAATGGCTCGCGCCTTGTCGCCCGGCATAACGTCAGCCTGGTGTTTTCTTTGCCATTGGCGTACGAGGCCCGCATCGCAGCGGTGCCGGGCGTAAAAAGGGTCAGTATTCTTTCGTGGTTTGGAGGCTCGCGCGATATCAACAAGCCCTCCGACTTCTTCCCCAACATGGCGGTAGAACCCGAGACTTACCTGGCCATGTATCCGGAATACATCGTTCCTGATGACCAGAAGCAGGCATTCTTCCACGACCTGCGTGGGTGCATTGTGGGCAAGGAAACGGCACAGAAGTTCCACTGGAAGATTGGCGATATCATTCAATTAGAAAGCTTCATTCCTCCCTACCGTATCGGCAAACCCTTTGAGTTTGTGGTTGACGGTATTTATAACACCGATCCAGTCCGCTATCCTGGAACCGATCTTACCCAGATGTTCTTTCAATACAAGTATCTTTATGAAGCTACCGGGAGGCGGGTACAGGCCGGTACTTACACGATTGAAATCAACGATCCTAAGCAGGCTGGCGCCATCAGCAAAACCATAGACAACCTCTTTGAAAACAGCGATGCCCAGACCCACACCGAGACAGAATCTGCCTTCCGCGCCGGCTTTGTTTCCATGGCTGGAAACCTGGCACTCCTGTTGAACGGAATTGCGATCGCGGTCATGTTCACCATCCTGCTGGTCACGGCCAATACCATGAGCATGGCTGTCCGTGAGCGTCGCACCGAAATCGCGGTTCTCAAAACCCTGGGCTTCCCCAGTGGATTGGTCATGGGCCTTGTGTTAGGCGAATCGCTCGCATTAGGCGCTCTGGGCGGTACGGTGGGAATCCTGCTGGGTCGGGTCATGATCCAAGCGTTGCCCAGTTTGCCTTTCATTGGCGATGCAGTGCGAGGATTTCCTAATCTTGGCATGTCATTCTCTATCGGCAGTCTGGGAATGGGTGTTGCGTTATTCCTTGGACTGGCCGCTGGTTTTATTCCGGCTTTTCTTGCGTATCGCGCAAGGGTCACGGAACTACTGAGGCAAATCTAAAATGGCGCTTCCTATTTCATATAACGTTCGCAATCTTATTGTCCGTTGGAAGGTAACCTTGCTGGCCATTGTTGGCATTGGACTGGTCGTAACCGTGTTTGTCATATTGCTCTCCATGTCCAGCGGCTTTCGTTTGGCGTTGCGGGCCACGGGCCGCCCAGACAATGGCATCGTTGTACAGCGCGGCTCTGGGTCGGAGCTAACCTCGTGGTTTACTCATGAGCAGGCAAACTCGATCGTGACCGACCCGCGTGTGGCCCGGGGAAGTGACGGCCAGCCGCTGGCTTCGCCTGAGCTGGTCATCGTAGCCAATATGCTCAAGCGTGAGACCGGGCAGCCAACCAACGTCACGGTGCGCGCTGTGACCCAGAAAGCCTTTCAGGTACGTACCGGAGTCAAGATTGTTCAGGGACGAAATTTCACGCCCGGTCTGGCTGAGGTCATCGTTGGCCAGCGCATTCAGGAGCGCATGCAAGGCCTTGATATCGGATCCAAGATCAACATCCAGAAGCACGAATTTACCGTAGTCGGGGCATTCACGGCCGAAGACGGTTCTTTTGAAAGTGAGATCTGGGGTGACTTTGATGCCATGCGCGTTGCATTCCGCCGAAGTGACGGACAAGATTCTCTCACGGTACGCCTGGTGGATGCCAAGACGCTTCCCAAGTTTAACGAAGACATCAAAGCCGATCCGCGAATGCAGCTCGAGATGATTCAGGAGCGCAAATATTATGAGGACCAGGCCGGCGTGGTCTCTAAAGCCTTACTGGGTCTGGCGGGCTTCGTCTCGTTTGTCATGGGCATCGGTGCGGTCTTCGGGGCCATGAACACGATGTACGCTATCGTGGCCGCCCGGACCCGCGAGATCGGTACCCTTCGCGCTCTTGGCTTTTCCCGCTTCAGCATCCTCTTTGCTTTCGTTCTGGAGGCAGTCTTCCTGGCACTGATGGGGGGCCTGTTGGGCTGCCTCCTATCCTTTCCGATGAATGGTTTTACGACCGGAACTGGATTTACCGCCAGCTTTAGTGAAATTGCCTTTGCATTTCACATCACCCCGGTTGATCTGATGCAAGGCCTGATATTTGCCTTGGTCATGGGGATCATCGGAGGCTTGCTGCCGGCGCTCCGTGCCGCCCAGCTTCCCATTACGACGGCCTTGCGCGAAGCGTAAGACTTGTATCCTGCCTCAACTGTGCCTTGGTAGAGACGCAGCAAGCTGTGTCTCTACCGTCGCAACATCCCACTAGGCTGACGGCTTAAAATGCTAAGTAGCGTATTTCCAACCATTTATCTGCCCAATCCGTAGTACAGCTTAATGCACAAAACTGCCATTCACTGCCCAATTCCCGCTGCTGAACCGATGTTGGTTGAGGCTAAGTAGTTGAGCTTCTAGGATATAGCGTTCCGAGCCATATTGTGGGCGGAAGCGTAAGACCGTTTCAATCGGAGCGGTAAAAGTGCTGGTCCTTCTTAAGGAGAACACACGAGATGCATAAGCCGATCAAACATGTGGAAAAGGCAGTGACTGTGGCCGCCGATGCGGCGTGGAAATTTTTTGACCTCGTCAACCGTGTTAACCCCAACCCATCGTTCACGCCCAAATGGTCAGACAAGCCGCTGCTGAAGTCCTATGAGAAGTCGAAGCCGCCGCTGGGCTGGCCCCGCAGCACAGATTCGCTATGCCCCAGGTGCATCCCGGAAATTCGCCAGCAGATTGTTGACGGCAAGCTGCCGCACGAAATTCTGCTCAATGAGAGGGTCGGCGAGATTAAGGCGCAGGTCATCGAGCGCGATGGCCAGATCCTCATGGTGAAAGACTGCCCTAAGCATGGCCACTTTGAAGATGTCATGGCCATTGACACTGATTTTTTCAAACATCTGGAGGAAGTTTTCCCCGGCCGCGACATCCGCGCGCACAGCGACGAAACCCTTCATAATCACGGCACCAGCACCATCAAGCACGGCCGCGGTTCGGTACTGACGATTGACCTCACCAACCGCTGCAACATGATGTGCGATCCCTGCTTCATGGACGCTAACCAGGTGGGCTTCGTCCACGAACTAACCTGGGATGACATTAAGACACTGCTCGACAACGCCATCTCCATCAAGCCCCGCCGGCAGATGTCGGTACAGTTCTCCGGTGGCGAACCCACAATTTCACCCTACTTCCTCGATGCGCTGCGCTATGCCCGCAAGGTGGGCTATAACAGCGTGCAGGCTGCCACTAACGGCATTGAGTTTGCCAAGAGCCTGGATTTCTGCAAACAATCCGCTGAAGCCGGATTGCGCTATGCTTACCTGCAATTTGACGGCATCGGCAATGCCGCCAACG
>Ga0209166_10000401_pt1 | contig 49699 bp, 48 predicted proteins | sample Coa_R1_3_FD_187151 | JGI IMG/M metagenome (GOLD analysis project Ga0209166, IMG submission 187151) | Surface soil microbial communities from Centralia Pennsylvania, which are recovering from an underground coalmine fire - Coalmine... | ecosystem: Environmental > Terrestrial > Soil >...
TGCCGGTTCAACTGGTCGATGCAACACCCCTCTAATCGGTTGACTGCATGATCCTTTTCAAAAAAACTGATCTCCCGCACCATACTCAATTTAGACCTGACAGGGCTGGGTTTTCTTTGACTCAAAGCTCGTGAGCGAGTTTAGCCTTTGAAACTGCTGCAAGTAGACTCCCGACGTAGTGTTGCGTCGACCCATTGACACCACCGCGCTAATCGGAGAAGTGGAGTCCTGGTACGCGAGTTGTCCGGTTAGGCAGCACTTAGCCGCGTTATCCAGTGCCATCTCGCGTTTGCCAGCAATGACGCGCTGGAGTAAACTCAATGTCCAATGGCGGAAACTTTCTCGATTGATAGTCGTACCATCTCACACTACAGCGTTCTGGAAAAACTCGGCGGCGTGGGAATGGGGGTAGTTTACAAGGCCGAAGACACGCGCCTCGGCCGGAATGTGGCCCTAAAATTTCTTCCCGACGACATTTCCCACGACCCTCAGGCGATTGAGCGATTCCGCCGCGAAGCGCGCGCTGCATCCTCGCTCAATCATCCAAACATCTGCACAATTTACGATGTCGGAGAATTCGAAGGTCGTCCTTTTATCGCTATGGAACTACTCGAGGGCCAGACGCTGAAGCATCGCATCTCCGGGAAGCCGATCGCAATATCCGAACTCTTGGACGTCGGTACGCAAATTGCCGACGGCCTCGAAGCGGCCCACGCCAAGGGCATCGTCCACCGCGACATCAAGCCTGCGAATATCTTTCTCGTGGAACGGGGGCAGGCCAAGGTTCTGGATTTTGGTCTGGCGAAGCTAACCCTTGAAGTCCGACATGCCTCCGAATCGTTGGACGGCACATCCATGGATACACTGTCGCATGTGCCTTACGAAGAGCAACTGACTAGTCCGGGCAGCTCCATGGGCACGGTTGCGTACATGTCGCCGGAACAGGCGCGCGGAGAAGAGTTGGACGCCCCGTCGGATTTGTTTTCGCTTGGCGTCGTGCTGTATGAAATGGCCACGGGCGTGGTTCCATTTTCCGGCGCGACTGCTGCCCTCATTTTCTCCGGCATTCTTCATTCTTCGGCAACCCCCGCAACTAAGTTGAATCCACGATTGCCCTTGGCCTTGGAAAAGATTTTAACGAAAGCGCTGGAGAAAGATACCGACCTCCGTTACCAGACGGCCGCCGAACTTCGTGCCGACCTGAAACGGTTGAGGCGTGATTTGGATTTCGGTCGCTCGGGGGTGACAGCTGCTCTACCTGTTGCGGTCGAAGAGGTTCGCGGAATCCACCAGCACCGTCGATGGCCCACTTGGGCAGTTGTGGCAGGCGGCGCTCTCATCGCCACGATGGCAATTTTCGGATATCTACTTACACGCCCGGTGGCACCGCCCCGCGTGCTGCGAACCGTCCAGCTCACCAACACGAATCGACCCAAATCAGGCGTACTCACGGATGGTTCGCGACTCTATTTTGGTGACGGCCAATCGGGCGTTGCCCAAACCTCCGTGACGGGTGGCGAGACATTTCCCATAGTGGCCTCGTTGGAGGACACTGGCTTTTCTAACGTTTTCGATATCTCACCAGACGGGTCCGTGCTACTGATGAATACAGCCCTAGGAACGTCTGGCGACGGCCCTCTTTGGACTGTGCCTGTGCTTGGCGGGACGCCTCGTCGATTGGGCAATCTTGAGGGCCATGGCGGAGCGTGGTCTCCGGACCGAAAGAGCATTGCCTACTGCAGGGGGAACGAAATATTCCTGGCGAAGAGCGACGGCAGCGAACCACACCGATTGTTGATAACGGCCGGAAGAGCGAGCGACCTCCGGTGGTCGCCCGACGGGTCGATTTTGCGTTTCACTGTGAGCGATCCCAAGACCAATTACCGCTCCATCTGGCAAGCTTCATCGGGCGGCGGCAATCTTCAGCCCCTGCTTCCAGGTTGGAGCAACGCGCCGAACGAATGCTGCGGCAACTGGACGCCGGACGGAAGGTATTTCGTCTTCCAAGCGGTACGCGACGAGACTGCAAACGTCTGGGCCTTGAGCGAACACCGTGGCCTTTTCCGTTCAACCCGCCAGGAGCCTATACAGCTGACGACTGGGCCGATGAATATCGGCGATCCCGTCCCCAGCCGTGATGGCAAGAGACTCTTCGTCCAAGGCTGGCGGCCACGGGGGGAATTGGTCCGCTACGATGCGAAGTCAGGACAGTTCGCGCCTTACCTTTCGGGAATCTCGGCGATGGGACTGGACTTTTCTCGTGATGGAGTGTGGGTCGCCTACAATGACGGTACCGATGGCACGATGTGGCGAAGTAAGGTTGACGGGACTCAAAAGCTTCAACTTGTTTCCCCGCCTCTGCAGGCCTACCTGCCTCGATGGTCTCCAGACGGCAAGCAGATTGCTTTCTTTGGTCATCCACCTGGCGAACCCTGGCAAATCTATGTGGTTCCCGCTGTGGGAGGCTCACCCGAACTCATCTATCGCAGCGGGGCGAACCTGGCGGACCCCAGTTGGTCACCAGACGGAAAATCGCTGGCCTTCGGCGAGAATTCACTTAACAATCAGGGGTCAGCCGTCTACGTCGTCGATCTGAAAACGCGAAACGCCTCGAAGCTACCCGGGTCCGATGGCCTTTTTTCTCCCCGTTGGTCTCCCAACGGACGCTACCTAGCGGCCATACCGCTCGATTCTCTCAAGCTCATGCTTTTTGACCTCACGACTCAGAAATGGACTGAGCTCGCCAAGATTTTTGTAGCCTATCCGACTTGGTCCCGAAACGGGCGCTATTTGTATTTTGACGGGATTCTCGACAACCAAGAGGGCTACTTCCGCCTGCAAATCTCCGACCGCAAAGTAGAGCGTATCCTAAGCCTGAAAGGGTTTCAGGCGGCCGGAGGAGCCTTCGGAAACTGGACCGGTCTCGCCCCGGACGAATCTCCGCTGTTTGTCCGCGACGCCAGCATCCAGGAAATCTACGCTCTCGATTGGGAGACGCCTTAATCCCCCTTGGGCGCTGTGACTCTAGGTTAAAACGCTTGGAAAACACTTCGATTGGATGTGGTTCGCCTCGGGGTCATTGCAGTTTGACTCTTTCCGCAAAGCCTAGGCCTATACACGTGAAGTCGTCCTAACTCCTTCCATCCATGAGAAGGCCGGTGTGAGTCAAGTCGGTTTTTTCTTTTTCCTTTGCTGTTGGAGGTTTTTGTCCTTTTTGAGCCGGGCCGCCTCTGTCGCCATCCTTCCATCCGCACTCTTTTTGAGCGATTTTCTCTCGGTGCATGTTGGGCGTTCTCGTTTCAGCAGGTGCTGCTACCTCGACCTTGGCTCCTATCTCTCGACGGAAGCTGGGCCAGGACTTAGTCGCAGTCACCTGAACTCGGCGGTTGAGCTCGGCTCTTTACCTCCAACTCTAGGCCACAGCGCTCGCCACTAAATCCTGGCGAATGCCCCCGCCTCGACCGAGTGCTGCATGGTTTCTGCAAGAGATGAGGAGACCGGGCGGAATGTTTGCAATCTGCGCAGAATCAAGTAGTCTTGGTCAGCGTGGTGAGTCGAGCTGCCGTGGTGATCACTGCTGCAACTGACATCAAGTACTAACGCGGAAAAAAGCTTAAAGTAGTTTGCCCGTTTCAAGACAACATGGCGGAAACCAAACCAATCTTGCGTGCGGGTGAACAACTAAAAGACCTGCGTTTGCGGTTAGGAATGACGATACGAGATGTGACCGATCTAAGTCAGAAGGTTGTAGATTCAGAGGGGAATGAGGAGTTTGGCGTTTCCACCACGTGGCTTAGCGAAATTGAGAACTCGGAGTCAGTTCCGAGCATTTACAAGCTTTATAGCTTGAGCGTCATCTACCACGTAAAGTTCGGCGACCTTCTTGAGCTCTATGGCGTAGATATCAAGAAGATTAATAAGCTTCAGAGCGAAATTCCGCTTCCGCAAACCCATCTGACATCCGTCGAAGTCTTTGACGACACCGGGACAATCACTTTCCCGATTCGTTTTGACCAGGGATTCGACAAAGGTAAGACAAACATTTTATCGCGTATGGTGGAAATTTGGGGCGAGGTGCCGATAGGAATCATCCGGCACCTGGACGTCAGGCATAGCATGTATGGCTACATCGGCCTGCAAGACAGGACGCTTTACCCCCTCTTGCGCCCCGGCTCTTTTGTACAAATTGACGCTAGCAACAAGAAGGTCCTCCCTGTCAAATGGCAGACAGAGTATGAGCGGCCTATTTACTTTGTCGAATTGCGAGACGGTTACGTGTGTTCCTGGTGCGAACTTCAAGGAACTCAGCTCATTCTGGTTCCGCATCCAGGATCGGGTTGCGTGATTCGCCAATTTAAATATGAAGCCGAAGCTGAGATCGTCGGGCGCGTCACCGGTCTTGCAATGCGGATAGTGCCTCCCGATGAGCCCGCAGGTGGCGAGACTGCAAAATTGCCAAGGCGGTCCTGATATTTGAGACAAAAAAGCGAGCGGCAAGCGGACTGCACTCCAATGGGACTGTCACTCTGTAAGGCTGGAGCCTTTCCCAAATTCGAACAAGCTCAGAGGGGGTAGAGCAATTCGAACTGGCATAAAGCTCAAGTTGCTCGACCAACTCCTTCAGCGAGCAGAGAACCAAGCGCCTGAATACTTCACGATGGCAGCTCGCAATGGCCCGTCCGGCAATGCTCTCAGTGAACATGCATGCCAATCCCTCGTGGTGGTACTCGCCCGTGTTGTAATTGCGTGTGGACGCCAAATAGATCAGGCGGGCAAAATCCCCACGTATCTTCGACAATGTCTGTTCCGCCAGATCTTTTCGAGCCGCCTCGACATCTCCGTGTTTTAGTTCGCCATGCATGCGCGTCCTTAGCCTGCTGCGTCTCCGTTCTTCGGCTCCTGTTCGATGTTCATGAGCTCTGCAGTCACTTGACGACCCGCCGGGAGGATATCTTGGGTGACCGTTTGGAGTTGCGCGGCCAGCCCCAGTGAATATCCGAAAAGGGCTGCGGCCCGGGAAGGTCCGCACACCCAGATCACCAAGTATAGGATTCCGCTCGTCAGCTGGAAAAGAAGAAACTCGCCCCACAGCCTTATCTCGTCGGCCGGTTTGAGGCCATCGTCTGCGCGGGAGGCTCTGAAATGAGCTCGCATCGACTGATTGACTTGGTCACGCACTGCCCGCAGCCAGTCAAGCGCGAGCGCAGTACGCTCGCTCCGGAACTGCCGTGTAATTTGCCGAGAGCCTTCACTCGCGACGAAATCCGAATCTTTGCAGTCAAAAATGCGTCCACTCAGTTCTGATGTGAGGGGATCCCATTCGAAAGAACCCGCAGTCTCGTGTTCGATTCCAAATACTTCTCCATCGGAATCTCGACGCCGGCCACGCCTTGAAAGGAAAAGGCAAACGGTCAGAATTATCACTGTCGCCAGCAGGGAAAACGCAAGCGCCTTCATGGTCGCATGGCCCTGAGGACATAACTTCGCGCTGAGTGCACTTTCCTCTTGGTTGCGGCAATCAGAGATTCATAGTCGGCTTCGAGTCGGGGCTGGTGTGTGGGTTGTGGAATCGGCGCATAGGACCACAGAGTCAAGCACCACACCACAAGAACAACGAGGTAACAGATCGGCTGTATGTACTGCCAGGCGCGCTGGAAGCTGTCTCCGAGATAATCCCTAAGAGTCAAATGAGCGACGCTAGTGGCGGTAAATAGGCCGTAGCCATAGATAATCCCTTTGAGATTTCGGCCCAGCGGAATCGCATAGGATGCAAAAAGACTAGCCAAACCGATCAGAAGTACCAACTGCACGATCCGTAGATCACGTTCCGTTTCTAGTGTCGTCCTTCCGGGGATCCAGTTCGGGCTGTTCCATGCTTTCACGAAGATTCTTGTAAATGCCAAGATGAAGAGGAAAGCGAGCACGTTGCGTGCCATGCGAGCCGCACCGAGATACTGGGCAAGCGCAACCTTGTAGACCTCCCAAACAAGCGCACATCCCAGAAGGACGTTCAAGAACTGGGTGAACCAATATGCAGGCGGGTAGAAGTTTGGCCACAAGTGGTAAATCGCAAAAAGGGAGGCTGATGGGAGCAAAACGGAAATCAAATACAAATAGAAAAGACTGTAATACTTCAGCGAATTCCCTAACAGCGCCCGTACCAACAGGATGCTCTCAAGCACGAGCCCGGTTACCCAAAACAGTGAGGACAACATCTTGAGCCCCTAGAGGTTTCCGTGAAGCGTAACACAAATCGGGGAGAAGATTCCTGCAATCTTCTCCCCCGATTAGGATCGGCTATGCTGCGATTCCGACTGCGCTGTTTGGCCAAGGTATCGGCGGTGGAGGCGGTTGCGTCCCGTCAGCAATCTGAACCCTCTGGAATCTCCCCTCAGTGACGCCTTGGCCCCAAGGGATAGGAGGAGGTGGAGGCTGGGTACCATCAGCTTTGAGCGAAGGCACCGCGGTTGTTCCTGATGGCCAAGGTATCGGCGGAGGAGGCGGCTGTGTCCCGTCGGCCCGAATCTTGTTTAGATTCTCAAGCTGAAATGGATCATGAGCCTTTGTGAGCAGCAGTACGGCAGTTACAAAAAAAAAGAAATAGATAACCTTCTTGATAATCATTTTGTTTCTCCTGACATGAAATTTGGGATCCCGGTGAACGAGAACCCACCGGTAGGTTACGAAACGCGTGAGAGCCGCTGATTAGCTAGCAAGGGTTGTTCGGCTTCCCGAACAAATGTCACTCTTCGAGACCTCACCCGGGAGAAGAAGAGCGATAGACCTGCTCCCGAAAGGAAGGAGCGTGCGACGACCGTCCTTTGACCCTTCATACTCCTTGAGGATGCTGGTTAGGTGGCGACTGAACTCGCTACCGTCAAAACAAACGACTTAACATGCGTCTGAGCAATGACTTGAGGACGCCCGTTTTGCGTTCATCCGTTGTCTCGACGTTCGAATTAGCGACTTATCCCTTCTGTCATTTCAGCTGGCGGTAGCGACGTCGAGACTCAACAGTTTTAACTAAGGTCCAAATATGTTCGGGAAAACGAACAAACAACTGGAAGAGGCTGTTAATTCGTGACAGCAGGTAGCATTTGCGGGAGTAGTCCTTCGGGGGTAACCGCGCATGGTATTGAAAAAGGGGCAGCGGTATCGTTGCCAGAACCGCGACTGTGGAGCTGAAATTGAAGTGACGAAGGATTCAGTTGAGGGGGACTTCAGGCCCAGATGTTGCTGCGGTTCGGAGATGAAGAAGCCTTACAGCCCACCTGGTTTTACAAATCGCGATTCGGATCGCGAAATCCTAGCTCCCCTGTTTCGCACGAAGGCATAGGTCCATGGGGACTCAAGTGCTTGGGCATCGGCTGAGGTCAAGATCAAATTCATGTTAGACAAACTGGGTCTGGGTTTTGCGCTAGCTTCTATTCTGCTGGGTAGTGTGCTTCTCTATGATGCCGTTTCCGTTTCGGACCTGTCCCAAACAGTCAAGGTCATTGCTGGAGCTGTATTTTTCGCTCTTGGGTTGGTGACCATTTCTCTGCTCGCAAAAGACTGGTGGGAGTGGAGGAAACACAACAAAAACGCGGCAAGATCGGCACCCGATTGGCCCTCGCAAGATTAGAGAACAAATCATACGCCGTGAAGGCGTTCTCTGGCCTGACCGCTAGCGGATTCAAAATTTATCTAAGACAGATAATTCCGGTCACCAGACTACCGGCCACGCAACCGAAGCCAATCAGGTTGATAAAAGCCCGGACAGAAAGAAGGATGTGGCCGCCTTTCGGGACTCATCCCAGTTACGTAACAAGTTCATTTGAGTGATCCGATGGACGCAATCACTTTCGCTCCCTCTGCCGAGACGCGTGTGCTGATTGTGGACGACGAGCTCCATACACGCAAACTGCTGGCGACTATGCTTGGGGAAGGTGGTGTTCGGTGCAAGACAGCGGCCTGTGCCGAAGAGGCTCTCAGTATCCTCAATAAGGAGCCACTTGATGCGATGCTCGTTGACCTGCAAATGCCCGGGATGTCCGGCATGGAGCTTCTGATCAAGCTTCGCCCTCTATATCCCTCGCTGGCTTTCTTGATGGTTACCGGAGTCGACGACATTCGAGTGGGAATAGAGGCGATGAAAAACGGCGCAGACGATTACCTTGTCAAGCCATTGCAGCTGGAAGTGGTCATCACGAGTCTCGAACGGGCATTGAAAAAGAAACATCTGGAGCAAGAGGTGGAAAACTATCGTAGACACCTCGAGGAGATGGTTGAAAAACGAACTGAGCAGCTCAAATCAGCGCTGCTACACATCGAAGGAAGTTATGAGGATACGCTTGAGGCCCTGGGCGCGGCAATCGACCTCCGCGACAGCCAAACGGCTGGCCACTCAAAGCGCGTTGCCATATACTCGAATATAATTGCGAAGGAATTGGGCGCTACCCACCAGGAACTCAAGACTATCGCGAGGGGAGCCTGGCTGCATGATATCGGAAAACTGGCGACGCCTGATGCCATTCTTCTCAAGCCAGCGGCTCTTAATCAAGAGGAGTGGCGCATCATGAAGCAACATGCCGAGATCGGATACGACTTAGTGAAGCGCATACCGTTTCTTGCCGAGGCCGCGGAAATCATCTGGTCTCACCATGAGCGATGTGATGGCAGTGGCTACCCGCGGGGCCTGAAAGGAAATGATATACCTCTCGGCGCGAGGATATTTGCCGTCGCGGACACCATGGACGCAATGACCTCCGATCGCCCTTATAGGTCTGCCCTATCATTCGAGAAGGCACAGGAGGAGATTCGCGGCGGGGCGGGGCGGTTCTATGACTGTCAAGTGGTTAACGCCTTTCTGGCGTATGAGATTGAGAAGTGGAAGGCGGTCCGTCATTCTATCGATCAATCCTCAACGACAGCCTAATAGAGGAACGACCGCTAAATTCATAGACTTGGCAATTCAAAAAACCCGAACAATATTTTTGGAGCCTGGCAGCCACGCGTTTCTGATTTTCCTAACTATTCTGGCATCCCCCTTTTTGATCTTGCTATTCAGTTGTTCCCCCCGAGGGTTGTGCCGCCTGCTTTACTACGGGAGAGAAAAGCCACTCTTCGAGAACACGAAGCTGGTTGCCAGGGACATTCAAAAAAGAAAGGCCCATTCCTTCACGCTCAAGAGCATAAGCGACTCTGGCGTCCGTCACAAAGCGGACTCCGCAGTTATTGATTTCTATGAGTACCAGCGTATCTTGTGGAAATGATTGGCTGGTACGTACGAAACACCCTCCCCTGCTTAGATTCGTTGTCTCGCCCCAAATCTCCCTGCCGTAGTTCAACTCAGTCGCTCGGAATTCGGCCGCGAAAGGCACTCTCATCGGCCGCGTCCGTTGGGCACCAGCATGTTTCACGCTTTCTCCTCCCTTCGAAAGCGTCGCTATTAGGTCATTCCGCCCCCCAATGATTTATCGCGTGGCTCCGCTCTGCGCTTGCTCGAAACAGTTTTGTTCGGATTACCAAACAGCCCAGCGAGCGGTCCAAGCCTCGCACTGTCACCAGCAGTTAGCAATCGGAGTCCGCTGCAAATCTTTTGCCCCTTTTTGAGTGCTAGGAAAGGGTCCTCAAGTGTCGTGGCAGGTGGTCTCGCAGGCCGCACATGAGTCGGCCGCTTCTAGGCAGGCGTAGATGACTCCTGGGCCTCGCAGCAAGCACTGTGCCACTGGGCGCTCAGTTGTTCGGAATTCCGAACAGAAATGGTTTTCGGCGGTTAAAGGGACGCCTTCTGCCTAAGCTTTCGTGCGAAAAACTTGGGACACCGATGACTCTGCGAATCTGCGTCTCGCCCAGAGACGAACATGACAGATAAGAATAAGCCTGGCTTCATGTCTGAGCCGCGCAGCAATCAATCCCCTAGGCAAGCGCAAATGGGAACCAAAAGCCACCTGCGTCGCATCGAGCGGCGAGAGTGGTGGCTTTGGGCCACTGCGGTGATTATTACCCTATTGTTGACGGTCGGAATGCTTTCCTTCCTGCCGCCGATCTTGCGTTCAGGAGAGACTGAGTCCGCATTTAACCTGCGCCGTGCCATGTGGGGGCTTGTAGGCATTGTGCTGCTCTTCGACGTGTACACGGTCTATCAGCAACTACAACTCCACCGGACTCGGAGGCGGCTGTTCGACCGAGAGGAGCTCTTCCAGCTAATCACAGAAAATGTAGCCGATATGATTGCGGTTGTAGACATGGAAGGCCATCGTCTCTACAACAGCCCGTCTTATAACAAGGTGCTTGGTTACACCGAGGAGGAGTTGAAGAGTTCATCTTCTTTCGACCAGATTCATGCGGATGACCGCAATCGCGTTCGAGATGCCGCCATGGAGGCACGCGCAACAGGCGTAGGCAGACCTCTCGAATATCGCATACGCCACAAAGATGGTACCTGGCGGGTATTGGAATCCAGGGCGAGCGTCATTCGATCCCGTTCGGGTGAGCCTGAAAGATTGGTCATTGTGAACCGGGACATCACCGAACGGAAAGAGGCCGAGGAGTCACTCCGCCTATCTGAATCCGGATTTCGATCCATGATCGAAGATGCCCCTTACGGCATCTATCGTGCCGACATTGATGGCAGGCTTCTCCGGGCAAATCCCGCGCTACAAAAGATACTCGGGTACGAAAAGTTGGACGAACTGCTCAATGTCAGTCTCCCGAGAGACATCTTCAGAAATCCCGCCGACTTTAGCGGGCTAAAGGAACTGTTGGAGAGCGCAAGCGAATTCAAGGACGTGGAAGTGGAATTGAAGCGCAGGGATGGGGCGCCTATTACAGTCCGTTGCACCGGCAGAAAAGTGAAAGAAGAACATCAAGGTAAGCCTTGCTTTGATGTGTTTGCCGAAGATGTCACGGAAAGAAGAATCCTCGAACGTCAGCTGCGGATGGCCGGAAAAATGGAGGCGGTCGGTCGTCTTTCCGGGGGAATCGCACACGACTTTAACAACCTGCTGGGAGTCATCATCGGCTATAGCCAGGTGCTAAAAAGAAAATTGGATTCCGCAAGTGACTTGTTCGAGCCTGTTGTAGAAATTGAGAAGGCGGGCCACCGCGCGACAGCCCTGACGCGGCAGCTGTTGGCTTTCAGCCGCCAGCAAATCCTCACGCCATCAATCCTGAATGTAAACGACTTGGTCCTGGACATGGCGAAAATGCTCCCCCGGCTTCTCGGAGAAGACATAGCCATTAGCACTTCACTTCACCCAGAGCTGGAAGTGGTGAAGGCGGACCAAGGCCAGATCGAACAAGTGATCATGAATCTGGCGGTCAACGCACGCGACGCCATGCCGGAAGGCGGCACGCTGCGAATCAAGACGGCTAATGTCGAGTTGGACCAGGCCTATGCCTGGCAACATGCGGGAGCGAAACCGGGACATTATGTCATGCTGGCCGTCATCGACTCAGGGACCGGTATTGACCCTGACACCCTCACTCACATTTTCGAGCCTTTTTTTACGACCAAGGAGGTCGGGAAGGGCACTGGATTGGGCCTAGCCACCGTCTATGGTGTGGTCAAACAGAGTGGGGGTTATATCTGGGTGGAAAGTGAACCGGGGCAGGGGGCTTCATTTCAGATCTTTTTGCCGCGAGTTGAGAAACCAGCCACCGAGATCACCGCAATGACTCCCTTGGTTGAAACCATGGGCGGATCAGAAACAATCTTGTTGGTGGAAGACTCTGAGCCGCTTCGAAAACTGACTCAATCATTCCTCGAATCGCACGGTTTCCGCGTCCTCGTTGCCCAGGACGGACAGGAAGCTATACAGGTGGAAAGCCGTCACTCAGGAAGAATCGACCTTTTGTTAACCGATGTCGTTATGCCAGGCATGAATGGAAGGGCTCTCGCGGAGAGACTGCTGTCCAGACAGCCTGCCATGCGGGTCCTGTATATCTCAGGCTATACCGACAGCTTTGTCGCTCGCCATGGAGTGCTGGAACAAGGGATGGTTCTTCTCCATAAGCCATTCACGGAAGAAGTGCTGGTCAGAAAAGTACGCGAGGTACTGGACGCCAAGACTGCAGAAGAGCAAAGCCGGGAAAGCGGTCAAGTAAAGGATCAAGGCCACAATAACGCCGGGACAAGGGAGAAAGAGAGATGAATAAACTTCTGGTCGTGGACGACGATGAGGCCATGCGGAAGGTGATTCGGCTGAATCTCGCCGACAGCTATGAAGTCATCGACACGGGTGAACCAGAGCACGCATTGGCGTTGGCGCTAGAGCACAAACCGGACGCCATATTGTTGGATTTGCGCATGCCCAAGTACTCTGGCTTTGAACTGTGCCAGACATTCACGTCTCTCAGCTCTACGCAAATGATCCCTGTTCTGGTCATAAGCGGAGAGGCAGGTGCCAAAACCAAGCAATTCTGCCGCGACTTAGGTGCAGTGGCCTATTTTGAAAAGCCCGTAGACTTTGACGCCCTGCGCCTTCAACTTACAGATTTTTTGAAGACCCGGCGAAAAGAACGGCGATCCGAAGTGCGCGTCCGCCTGCGGGTCCCGCTCAGGCTCACCGGAACAGACGAAAAAGGAGAAGCATTTGAGATTCATACGACCACTGAGAACATAAGTCGAGGGAGTTTTTTGTGTGCTTGTCCTGTGGCCATGGCCGAGGGGTCTACTGTGGAGGTGTATCTGGTAAGCGCGCGGGACGAATATGTCGGGAAAGTACGAATTATTCGTTCGGAATGGAAGGAGACGCCTTACCCCCGCTATGGTTGCCGCTTTACGGACAAAGCTGGTCAGTGGGTCTTGGACTAGAGGCACGAGGGAATTCTTCGCTGAATCGATGAACTGAACCTTGCACCCTGTCGTCCACTAACACCCGCGTGACGTAACCTGACATCCGGGAACTGATTGGTAAGTGTGGAAGTCAATCTAAGCGTCATCTGTGGACTCTCAAGTTGCCAAATACTCGTAGAGCATGTGACGCCCCAGGGTTGCCTCGGTCCCAGACAGGCTGTCTGTTTTTCAGACATCTCGACCGTTCCCAAAAAGTCGCCCATCGAGGCCATAACGTATTGAAAGTAAGTCAGTTACCAGAATTTAGGGGATTGGCGTTGCTCTTGCTTTCATCCATCTCGCAAGCCGATTCGAACCAAGATGGTTAAGGCCCCCAGGTTGGGCCTTCTGGATCAAAGCAGCCGACCGAATCATTTGGAGGAGCGCATGTCCCAGGGTGAAGAAAAATTCAAGATACTGATCGTCGACGATTCACCGGTCTCACGAAAACTGGTTGAGCTTCCCCTCTTAGAAAAGGGTTACGAACTTATCTTCGCGACAAACGGTCGCAGCGCAGTCGAGCTTTTCGAGAAACATAGACCGGATGTGGTTATCACGGACTGGATGATGCCTGACCTAACGGGGAAGGAAATCTGCCAACGCATCCGAGCGACCTCTCAAGACCCCTACACGTACATCATCGTGCTCACCGGCCAGACGAGCAAGGATAATCTTGTAGAAGCCCTTGCACTTGGGGCCGATGATTATCTGACAAAGCCTTTTCACCGCGGGGAACTCCTTGCGCGTGTGGGTGTAGGCGCTAGGATCACAGGGCTACACCGTCAAATCGAGAGAAAAAATAAGCTATGGGAAGGCCTTGCACTCACCGACTCTCTTACCGGATTGCCCAACCGCCGCGCTATTGAAGACTGGGCCTCGACCCAACTCAGCAGCGCCGCTCGACATGGTTATTCCTTTTGGGTGGCATTGGCTGACCTGGATCACTTCAAACAAGTGAATGATACTTTCGGACATGACGCTGGGGATGCCGTACTGAAGAAATTCGGGAGAATTCTCAAGAACTCCCTCAGGCGCGGCGACCTTTGTGGTCGTCTTGGGGGTGAGGAATTTCTGCTGGTTTTGACCCATACGAACAAAGAGAACGCCCTGGGAGTAATCGACCGGATCCGGATGGAATTGGCAAACACCCCAGTTACCTTCGGTGCGTGCACCTTGGGAGTGACGGCCAGTTTTGGCCTCGCGGGGTTTGAAGGGAGTCATAAGGCGTCTAGTTTCAGCAGGCTCCGCGAACTGGCAGATACCGCTCTGTACTCCGCTAAACGCGGGGGCCGAAACCGGATTGAATTTACACCGGCGCCGGCTTGCTGAAGGCAGCCCTGATTGCGAGATGCAGGAGTTGTCAGCAGTGTCTCAGGAGGTTCGACTTTGCAGGTACCGGAAAAACTCGCAGTGCACGACCCGCAGCGCAGCGGCCGCCGAACGGTCATTCGAAGCATGACCATCGCATTGCTGCTCGCTCTCTTATCCGCGGATGGTTGGGGCCAGTTTCCTGATTGGCAGGTGCAGGTGCGCAAATGCGCGCAAGGGGAGCGCTGGGACTCCGCTATGCGGCTAGTTGAACAGGAAATTGCGCGCGCGCCGCAAGACATGGATGTGCGGGCTTGGCGGGCGCGCGTGCTGGCCTGGTCCGGAAAACTTCCGGAAGCAGAAAAGGAATATCTGGAGATCCTGAAAGTCTCGCGCACAGATGCGGACAATTGGATGGGGCTCGCGGGCGTTTACTTACGAGAAGGAAAACTCGCAGAGGCACAGCGGGCCATCAGGACGGCGGAAGAATTAGACCCGAAGCGGTCCGACATCCACGCAGCCCGCGCTCGGGTTTTGCGAGTCGAAGGCCAAAGAAAAGAAGCGCAATCTGAGTTTCAATCGGCGCTGTATTTAGATCCGGGAAGCGCGGAGGCACGCGAAGGCCTGGTTTCCGTGCGGCGCGGAGCGCAACACGAACTGCGGTTCGGAGAGGACAACGACCTGCTTAGTTACGCACCCGGCTTTCACGATGAATGGATAAGCCTTGCTTCGCAGTGGACTTCACACTGGACCACCAACGTTGCGGGAAACTTCTACCAACGATCAGGAGTAGAAGCGGGAAAGTTTGTCGGGAGCATCACACGGCGTCAATCAGCGTGGGGCGCGCTTACCGTGGGCGGCGCGGTCGGCCACGATAATGCGGTAATTCCCAAAAGTGAAGCATTTTTTGACCTCGACCACGGGTGGAAAACCGGCGAAACGGGTTTCGTGCGCGGAGTGGAATTCAGCTACGCACAGCACTGGTATTGGTATCAGTCAGCGCGAATCCTATCTTTAACCGGTACGACCCTCGTCTACTTTCCCCAGAACTGGACCTTTACGCTTGGAAGCACCGGCTCACGGAGCGCGTTCTCGGGAACGAATGCGGAATGGCGGCCTTCGGGAATCGCACGCCTTGGATTTCCTCTCACTCACTGGCGCGACCGAAGGCTTTCTGGAAATGTCTTCTTCGCCGCCGGAACAGAAAATTTCGCGATCGTGGATCAAATCGGAAGTTTTTCTTCGCAAACTTACGGCGGCGGATTGCGGCTGCAGATTACAGACCGGCAGGACCTGACGGGATTTGCAGGCTATCAGAAACGCACGCAAAACCGCACCGACACCAGTTTTGGAGTGAGCTATGGGATCCATTTTTGAAAAACTTTGGAGGCTAGGCCCGGCCGCATTCGTTTTCAAGGCCATCATTGCTGCCATCGCGGCCGATGGGTTGCTCCTCGCGTTCATTTTTATTCGCCGCACTTACCGCAAACGGTTCTTCGCCAGGCGCGACAAACGCGTCTTCGAGCTGCGCCAGCAATGGGACGCGCTCATCTCTGGAAGGATGTCTTATGACAGATGGCGGAAGAAAGCATTTGACCGCCGCATCGTCGAAGCAATGGCGCTGGACGCATTCGAAGCTGCCGGGCCGGCGGAATCCGCACGCCTGCTGAAATTCATGCGCGTCAGCGGGCTCATCGAGAAACGGATTTTCGAGGCACAGCACTTAAGAGGGTGGAGGCGCATGCGCGCCCTGGTGGCGCTCGGCAGAACTCGCGCGCCTGAAGGCGTGCCCGCGCTCGCCGAAGCGCTGCGAGATCGGCACCTCGAAATACGGCTTGCGGCCCTGCGTGGGCTGGGACGCACGGCTTGTCCTCAGGCGGCAGAAGAGATATTGGCCTGGGTCGGTGAATCAGGGTTGACCGTTCCGGCCTTGCCGCTGCAAAGCGCGCTGATTCAATGCTGCGCGGAACGTCCGCAATTGCTTCTGCCGTTCGTGAAGCAAGCGGAAGGGCCGTTGCGGGAAATTATGGGGAGGGTGCTTGGCGAAGTGGCGACCCCTGCGCTCGGATTGGAGTTGCTGCAGTTCGTCGGCGACGAACACGAAGAACTCCGCGCGGCAGCAGCCCGCGCGATGTCGCACACAAACACGGGCATGGCTTTCGATGCGCTCAGTGAATTGGCGGAAGACCGCACCTGGTTCGTCCGGCTGCGCGCGATCATCGGGATAGGGAGCCTTGCCGATCCACGCGCGATTCCCACGCTGCTGAAAGGGCTGACCGATTCAAACCGCCTGGTGCGGCTGCGCGCGGCGGAAGCGCTCGTGCAATTTAGGGCGGTCATGGTTCCGGTCTTCCAGCAAGTCATTCAGCTTGCGGATCGCTATGGTTTACACGCTTATCTGACGGCCATCGAGAATGCCGGCTTGCGAGAAAAACTCGAGCTGCAGCTGCAAAACAGCAACATGGGTGAAGATGAATTGCGGCGCTTACAGGCCGTGCTGCATATAGGCTCCTTGCCCCCCGAGGAGCCGGAGCGCGCAGAAGCAGCAGCGAGTCCATCCGAGTCGCCATTATGATTCGCCTGCTGGAGATCTCGAACCAGACGCTTTTCTGGTACTACCTGGCCACCAATCTTGCTTATCTGGCGATGCTGGTCATCGCGCTGAAAACCAGCGCTCGGCATCAGCGCAGGCTCGAAAGCCATCGGCTTAGCTGGTTTAAAGACACGCCCATGACTCCGCCTATCACGATCATTGCGCCCGCACACAACGAAGAAGCGTCCATCCGGGTGGCCATCCGCAACCTCCTGGAGCTGGATTATCCACAACTGGAAATCATCGTCGTCAATGATGGATCCACAGACCACACCTTGGAGGAATTGCGCGACGAGTTTCGGCTGCGGGCCGTGCGGGCGGTGTACGTTGCGGAAGTCAAAAGCGCACCGATTCGCGGGTTGTACCGGAGCGACGTGGACTCGAGACTGCTGGTGGTGGACAAAAACGCCGGCGGCAGCAAGGCCGACGCTGTCAACGCGGGATTGAACGCCGTGACATCGCCGTACGTCTGCATTGTCGATTCCGACTCGGTTCTGGAACGCGACGCCCTCCTCCGCATCATGGTGCCTGTTCTGGAGGACCCAAAGCGCGTCGTAGCCGTTGGCGGAATCGTTCGCGTATTGAATGGTTCGGAAATTGAGAAGGGGCAGTTGCGCCGCGTGCGCCTTCCACGCAAGGGCATTGAAGCCATCCAAGTCATCGAATACCTGCGGGCGTTCTTGATTGGCCGCGAGGCCTGGGCGCAAGGGAACATGCTCACTATCATTTCCGGCGCGTTCGGCCTGTTTCGGACCGATCTGGTGCGGGCCGTTGGCGGGTATCGAGCAAGGTCTATTGGAGAAGACATGGACGTGGTGGCACGCATGCATCGTCACCTGCGCGAGAAGAAAGTTGACTATGAAATTCGTTTTGTACCCGACCCGATGTGCTGGACCGAGGTTCCTTCGGATCTTCGCTCGCTCGCAAGACAGAGGGCGCGCTGGCAGAAAGGATTGCTGGATGTGTTGTGGCCCAACCGCGACATGCTCTTTCGCCCCCGTTACGGGAGAATCGGCTGTTTTGCGCTGCCCTATTTGTGGCTCTTTGAGTTATTCGCGCCGATTATGGAGGTCGTTGGAATCGCAACTATCATTCTCGCCGCATCTCTCGGCGTGTTGAGCCGGGAATTCTTTCTACAATTCCTGATCTTCGGTTATGCGTTCGCCACGGTGATTTCCATCGGTTCCGTGTTGCAAGAGGAAGTTACCTACAAGCGCTACAACGACTGGAAGGACGTTGTTCGGCTCGTCAGCTACTGCTTCTTCGAGCATTTTCCCTACCGGCAATTGCACATGATCTGGCGCTTGCAGGGACTGTGGCAGTACTTGCGCGGCGACCATGAGTGGAAACCGCTGAAACGCAAGGGACTTGCTGCCCAATAAACTCGGCATGCAAAGTCATAATCAGCCGCTTAGGTACGGGGGCGGACCTGGATTTTCCCCCGGGTCGCTAATTGGATGAGTTCGCGCTGCCTGGAAGGTTCGTCGATGAAGTGGCTGTGCCCTCGCATGCTTCACTTTCGCCTAAGATGCGGTAGAGTTTTGCCCGGCTGATTCCGAGCAATTCGGCGGCGCGTACCTTGTTTCCACCTACACCTTTCAGTACTCGGAGAGTGTGCATCCTTTCCATTTGTTCGAGCGTGAGCAAAGTGTCTTCCTGTTGAAGCTCAACTGCTTGTCTCTCCCGGAGGTATTCAGGAAGGTCGGCGACGTCGATTGCTTCACTTTCGGTCATCATGCAGGCGCTTCCGAGCACGTTTTCAAGCTCTCTCACGTTTCCCGGCCAGGAATACCTGGCCAGCAAAGCCTGCGCTCGCCTCGTAATTCCGCAAACAGACTTCCCGTATTGCTCTGCGAATCGCCTTATGAAATGCCGTTCGAACAGAGGCAGGTCTTCTTTCCTTTGGGTCAAAGAAGGGAGTTTGATGTGTACCGTCGAGAGGCGATAGAAGAGGTCCTCGCGAAACCGTCCATCTTTCACCATCGACTGGAGGTCCCTGTGCGTTGCCGCAATGACTCTGATGTCCACATGGCGAACCGCTGAAGAACCTACGCGCTGGATCTCCTGGTTTTGCAGCACTCTGAGGAGTTTCGCTTGCAGAGGAAGAGAAAGCTCACCTACTTCGTCCAATAGGATTGTTCCTCCGTTGGCTGCTTCAAATACGCCGATTCGATCCTGGACAGCACCCGTGAAAGCACCCTTCACGTGCCCGAAAAGCTCGCTTTCTGCAAGAGTTTCGACGACTGCCGAGCAATTACAGGTCACAAACGGCCCTGAAGCAACTGGACTGAGCCGGTGCAGCGCTTGAGCCGCCAGCTCTTTGCCGACTCCCGTCTCGCCAGTCACGAGCACGGAACGGAAATGCGGTGCAACACGCCGTATACGGTGAAATACTTCGAGCATCGCAGGACTGTGACCCACCATCGCTGCAAACTGAGAATTCTCGAGAAGTTCGTCCTCCAATTGCAAGCAACGCTGCCCTTTGCGCAGTTCTAGCAGAAGTGATTCCACGCGTTGCTGAAGCTTTTCCATATCCACGGGCTTAGTCAGGTAGTCGGCGGCACCCTTCTGGATGGCTTCGACGGCAGATTCGGTGCTGTATTGCCCGGAAAGCAAGATGATCTCAGTGCCAGGATCGAATTCGAGGACGTGCTCGAGGAGCTCAATTCCACTCATCCCTGGCATCATCAAATCACTCAGGACAAGATGAGGGTGCACTTTTCGGATTATCTCAAGTCCGTCACGTGGGTTCCCGGAAGTGGAGACCGACACATTCTCTCGCGAGAGGGCGGTCGCGATGAATTTGACGTGCTGCTCATCGTCGTCAATCGCGACAACTCGGAGTGCGGAGTTGGCAGAAGCAGACATTTAGGTTCCTACGGAGATGAAAAGGTCGAAAGTCCCGGATGTTGACCCCCATCAACATTGTAATGCCGCGCCTGGTGTTCTGGCAGGACCCCGCCGGCGGAATGTTCCAGAACGTTATAGCAATCGCGCGCTGATAGGTTTGCGCGATACCGAGCGCTGCCAGTGGAAAACCGATTTTGCGGTACGACGGGCCACGCGCGATAGTATCGAGATACTGTATTAGGCGTATAATATGATATACTTGCAGTATCGAGATATTTACTCAGACCGCGTCCAACAACATCGCGAGGAGGATAAACATGTATATCGCGGAAAAGCTCCGCCAATTCAGGGAATCGAAAAACCTTTCGCAAGGGGATATCGAAAAACGTACGGGTCTGCTTCGTTGCTACATTTCACGAGTCGAAAACGGTCACACGGTTCCGGCCATCGAGACGCTGGAGAAGCTCGCCCGCGCGCTGGAAGTTCCCTTGTACCAACTTTTCTATGAAGCTGAGGAGCCGCCTAACCTGTCAGAACTACCAAAGCGGAAGTCGTCGGACGGCATCGATTGGGGTAGTACACGCAAAGATGCACGTTATCTCGGCAAGCTTCGGCGTCTGTTGGCAAAAACGGAAGAAGGAGATCGCAAGCTGCTTCTGCTCATTGTCCAGAAAATGGCCCAAACAAAGGCCAAACGATCCACAGCAGCCGACTAGCCCGTTTAGGAATTGAGTCAGACTTAGCAGATTTCTCCTAGCGTTACAGAATTTGACATCGCGCTTGGCTCCGATCACATCGGATTTGGCGCGCCAACGTCATCTTCATGCCTGCTCTGCACGGATTTTCGACTCTCGCTCGCCCTCGCATCCGCAAGCCGCTGCCCGTTCCAGCTTGGCAACATTGTCTCAGGCGTGTTCACGCCCGTCCTGCAAAACACACCAAGCACTTGAGCTTCGTGGGCATCCTCACAGTCGGCGTGGACCGCACACAGCGGAACTTCGAGTCGATGAAGAAACAAGTCGAGGCTTGCAAGGGGACGCGCCTTCCGGACGAAGCTGCGAAACTGGTCATCTACCGGGCATTCGTCGAGGGCGAGTTGGATGTCCCCAAGCATCTTGCCCGACGCGTACACGACCTATACGTCAATCCGCGCGTCGAGGAATCCGCTCCGCGCACAACATGGAGTCTTTTCGATGCATTCACGAGCGCGTTCAAAGAACTCGACCCGATTCCTCAGTTCAAGGCAACTGCGAAGCTCTCATGGTTCCTCGAACTTGCGACGAGTGCCTGAGCTAATCGCGTCGCTACTGACTAACTACGTGCAGGGCGATTGGCAGGAGATGGGAGTTGCATCAACTACCTCCTGCCCCTTCCTGAGCGCGTCTGGAAACGGTGATAGTTTTAGTGTGATTTACGGAGCTTGCCCTACGGGCATGCAGAACATCTGGCAAGCCGTGAAAGCGATGGACAACTCAGCGGGTTCGTCGCGGGATACGACGTGCCGGGGGTCAAGCGCGTCTCGGTGAATTCCTAGTGCTGCGAGCCCTTACGTAGGAGTGAGCCGATATCAATGCTGACGCCGAACGAGAAGTTGTTGAGCTGCAAAGGAACGCTGCGACTGTAGTCGGCTTCCAGATCGAGATACCTGACTGGCTTCACTTCGATACCGGCATTGAAGCCATTATCGCGGGTGAGGCTTGCGCCGCCCGTCTGCACGCTTGTTTGTGTGTACCCTCGGCGGTTTGTGGAGGTGCCGCTGGCCACGCATTTCGCGCCCGCAGTGCAGCGAAATATTCTGCTGATCATCGTTTGCGTCCCCCACGGCGCGATGTCGTACGCCGCGGCCGTCAAACTGAATGGGCCAGCGTCCGCTTCTGTCCCTGCCTCAAATGAGGCGTTATAGCCGAAGGTCATGTAGGGACGGTGGAAGAAACGCGTGTCGGGAATAGTATTTCCGACGCCACCATCGACGAATGGCGTGAAGTTGCCCCACCCATGCTCAAGGTGGTTCGACCAGTTCCATGTGGCGTGGCCAACGCTCAGGCCCTTTTTCTCATCGCCAGTGGGCGCGCCAAGGTGGATGGTCGAAGCATAGTTAAGGGTGTGGCCAGGGTAATTCCATTTCAGGTCCATGCCGACGCTTCCGATGCCAGTGCCGGAAACCGCGCTTGGATTCTTCTGCTTGATTGAAGACGGAGTGCCGACGAAATAGTACGGAACACCCAGGTCTACACCGAAATGGCGTGAGAAGTTATAGCCGACGCCGGTAGCCAGATCAGTGACCGTGCCATCGCCGCTTGAGCTCCCTTCGAATTTCGTGCCAAATCCCCAGCCGGGCGTGAACCCTTCTTGCGACTTTTCTTTCCCTGTGGCAGCAGGGCTCGGTGTTTGTGCGTGGATGGCAGAGCCCCACACGAAGAGCACAAGCAAGGAGAGAAACGTTGTGCAGCGAGAAAGGCACGGCAGCGGATTCAAGTAGTGTCCATATGACCTAATGTTTCGCATCTCTGTTCCCTTTCAGATTTCATGTTGAATGCGGTTGCGTTCGCCGGTTTCGCTGCGGGCGCTGCTGGAATTCCGGCGTTTGCGAGGCTACGGGTCACGCGTCCGCTCGTCATTTAGAATTGTTTTTAGTCTACATGGCAAGGATGACCTAGTTGGAGGAGGGAGAAGAGCGGCGGCTCCCAAGCAATTACCTGTCCGCTTGGCCAGTTCGCCCGCGGAGGTTTGCGTGGAGTAGATTTTGCACAGTACTGTTACTCTTTGAATCGTCGCCAGCGGCTGACGACTTAGCCTCCAAACGTGTAAGTGTCTAACTGCCAAGGAATTACCTCTTGGAGCATGACTTGCAACAAGGTAGCCAGGAATCCCCGTGTACAAGTGTCCCCACGGATACGCGGGGCAAGGAGGCCTCCGTGAAGAAGCTGAAGTACTTTTCTTTAGCTGTGCTTGTTCTTTCCTTGCTGGCCATTCCGGCGACAGCGCAGAAGGGTAAGGACCGCGACAATAAGGGCGGCGCGAACAAAGGAGACACCCGCGCGGACCTGGTTAAGAGTACCAACAAGACGCCAAGCAAGGGCAAGGACAACGATAAGAACGATGCGAAAGGTAAGCGCAAAGGCTTTACCCAGGGCAAACACAAGGGTCGTCACTAAGAACCACTCGAGCAGCTTCGGTTACTTTCAAGAATGCCAGACCAAGGGGAGCCGCCAGAAACGCTGGTGGTTCCCCTGTTCTGTTCCACGCTTACGGGGCCCGCGTGATTAGGCAAAAGTGATTAGTAGTGTCCCCGGAAAACAACTCGATTGATATCGGGCCTAAACTCCTTGCCCATGTTGAAGACCCCATCGATTCCGACTTGGAGTAGCCACTTTTGTCCAGTTTTCGTCCAGGTGCGCTCCTGTTGCGGATAATACAGATTAGAAATACCCGCTCCCGCACCGTTGCCAACAATCTCAGAAAAGTTGAAGGTGTTGCCACCGGAATCCGTTCGGGTGATGAGCAGGCGACTTAATGCGTAGCCCGTTCGACGGAAGAATCCGCCATGCCCAAGAGTGTAGTAGCGCGGATCTTGCCGCGTCACTGCCGGCTACGCACGGCGAGAGGAAGACCATGGCTAGGCAACGGCTCCGACCAGCCCCCGCTGCCCGCGGCCTGCCCCGGTGGGCTCCTCTGCGTTTCCGCGCAACAGCCAGAGTTCGGAGTCATCAGGATATTTCGTCAACGCTGCGTCAATCGCTGCTTTATAAGCCTGATGCTTGCTGTTGTTAAGGATGTCGTTTATGGCTTCTAGTTGTGTTGCTCTCAGCGATACGCGCAATCGCTCGCGTTCGCTGAGATTCGCAGCCAGTGCCTGTGCCTTCCCAAGGGCGCTCTGCGCCGCTCCCTGATCCTCCAGCCCGGAATAGGCCCCGGCTAAGGCAGACATACGCCAAGGCCAGTTTTGCGTCGATGCGCAACGCCTGATTGCACGAACGGGCAGCCTCGATCCAAACGTAAGAATGCAGGTACGCGGAGGCCTTGATTGTAAAAAGCCTGCGCCTCCGCTGAGGAAGTCGTGACCGGATCGTTGATTTTTCCAATGCCTTCGCGCAAAGCTACAGGCCGCTGCAGGATCTCGCGCGGAACCCAGCCGACGGAATCCTCGTCACCGTGATGTTCATGTTGGGCTAGAGTTGCTGTTGCCAACGGAAGAACACAGACTAAAGCCAGAAGTGAGGCCCGACGCATAACTTGCCCTCCTCTTCGTGCAACGACTATACCGGACAACTGGGGGACAAATGAAGATCCGGGAGACGTGTAAGGGAATTGGGCCTGAAAAACGTACACGCCCGGAAGTGCGGTTCGCCCGCCGACACATTTAGAGCGTATCGTCGGCACACCTTCCCTGACCGCTAAGCTTGCAGGTCTCCGAGTTCGAGTGTTACGTCCGCGTTTTTCCATGCGGCCTCAAATTCTCTCCGAACCCATTCCGGGTCGGAGGCCTTTCTCTGCGCCTCTAAACTCTTCAAAAGCCCAAACAGCGACCGGGGATTTCGAGGGTATTGTTCGAGGTCGGCGCGAGACACTGCTTCGGCCTGATCAGCCTGGCCGTTCAGCAGCAATGCGACGCCGAGTGACTCCCGAACTGGATAAAACCATTCGGGCGGCTCGCCATAGTAAAGCCTGTCCTGGGTTTGAACCGCATTCTTCCAGTACTCGATGGCGCGTTCGCGGTCGGAGTGCGCGGTGGCGATGCGCGCGTCCAAAATGTTTGCGGCGAGATCCACGAAGGTCCGCGCTTTGTTGGAATACATGCTGAACTCGGCATCTGGCGGAATTTCTTTGCGCGCCGCTTCCAGAGTCTTACTCTCCATTTCTGCCATCTCGAGGTGGCCCGTTGCGGCCGCAGCCGACCCTCGGGCGAGATGCCAAAATGCAGTTGTCACCGCCAACTGTGAGTCCGGCGGGGGTAGCTTCAAGATTTCATCCCAGCGATGGAAACGGAGAAGGACGTAAATCAGAGTGGGCACACAGGGTTCGGCCATCGCCTGATTGGCCGAAACCATGGGGCCGATGTGCGAAACCACTTCCTCGGCGGCCTGTCTGGCGTCCGCAAACCTGCCTTGCATGCAATCGGCAGCGGCAAGGTACTGGAGGTTGTGAGGGAAATAGATGATGTCGTACATGCTGCCGGTGGTGCCGCTGTCTCGCAGATAGACACGGTCGGTCTCAGCGGCGATGGCATTGCTGCGCGCCGAGGCCGCGTAGTCTCCGACACGGAAAAAGGTGTGCGCGGGCATCTCTCAAATTCGCGCCGGGATCAGCCGAGTAGCGCGTCGCCAGAGCTTGAATGTAGGCACGCTCGCTTTCGGTCGCATGCGGCGAGAGCGAGATCGCCTTCTGCATCGCTTCACATGTCTCGGCCTGTACCGCACCGACCTTGCTGGTTCAGTAGGCCAGTCTTTTTCTGCCGCTCATTTTTTCTGGGCACTGCTTCAGGCTAATTCCTGCGTCCTGCAGCGTCGCGGCTTCTGCTTTCCCGGTTCCGCCCTTACACCATTGGGTTCCCTCCCATAAAGCAGCCACTCGCTTTGGAAGCAGCAGCCCTCGCTTTAGGTGCCCCAGAAAAAATGGGGCAGAAAAAGGAGACATTTTCATGTCCTACTTGAACTCAGTAACTATCATCGGCTTCGTCGGAGCAGACCCGGAGCAGCGTCAAGCGCGGAACAACAACGGCTCGAAGTTCACCGTTCTGTCCGTCGCGACGCAGCGGTCATGGAAGAACACCGACGACGAGTGGGCCTCGAAAACCGAGTGGCACCGCGTCTGTGTGTTCCGTCCACGGCTCGCCGAATACGTCGCGACGACGATCAAGAAAGGTTCGCACGTGCTCGTCGAGGGCAGCCTCGTCAGCACCACGTACGAACGCGGAAACGGCAAAGGCAAGAAAGCCAAGACCAACAAGCAGACGTTCTGGTGCATTCGTGCCGATGTCGTCCGCAAACTCGATCGCGGCGAACCCGAACCGGAAACAATCGCTTCCGGTCCCACTGCTTCGACTGAAGCGCTCGACGCGTCCAACTCGGCGCCATTCTAACGTTCCATTTTGAAAACGGGCCTCGGTTTTCCCGAGGCCCTTTTCTACTGTTTGACCGTTTGCGGAGAGGATTTTGTTTCTGGATTCTGTCGCACAGCGGCCACGATTTGGCGAATCGCTTCAGTAACCAACTCACGGCGGTCCAGATGAATCCAGTGCCCGCAGTCGCCCGCCAAGAGCTGAACTCCGCGCGACGAGAGTTGCGCTAGGTCGCGTTGCCAATCGGCGTACGGCGCGGGATGGTGGTCTCCCGAAAGCACGACCACGGGTAAATCCCCGAGTGAAGTCACTGCAGCCGCTTGCGCTGCACTGACCGGCAATGTGGCAACGTGCTGCCCGAGGCTTATGAAATTCTTCGGCTGCGACCAGAAGCCTCGAACAATTGGCACCGTCGGTGCAGGCAGCTTGCGGATCTCCCCCGCGATGCGCTCGACCGTCGAGGAGACACGGCTCCCAAAGGCATTCGCCGCAGCGCGGCCCAAGCGGGGCGAACCTTTCGCCACCCGAGCGAGACAGAACCGCACTACACCCAGTCGTGCGAGCCAAGCCGCAATGCGAGCGTATCGCAATCCCACCCGGACCATCATCAGCTGCTCCGGCGTCGGATTTTCCCATTCGTCAGGGTGAATCGAGTCCACCAACACCATGCCAACTATTTCATCTCGATACAGGTGTGCGAACGCTCTGCTGACGTAGCCGCCGAAAGAATGGGCCACCAGAACGTACGGCCCCGGCACGTCTGCAGCGGTCAATAGCGCACGCAGCTCGTGTGCAATCTGCTGTGCAGTGCGGGGGTCGTGCGCGGGATCACTCCATCCGTGGCCGGCGCGGTCGTAGCTTACCGCGCGAGAGAAGTGAGCCACCGCAGGTTGCACTAAAGTCCAACTCAAGCACGACGCCCCCATGCCCGACTCGAAGACCACGGTTGGCGCACCTTGTCCGGTCGCGTAGATATGCATGAGCCTGTTGTTCACTCGCACGAGGCGTCCCGGAGGAGGAAAGCCTCGGCGGTCCCGCCACGTGGCAAGCCCCTGGTACACAGCACAGGAAGCCAGCAGTAGGGCCAATATGCTGAGAAGGACTGCGAGAATCACAATGGTCGTCTGCATAACCAGCATCCTCATGCCGAGCCAAAACGATTTGATCGTAGCACGGTCAGCGGAACGCTGACTTGAACGCCCCAGTAGTACTACGGTACTAGAGGATGACGTAGTCCCCGATGAAACCCGTGGGGTTCTCTTTGCATCAATCCTGGCAGCAATCGTCTCAACTCGAAGGGTGAGGGTGTACCCAGGCAAGCTGGTTTTCTTTGGTCCAGATTTTTTTGTTGACCTGGGTGAGGTTTTGCCTTCTGCCGGTACTCTGAATAGATAGGAGCCGAAATGCGGCTCCGAAGCGGGACTTCGGCCTCTGCGACGCCGGACGTGCCCGGCTGGTCTTGTTGCGGTCGACCCAAATCTCGGGGTGGGAATAACGGACTATGGATGGAGGAGTCAGGCCGCCCAAGCTCAACGGACGGATCAGCCCTGTTAATCGGCTTGGGCGCAGCATCAGCCCACCCGTGCTCGAAGCGGCTGAGGAGATAGTGAACCGCGCCGTTGAACACGCGGAACAGTTGCTCGTTGACCCAGCAATTGCGGCGACACTCCTCGAAGATGCGGCGGCTGCCGTCTCGCGCGCCCTCCGATCAGAAATCGTCCCGCAGACCCAGCGCGTCCGCGACCTGCCCTGCTACCTCTTTAGGGCGTTCATCCGTCGCGTTAACCGTGTGAAACGACAACAACTCATTGCCGAGGCCGCCCTGGTTTCCCACTTTACGGCAGCTCCTCGTTCGACCAACCCCACCGTCGAGATCGAAGTGCACATTCTCATCGACGAACTTCTGGCAAGGTGCGATTCGAAGACGCGTGATATGTTCTACCGCCGTATTCACGGTTTTTCGTGGAAACAGATTGGGGCTTCCTACGGAATGTCAGCCCACGCTGCCGAATCAAGTTTTGGTAAGGCGATCCGCAGACTTGCAAAGAGGCTTGGCTCCAAGATGACTGATAAATTGGCGGACGAGGATTAGCGAGCGGACGAATGCGAAGCAGAGACAAAAACCGGAGCGCCTCAGGAGCGATGAGTAACGAGTTCCTGCAATCCGCGCGCACCTATCTGTCGGAAGCCTTTCCGAATCCAGATCGTACGGGATGCCCGCCCGACTCCGCGCTGCGATCCCTGGCGTTCAACCCACGCGAGAGCGACGCAACGATAACAGAGCATATCGGCACTTGCTCGCCCTGTTTCAAGCGCTACTCGGAATTGTTGACCGAATTCAAAGCACAACAGGAGCTCGAAGCGTCGCCTTGGAATCGCGCAGCCGCATGGTTGAAAGCGCGTCCAGTGCTTGTCGGAACCGCACTGGTCTGCGCCGTGCTTCTGGTTATCGGCGTTGGCCTTTTGCTCCGAGGGACCAGGCAGCCAAACCTCCCGCCTCTCGATACGCACAGGGAACCGCCTTCACCGCAGTCGCAGCTCCCCACTGTGGCTTACGCGCCGTTTAGCCTCGACCTGAGCTCCCTCTCGCCGGTACGTGGCGGTGAAGGCCCCAAAACCGGGCGGCGGGTTTCCGTGCCCGCCTCAACTCTGGATTTGACAATGACATTGCCGTTGGCAAGTGCTGAGGGCTCCTACGACCTGAAATTGAATTCGGGCGGCCGAACTTTTTGGTCGAAGTCTGCCGCTGCTCATCTGCAGAAGGGTAAAACCCAAATTCGTGTTGAGGCAGATTTCCGGCAAGTCCCAAGTGGCGACTACAACTTGGAAGTCAACTCCCGTGCGGGTATCCGTCTTGTTCAACCGGTTTCCGTTCAACCTGGACGGTCCAGGAGTGGGGAACACAGGCCATGAATCTCAGGAAGATTCTAATTCCTACTATCTTGTGCGTGGCGTTATTGGCATCCGCCCGAGCGCAAACGAATGACGACCCTGACGTGCTTCTAAAACAAGCCCTTCATTATGGTGACTTGTATAACTGGGCAGATGCAGCCCCGATGTTCACCGAAGCCGAGCAACTGTACTCAGCGCTCGGCGACAATCGCAACGCGCTCTACGCGCACTTAGGCCGAATACGTTCAACTATGGAGCAGCTCACGCTACCAGAAGTTTCGGAGGAACTCGGGGCTGAGCTCGATAAGAATCCGCTCCTCCAGTCTGACAAACAACTCAGATTGTTTTGTCTCATGGTTCTTGGTGACATCGACGGTGAGATCGACGCAGCACCGATGCGCCGCGATTGGGAAGCGGCACTTAAACTCGCGGAGGAACTTGGCGACAAGAAATTGGAAAACCGCGCCTCCGGCGAACTGGGATTCGCGCTGTTTCTCGAAGGAGACATGACGCCAGCTCGCCAGAAAGTCGCCGGCGCCCTCATGAGTGCAATGGTGTCTGGTGATATCGGAGCGCAAATCCGTTATCTCGGCGCGGTCGGCTACGCTTACATGCACTTAGGCTCCTACGACGATGCGCTTGGTTACTTTGACAAAGCACTCAAAATCGCGGCGGCCAATCCTGACGCGGGGTATCAGTTCGTTGTTAACGAAGGCAGGCTTCAAGCATTCCGCGGAATGGGGAAACTCGATGCCGCCGAGCAGCTTGCCAACGAGATCATCGCCCAAGCTCGAACAAGACAGAAACACGTTAAAGAGACACAAGCCCTCATCACAGCCGGGACCGTAGAAAATGCGAAGGGTGATGAAGCGAAGGCCATTGAGGATTTCGAAACGGCAATTGACCTATCCCAAAAAGGACATTTCCAACGCCTACTCGCCGACGCTCAATTCTATTTGGCGGACATCTATCGCAAGAAGGGCGACTTACCGAAAGCGGAGTCACTCGCGACAGCGGCAGCAGATTCCACGCAGAATAGCGGCGATCTCTATTTACTTCCGTTGCGCCTGCAATCGCTCGCTCAGCTGCAAGCAAGCCAAGGAAAGTACAGTGAGGCAAGCAGGACCTATGACCGGGCGTCCGATCTCCTGGACGCTATGATCGGAAACGTCAGGTCCGCAGCTGGCAAAATCGGCCTAGTCAACGCCATGAGCTCAGTTTACGTGGACCATTTTGCTTTGGTTGCAGACCACTTGAACGACCCCACCAAAGCCTTCTCAGTTGTTGAACACGCGAGGGGTCGCGTCACGACAGAACTCCTGATGAGCGGAAAATCACCCGAATCCCAAGAGGAGTTGGAAATCGAGAAGCAGATCAGTCGCCTGAATCTGGAATTGGCAAAGGCAAAGTCGGCTGAGCAAATTCGCCAGATTCGAGACAAGATTTTTCTCGCAGAAGAAGCACGATGGGTCACTCCCGCATCCGGCACCTGGAAATCCCAGCCCTGGCAAACCATTCCGCTGGAACGCGTACGAGATACTGTTGCCCCCAACCAACTTGTGCTTGAGTACGTCATGGCTCAACCGCATTCCTATTGTTTAGCCATTGGTCGCGATTTTGCGCGCATCGTGCAGCTTGCAGATCGAGGGAGCATCGAAAGCTCGGTCATCACCTATCTGAAAACACTAAAGACGAAAGGGACGTCCAAGGCCCAGGGAGCCGACCTCTACGCGGCTCTCTTGAAGGAAATCCCGGAGGTTTCCAAGAAAGAGCGGCTCACAATTGTGCCAGACGGGCGGTTACATCTCCTCCCCTTCGATGCACTCGTTGATGGCGCTGGACGCTACTTGGTTTCTTCCCACGCCATAACGTATGCCGCATCCGCGACTTCTCTATATTTGCTTAATTCCGCTCAGCACCAACCCGTGCAGCACGCCCTTCTTGGAATTGGAGGAATCCCTTACGAACAAAATGCGGAGCTCACCAAATTGGCGACTCTCCGTGGGTACATCAGCAACCCCTTAGTGAATTTGCCAGCTTCCAAAGAAGAGGTTCTTGCGGCCCAAGCTGCTTTTCGCAGTGACGGCGATACCGTCCTGCTTGGCTCAAGCGCGACGAAGTTTGCCTTCGAACACTCCGGCTTAGAACAGCACTCAATCATTCATCTGGCCGTCCACGGCGTTGCGAACGAAAAACACCCTGAACGTGCGGCGCTCATACTTTTAAGCGATTCAACGTCAGGCGACGACGGCGTCTTAGAGGCAAGCGACATCGTACATTTGCACACAAACGCCGATCTCGTTGTCTTGTCCGCTTGCGACACTGCCGTCGGCCGTCTCCAAGGCGAAGAGGGCATCGCAAATCTTTCGCTCGCATTTCAACTAGCCGGCGCGAGGACTGTGGCTTCCACGCTTTGGACTATCGAAGACACGACGGCGCTCTATTTGATGAAGCGTTTCTACGCCCATTTGGCTGCGAAGAACACGGTCGCGCATGCCTTGACCGCGGCCAAAAGAGACATGCTTAAGACTTACGGTACACAGGCGGTTCCGTACTATTGGGCAAGTTTCAAACTAGAAGGGGCGGGCGACCAACCCGTCAGCATCAGCGAAAAAACCACGAAGAACTGAGGGAACGGGCCAATGTCCACAACGCCAAACTCATCACAGCCGACTCCGAAGGAGCGAACGAAGCTCATCGCTTCCATCAAGAAGCTTGTTCCTGAGCGTCACATTAACGTTAGCAACCCCGACCAGGATTACGGGCCGTGGCTGGCACTCGTTGACGAACGCGCGCCGCACCTCTTGAATATGGACACTGCCGCTTTCGAAGCTGGCCTGAGCGAGCTCCTCAAGAAACTCGGCAGCAGCCATACAGCTTTCTTCCATCAGCGGCGCGACAGCATTCCGGCACCCCACTCGATACACGCCACTTTGCGAGCAGTCGACAGTCCCCATGGACAGCGGTGGATGTTTGTGGACGTTATTGAAGACGGTGTTGCGTTTCAGGCTGGCATCCAACCTGGAGAGTTGCTCCTCTCCATAGATTCGCAGCCCATCCTTCCCCCGAAATCCGCAAACTTTCGCATTGGCGGTAATCACCGTGTCGAAGTCGGCAGCTTCAACGGCAGCACGCGGGAAATCGCCATTGCTGTCCCGAACCGTGCAGCCAAAGATCGCCCTCCGATGATTGAGCCGCGAAGCCTCTCCTATAAGGTTTTGCCCCAGCATATTGGCTATATCCGCGTGGCGACGTTCCCGGGTGCCGTCGGCCTGGATTTCGCAAAGGGCTTGGATAACATCATCCGCAATTTCAAAGATCAAAGCGTTAAGAGGCTCATCGTCGACCTTCGAGGCAACATCGGCGGCGGTCTCGGCTCGCTTCGTCTTATGAGCTATCTGAGTCCCGACAAACTCGAAATAGGTTATAGCCTGACTCGGCAGCGCCTTCGGAAGGGCTATCGTAAGGAGGGTCTGACACGCATCGGCAAGATCCCCGCGACAAAAGCAGAGCTGCTTATGATGGCGTTGCGGTTTAAGGTGTTCCATCGAGACCGGTCAATGACCCTCGTCACCGAGGGGCTCGGCCTGCAACCCTTCCACGGTCGAATCGTGATTCTCATCAACGAATACACGCACAGCGCAGCGGAGATGGTCGCCAGCTTTGCAAAGCAGAATCGCCTCGCCACTATCGTGGGCACGAGAACCGCAGGTGAGGTTCTCGGAGGAGCCAATTTCAAGCTGCCAGGCGGTTACATCCTGCGTATGCCGGTGGCCGGCTGGTATACATGGCATGGCGACTGCATCGAGGGCAAGGGCGTTGAGCCCGATGTGACGGTCGAAAACTCCCCAGAAGGGCTAGCAGCCGGCGCTGACGCCCAGCTAGAACGCGCGTTAGAGGCGATCAAAACAATCTGAAAGGCCGCTCGCAATTGTAATTTCCCGCCTCTGATTAATATATCTCTTACGGCAAATACCATTGCTCCGTCTTCTTGGTTACGAGATCTTGAAAGGACCGACCTGCGAGGAATCTAGCCGATGAGCCGAACGAAACCTGCTAACGCGTGGATGAAGTGGACGATGATAGCTGTGGCGGTATTCCTAACTGCATGTCCGACGTTCGGTCAGCAGGCCGGTACCACAACCACTTGCGACAAGGGCGTGGGAGACCAAGTAGTCTGCAAGACCGAGCAAGCTCCGCCTACCCTCGCAGAGATCCTTAGTCCGAAGAAGCACGCGGCGCAGCCGCAACCGGTCGCCATTGCCGAACCGACTGGTCTCTCGCCTGAAGCCGTGAAAGCACTTCTTGCTGAGCAAAAGGCCATGCAAGACGCCAAGGACACCGTTGACTTCATCTATTGCCGCCAATACCCCAAGGGAAACATCACGGATTCCAACGGGCAACCAAAAGCGTGCACCGATGTTTTGGCGTACACAAAAGCCTTTTGTTCGGTTAACCCTCAGGCTGAAAGATGCACTCTTGCAAAATCCAAGGGCGAAGTTGAAAAGGCGTTTGCGACTCTTCTCAACCAGTACAATTCGGATAACCACCGAAACAGAGCTTGGGAACAGTCCTACTATGGCGACCGCTTCGCAAAGCTAACCAAGTGGGGATGTATGTCTTTCCCCAATATGGTTTTGCCGGGACCAGACGGCGCATCACATGCCTGCCCTGACGCACCCGAAGCGCCTTCGCTGCAGACGAACCAGAAGTAAATAATATCCTTGGCTAAACGAAGCGCCTGCAGTTGGCAGAACGAGGAGGACTCATGGCAATCGTCGCAACTCTGATGGCAGGCGTGACCGGGATCGAGCACTAGGGATTGGACGAAAAGGACCAGGTCTTCGTTCTAGACCCAAAGGGAAGGCCATTACAACCAGTCCCAGAGCCGCTCGCTTCCAGAGTGCGCGAAGCGATCAAGCGAGGCGACGCTCACAGTCCGGAAATGAACATTAAGTCTTAGCATTCGTAACCCCAGGACAACCAAGAACCCTGCTAAAACGTTTCTCAGGTCCTCTAATATACAGCCCTTCACGTAAACTTCCATAAAACACTTCTGCCCGGACATCCCAAAAAGTTGCCCGGTTTGAGTGAGGTTTCGTTGGTTTCAGGGCCTCTTTATATGTAGAGGCCGAATCAGGGCGGCGCAATTCGGGAGGACCGAACCGTGCGAAACGATCTGCGCTGCGATTGCCATATCTGCAAAGTGGAGGACCACCTCTTCGATGTGCTCGTGGAGCCACCAGGAAACAGTAGATTTCTTGCGCTGGCCGCGAGTTCCACGGTGCTTGCAAAGTTCACAAACATATCGGAGTTGCTCGCCTACCTCCATTCGCCTCGAACCGGCGATTATGACTGGTCTGACGCAGGTCAGACGCTTGCCGCCCTGGTCGCCGCACGGGCGACAGCACGTGATGCCGAGCTTATTCACTCGGTCCTCGTGCTTGCCTTCGCACCCACGATTCACCGCACGTACACGGAAGTTTGCGCCTGGTTTCGCGAGTTGGAAGCTGCCGATATCGGCCAGCAAATTCTGGCGTTCTTCTTGGAGCTCGTCGCGTCCGCAGCCACGGAGAAACTTGCTGGCATTCTTCCCATCGCCCTTTCCAGGAGCCTACGCAAAGCTTCATTCCGCTGGGCCGAAAGAGAACAGCGCGCCTTGCTTAAGCGCCAAGATGAAACCCAAAATGGGAGCGATGGTAGCCAACGAGCCGCCGAGCCTGCCTTCGAGCATGTTTCGGTTTTAAACGATTTCCTCGACTATTGCACGCGTCAGGGACTTCTCTCCCGATTCGAGCGCGCGATTTTAATCAGGTTCAAAGTAGACGGATTCACTTACAAAGAGATTCAGAACCGGCACACAGTATTAACTGACCAAGCCGTTCGCCTGCGTGTGCACAGAATCATGCAGCGCCTTCAAGATGCCGCACTGTCCCTCAGCACGCGGACTGAGGGCACGAATCATGGTTCCCACGCGATTACACAACTGCCAGTCAAAAAAAGTGAAGGAGGCTTGAAACATTTTTCTTTGAAACATTCGACCGACTTTCTGCCCATTAGTAAGAGTAGAGGGCAACTCTCGCTGGATTCTTCGCGAGCAAGCAGTGAGGGACAATGACGGCACCTCCGCCCCTGATCGGAATTGCTGCCAATCCCGCTCATCGCTGCTGGCGTACCGGCGAACTCGACAGAGGAAGCAACCTCTCGCGGCGGCTCGCCGCACTCCTACACAGGCTCCCTCGTCGCTTTGGCATGGCGGTCCAGCGAGAGCTTGCCTTCAACTCCCGATGCGGGCCTTGGCTCGCATCATCCGAAAGGAACTCGCCGGCAATGAAGAAAATCCTGCGAAACCAATTTGTCTCCCGCTGGCTTCGGCCGGCACTCATCACATGCGCTTGCTCGCTGATTCTTGCATCAGCGGCATTCGCCCAGGCCACAGGTGCCTCACCGTGGGAGAACGCAGTCAACGTTTTAATGCAAGCATTCACGACCACAATCGCTCGCGGCCTGTCGCTCGTCTCCATCGTGGTCGCGGGCTTGACCTTTGCTTTTGGTGAAGGCGGCTCGAAGCGAATTCTTGCTGGCGTGCTCTTCGGCGTCGGCATGGCCATCGCCGCCGTCAACTTCCTCGCTTGGCTTTTTCCCGGCACCTAACCCAATCCCTTTCGCAGAACGCAAGCCGCATGGCGAACGCAAGAAGAATCAACACTGTGTACCGCGCGCTTCATCGCCCACTCACGATGATGGGAGTAGAGCGGAAGCTTTTCTTCTTCGCCGTGTGCATGGGGGCAGCGACCTTCAACATGCTTTCCAGCTTGCTTGGCGGGATTTTGATGTTTGCGCTTCTTTACTTCTTCGCTCGTTGGGCCACCGCCACTGACCCACAGATTCTCCGCTTCCTGTTGTCAGCGGCCAAATTCAAAACCCAGTACGACCCTGCCAAGTTCAGCCCGATTACGATTCGCAGACACTCGAATGCTTAACCTCCGAAGAATTCTGAAGCCGTACACCGAAACCGGCGCGCTCAACGAGCGGATCAATCTTTACGGTTTCATTGACCCGCACGCCTTCCTCACGAAATCCGGCGATGTTGGCGTCGTCCTTCAGGTTCACGGCGTGGATTACGAGTGCCTGGACGGGAATGCGCTGGACACCCTAACGAAGCGTCTCGAATCCGCCTTCCGGCTCCTCGACAGCAACTTCCGCGTCTATCAGTACCTCTTCAAGCGGAATCACCAAACGATCCCGCACCGGAAGTACCCGAACCCAGTTGTCAATGCAGCGATTGAGAACCGCCTTCGCCATTTCGAGCACAAGGCCGACAGCCTCTACTCGCTCCAAATCTTTTACGTAATCCTCTTCGAGGGGTTCCGTCACAAGCAAACACTTCTGAAATCAATAGCCGAGTTTCCGAAGAATCCGCGCAGAGCACTGGACGAAATCTGGGCGGCTCTTTCGTCTCGTAAACAGGTCGCATTGCTGGACACAGAACTCTCGACGGCGGTCGCCACGCTCCATCAGAAAGTGAAAGGCTTTATCTTGCAGGTGAGCGACTTCGTTCGAGTTGATTTGCTACCGAAACACGAAGTATTCCGGGTGTTAAAGCGAACGCTGAATTTCGCGCCGTTGAAACTCCGGCTTGCACGGCTCAAGCACGATACGTTTCTCGACTACTACCTCTGCGAATCGCACCTCGAATGCCATCGCGGCCATCTCCGCCTCGACGATTACTACGTCAAGGTTCTCACCCTCAAACAACCGTCGGCCCAGAGCTTCCCGCTCATTTTCAAGAGCCTTCTCGAAGTGCAGGCAAACTTCCACATCGTCACGGAGTGGAAGAAGGAAGATTCCGGTAAGACTCGCAATGCAATCCAGTCGAAGCGCCGTCACTTCCACAACACCAAGCGCTCGCTCGTGAGCCACTTGAATGTTTCCGACGCGCCGGCGACCGACGTTCTTGTGGACGATTCGAAGGAGGCCCAAGTTCGCGAGCTAGGAGAGAGCATCAAGCAACTTGAGATTGAAGGGAACTACTTCGGCCATTTCTCGCTGAGCGTTGTCATCTACGACATTGACCCCGCCAAGGTGGACACTGCGTGTGCCGAATTCTACAAAGTCTTCAGCACGCACGATGCGCAGCTTTACGAAGAAAAATACAATCTGCTTAACGCATTTCTTGCGACAGTGCCGGGCGGCTCAGTGTTCAATCTTCGGTCCATGTATTTGCTCAGCACCAATTACGCGGACTATTCGTTTCTCTTCACACTCCACTGTGGCGAGCCTGAAAATCGGCATCTCCGCCAAGAATATCTGGCTGTCCTCGAAACCAATCACAACACTCCATACTTCCTAAATCTCCACCACCGCGACGTGGCCCACACAATGATTCTGGGGCGCACGGGATCAGGCAAATCGTTCCTCTTAAACTTCCTCATCACCAACATGCAGAAATACGATCCGTCTACCTTCATCTTCGACTTGGGCGGCAGCTTCGAGAGCCTCACGCGGCTGTTTGGCGGAACCTACGCCCGCGTGGGCCTGAATTCCCCGGGATTCAAAATTAATCCCTTTTCGCTTCCGCCGACGAAAGAGAACCTCGATTTTCTTGCGCTCTTCCTGAAAGTGCTGATTCAAGGCTCTTCGCCGCTGGAATTGACGCCCGCTGAGGAGCGCGACATCTATCGCCAGATCGAAAATCTGTACGAAATCGAGCCGAGCCTTCGTACTCTCACCGTCCTGTCGAATACGCTTGACCGCCGTCTCGCCGACCGCCTCGCGAAGTGGACCACTGGAGGGCAGTTCGATTTCGTCTTCGACAATGCCGAGGACACCATCACCTTCTCCCGCTTCCAGTGCTTCGATTTTCAGGGAATGAACCAGTACCCGGAAGTGCTGGAGCCGTTGCTGTTCTACATCCTGCATCGCGCGAACGTCGGAATCGGCGATCCGAAGACCAGCCACATCTTCAAAGCGTTCTTCATTGACGAGGCTTGGCTGTTCCTGAAAAACCCGATCATCAAGAATTACATCATCGAGGCACTGAAGACCTGGCGGAAGCAAAACGCCGCGATGATTCTCTCGACGCAATCGCTCGACGAGCTGCGCAAGTCGCAAATCCTCGACATCATCGTCGAAAGCTGTCCGACGAAAATATTTCTCGCCAACCCGGACATGGACCGGGATCTGTACCGCCGCCAGTTCAATCTCAACGACAACGAAATCGAACTTATCTCGACGCTACGGCCCAAGCAGCAGCTTCTCATCAAGACGCCGGAACTGGCGAAGGTCGCCAATCTCGAAGTGGACGCGAAGAGCTATTGGCTCTACACGAACGACCCGTTCGACAACCGCAAGCGGCGCGAAGCATTCGAAACCCACGGCTTTGAAAAGGGATTGGAAATTCTAGCAGTGGGCCAGCCGTGAGATTCTTGACGCTAACTTGTGTTCTCGTGCTCCTGGCATTGCCTTATTTCTTCGCCTACTACGAGGCCGAGACTCTGCTGGATTGGCCGCAGCCAGTCTACGTCTGGTTTGTCCCTTGGCTCCTCGTTGCGATGATTCTCATGACTTCACTCATCATATTTGTTTTGCCCTGGATTGTCGGACTGTTCGGCGACCAGAACAACGACTACATTGCATAGCGATGGAACGTTGTTGGATACGTAAGAAATCGCTAAAATCGAAGTGCTCGGATCAAAACAATGAAGCCAGATTACGGGCTCATGCTTTTGCGCGGTGGTTGGGGACATGTGCGCCAACACTTCTATGGAGTGCCCGTTACAGATCTCTCAGTATGTGCGCCAGGTTTGTTCACATTTTGTGTGAACCGTATGCACGATGGTGTCGAGTACGCAATGTCTTTTGATTTCAATTCCGCGCAAGTTGGGGATCTACTGCGCAAATCACCTGAGCGGGGTCCAGACCTGAGCGCCAAAGTGGCTCAAGCTCAGATCGGTGACACGATTGAGTTCGGCGTACCAATCCTAGTCAATATAGAAGCGACTCTGGGTCAACCTCAGCGAAATGACGAAGAGCAATATGTTCCCCTAGTTGTGTCGCAGGTCAGCTAGCGACCGTAAGGGAATAAGATCGTAAGAAGATCGCGGTCCGATTCGACGGACACAGGCTTGTGGGTATCCAACCCTGGGACGGCTCGCGTAGCACGGCAGCACCCGCTCGAAGTTAAACCGCACTAACTTGGACCTCACTTAGTACCGCCATCTCATTTCTCTGAAAAGGAGTAACGGAATGAATGCTACATCTTTCTCTTTGAATATCCGTGTCTTAGCGCTTTTGTTAGCAATTACATTTGGCATCATGATTTTCGGCCAAAGCACGGTGCAGGCGGCAACTGACACGGGCCGTGTCGTGAAGTACGCGGAGAACGACATAGTGCCCGTTAAGGCCAAGCTGCGCTTTTCGACGCTCATCATCTTGCCTGAGAAAGAAGAAATTCTCGACTTCACGACTGGCGACAAGGAATTCTGGATTATCAACGGCGCACACAACCTCTGCTACATCCATCCGGCCCAGGCCGGCATTCGTAGCAATCTGAATCTCATTACCGCCAGCGGCCACGTCTATTCGTTTTTGCTTGAAGAGATCAGCAAGGACGGAAATGCCGATCCAGACCTGAAAATTTTTGTTGAGCCGAAAGAGCAATCCGGCATCGGCGCGAGTGCATTCGGGAAACGCTTCGTCTCGGCAAGCGAAGCGGAAGCATACAAGCGCGAGATTCAAACTGTCCGCGATCAGACGAATGCCCAGGTTCAGGCAGCCGAAGCAACCGCCAATAAGCAGGTTGAGAAGTTCCGTTCGGAATACCCGAGCAAACTCCAATTCGATTATCATTTCGAATCAAAGGCAACGGTCCAGCCGTTCCTCGTATCCGCGATCTACCACGACGACTCATTCACGTACATCAGATGCGCTGCTTCCGAAAAGCCAGCCATCTACGAAGTGAAAGACGGCAAGCCAAACCTCATCAATTTCGATTTGGTGAACGGCACCTACATCGTTCCCAAGATTGTGGACAGCGGGTATCTCGCCATCGGCAAGAAGAAGCTCGCCTTTGTGCGGCAACAGTAACGCCACTGTGCTAGGGCCCACAACTGCCACCTAAGAGAGGAAACCGAACATGACGGAACAGAACAAGCTTTCTGCCGATTCGTCAGTGGCGTCGCCTGCCGGTCAGCCAATTCAGGACAAGGCACCGAAGCCGCCCGGCCTCATGCCAAAAAACATTCAGGCATGGGTGATGCTTGGCCTTGCGGTTCTCATGGTCATCATCATGTGGCTGACGGGCGGGAAGAAAGCCCAAACCGGGCCGAAGTCAGGCACATCGGCCGCACAGACTCAGGCACCGCTGGAAGTTAACCAGGCGAAAATCGCCGACCTCCAGAACCGGATTCAGGAATTGCAGCGTGAGCAGCAGGCCGCGCTAAATCAGCAGAACAAGCTTTTCACTGCCCTTCAATCGGACGCACAAACATCCTCTCCGGCTCAAGTCTCAAATCCCCAATCAGGTGCGTCTTCCGCATCCGACCCGATTCGGGAGGAGCGCAGAAAGAGAGCTTATGTTTCTCTCTTTTCCTCGAACGTAGCCTTGAGCTACCGGAAAGACCCCGCGCACTCGGAGTCGCCCGTCACAAACAATCCGTCCCCGGCGCAAACTCAACCCGGCCAACAACCCACATTTGACCAGCAACTCTCGCAGATCCTACAAACATTGTCGCCGATGCCTCCGCCGGTAGTACCGGCCCCACTGATTTCCGGCAGCGCAAGCCAGACAGGAACAACCACAGCCGAAGCAGCGGAGAAAAAAGCTTCCGAGAGTACCTCGAAGCAAGCGTCACCCAACCCATCGGCACTGAACGCTGCCGATGGCAAGAACTACGTGATCTTTGAGGGCACGATCCTTGAAACCGTGCTCCTCAACCGTCTCAACGGCGACCTCACCGGCCCCGTCGAGTGTCTCGTTACTAACGAAATCTACTCCCACGACCGCCAGCACGTCCTGATTCCAGCCGGCGCGAAGGTTTTGGGAGAAGCAAAGCGCGTGGAAGCCTTTGGTCAAACGCGCCTTGCTGTCGCATTCCACAGGCTCATTATGCCGGACGGCTATTCCATCAGCCTTGACCAGTTCAAAGGCATGAACCAAATCGGAGACACAGGTCTCCGCGATCAGGTCAACAATCACTATTTGAAAATCTTCGGCGCGTCGCTTGCTATCGGCGCAATCGGCGGGGTTGCCGAAGCGCGTTCCGGCGCCGTCTTAACTCAATCCGGCACGCAAAGCGTTCAGCAAGGAATTGGCGAAAGCCTAGGGCAGACCTCGCAACGCGTCCTCGACAAATTCCTGAATATTCTGCCGACCGTCACGATCCGCGAAGGCCATCGCGTCAAGATTTATCTTTCCGGCGACCTCGCCGTACCCGACTACACAAACCACAAAATGCCGTTCGATCTGTGAGGGTCAGCGGCACGTTGGAAATTGACAGCCTCACCAAGGGAGAAAAACGATGAAGAAAAGAGTCCTCGCAGTCTTGCTTGTCTTGGGTTTATGCGTGGGCATGGCCTCAGCGCAATTCGGCTTTGGCGGAATCGTGTATGACCCGACGAATTACGCGAACGCTGTGCTGCGCTATCGCCAGCTCGTACAGCAGCTCATTCAACTCCAGCAGACTTACCGGCAAATCGTGAATCAGTACAACTTGGCGGTTCGGATGGCGCAAAACCTCCAGAACATGCCCGCCCGCTATCGCGCTGAATTCTCGCAATGGCGGAACGTCGCAGCGCCCAACACTTACGGGAATACGGGGATGTGGGTCAACGGCATGAACACGGGCCTTGGCGGTACCGTGAATACAGGCTACCTACAGGCCACCACGCCCCTCCTCCAATACAACGGCCAATTCCTCGCCGGTATGACTCCCGACGAGCAAAACCGCGTGAAGTCTCAGTACGCATCCGTTGAGCTTTCCGACGGCTCAAACGTCACCGCGATGGCGACCATTGGCGCAATCCGTGAGAATGCGCAAATGATTCAGAACCAGATCAACAACCTCGAACAGGATTCGCTTTCCGGCGATCCCAACCTGAACACGGAAGTTTCCGTGCTCAACAAAATCAACGCCACGAACGTGCTCACGCTTCGCACCCTTCAGGACTCCAACAAATTGTTGCTCTCCTTGCTCGAACAAAATGTCATTGCCGCAAAGCAGCAGCGCGACGCCGTCGTCAACTCCATCGACACCGACATTTCCCGCCAGGCGACCATCGCTGGCAACTTGTCTCGTATTACCAGCACTCTGGGCAATTCCCTCCAGAACTTCCGCATGCAGTAGTCGCAGTCAATCCCATTCCATCGCGCCGAAGGAGCACCGAATGCAAACGGATTTCCTCCAATTCATCTATCAGGCCATCAACCAGCTTCTCACGCAGCACCTCGGCTTCTTCGACGCGATGGGCCAGAACCTCTTTCGCATGTTCGCCACAATCCTTGTTGCCTGGTACGGAGTGAAATCCGCTCTCTCGGCTGCCAGCGGCAGGCACCTTCTCCACTTCGAGAATTTCGCCACGCTCATTCTGACCATTAGCTTTGGTTTCGGCATGGTCAATTACTACAGCAATCCGATTCCCGGCGTCGGCAGCAGCTTTCACAATCTCATCACGGATGAATCCCAATTCCTTTCAAACAGGATCACCCAGCAGCAGTTGCAGGTTGTCGTTGACGGCGTGAGCGATTTTGAGAGCCGCCTCAATTCGCCCACCTTTGGCGATTTCCTGGGGACGGTAATTTATGTTGTCGTCGTAATCCTGCTCGCCGCGGCGCAGGCCATCGCCATCGTCGTGATCGCCTTTGGATTCATCGCGACTGCTGTGTGCGTCTTAGTCGGACCGATCTTCATTCCGTTCTTTATTGTGCCAAAGCTCGAATGGCTGTTTTGGGGATGGTTTAAGTGCTTCATCCAGTATGCGTTTTATCAGGTCATCGCAGCCGCGGTCGTCTTTGTCATCGCCAACTTGATTGTCGGCGTGCTTCGCCTTGGGCCGCCAGGTGCGGTTTCAACTTCCCAGCTCATCGGATGGTTTCCAGTCCTTTTCATCACGTTCCTGGCCGCGATTTACGCCCTCTTGAAGATACCCGCGCTCACGAACCACATCTTTAGCGGCAGTTCCGGCGCCTCTTCGGCCAGCATCTTTGGAGGACTTCTGCCATGAATGACGACCGCAGCTTTCACGACGCTAAGCGTCTCTACCTGGAGCAGTACGGAGACCCTATGGTGACGAACACCTATCTCAAGATTGCGCTCGTGTTACTCGCGCTCGTGGCTTTGGCTCTCGGCCTTATAGATTTGCGGACGATCCGCACGTTCCAGAACTTCCGCCCCCTTGTGATCCGCATTGACCAGCTGGGCCGGGCCGAGGCGCTCGCGTACAGCAACTTCGAGTACAAGCCGCAGGATGTCGAGGCCAAATACTTCCTGTCGCAGTTCTGCCAGCTCTATTACCGGCGCAACCGTTACACCATCAAAGATGACTTCGCGAAGTCACTCTATTTTCTTGACGGACCCCTCGCCAGCGACATCATTGACGCCTACAAGAAAAGTGATGTCATCAAGAGCTTTCTGACTGACCCCTCGAAGGCCGAGCTCGATATCGAGGTAAAAAATGTCGCGCTCGAAGGGATGCAGAACCCGCCCTACAAGGCCCGCGTGGACTTCTACATGGTGTACTACTCGCCCGCTGATCACAGCGAACTAAAACGCACGCTCTACACCGCGAACTTCGTTTTCCTGTTCAAAACGAATGTTCCGAACGAACTCATCCCCATCAATCCGCTCGGTCTGGCCATCACTTATTTCCGAGAAGACGAAGCATTTAAGTGAGGGATTATCTCTCAACGCTAACACCGTCGGTCGCGGGCCGGACGCCTCGCATCCTCGGCCCAACCTCCGCGCGCCACTTTTCCTTCAGCACTGAGAGCTTTTGTCCTAACGTGCGCCACAGCCCTTCCGGTCGATTCTCTTTCTCGACACCCCAGACGCTTCTGGAGGGCCTCCGGTGCTTTACGGCTTTCCGCCCGCTCCCTCCAACAGAATTGAAGGTTTTGGAAAGACCCAGACCCAAAAGCTCAAAACTTCTTCACCGATGAAAAACTCATGATAGCCAACGCCCTTCTAATCACTATCGCAATAATGCTGGCTATCGGCTTTTTCCTTATGGGTGAGATTAAGTTCTTCATCCCCTTCAAAGTTGTGATCTGGAGGGCCTATTCGGCATACATCCTCTCCTACTGTGGCCTCCTGTTTGGGAACGTCTTCGCAGCCGCCTTCGTGCTAAACCGGAAATTCTTCCTCAAAGACACGGGCCGGAAGCTCGCCCATCTTGATAAGCAATTCAACGCCGGCCACAGCGACGTGCCCGCAGAAATTTCTGACGAGGAATGAAAAACCCATGTCACGAGGATACGAGCCGAATGAACTTGAACATCCTCATGAGTCCGCGCAGCGGCAGCCGCAGGAGAAGCGCCCGCGGCGTGAATCCGATGCCCAAGACCACCGTGGCCGGGGCGCTGGTTCAGGAGCCTCAGAGTCTCAGCGGGATCAGAGAACTGTAGCCCCGGCTCGAAACCGCTCCACGGAGCCCAGGACACTCTACCGGGATCGGCAGTGGACCTATTCCTTGCGCGCCTCGGAAATTCAAACGCTTCGCGAGCTTGGAACTTTCCGCGGTGTCGATTCGGAAGCTCTTGCAGAGATTGGGTATCGCGGGGACCGAGATCGCATGGAGCAAGACTTGCGCAATCTCATCCGCCAATCGCTTATCACACGACGAACCATTGAGGGTCCCGTGAAAAAGCGCATGCACGTGCTAACGCTCACTAAGGAAGGCCAGCGATTCCTCCGCAAGCAGAGGTTGATGCCCAATGACCGGCCCGTTTACTACGGCCTGGCGAAGCCGAAAGAAGTACGCCACGACGCCACTCTTTACCGGCTCTACCACAAAGAGGCGCGCAAGCTGGAACGCGACGGCGGCACCATTCGAAAAGTCACTCTCGACTACGAACTAAAGAAGCGCATCAACAAAGAACTCGCCTGGCTAGGCCAGGACCGGCATAACAATGACAGGAAAGTCGAGATTGCCCACGCTCACGGTGTGAGGGTTATCAATGGCAGGGTTGTCGTGCCCGACCTCCAAATCGAATACGAGAACGCGGAAGGCCACCTCACACGAGTCAATCTGGAGCTCGCCACCAAGAACTACAGGATCAGTCACCTTCAGGCCAAGGCCGAGGCCGGATTCACACTTTACGCGCCGGCCCAGGATTCCGATCGCTTGCGACGGGTTTTGAACGACCGCGAAATCACTGCAGAGATCCTCGCACTGTGAAAATCGCGGACATTTATCTCGACGCTCTGAAAGAGTTGGGCTACACCGAAGCGGAAGCTCGCTTCCTTTATATTGTGGGCACGCATTCAGGCTATTTCAGTTCGCAACAGTATTTGGACTTCTCCGGTGCGAAGCGCGGATATCGTTCGGACGCGCTCACCCGGAAGCTCCTCAGCAAGAAGCATGCCTCTCCCGAAATCCACAGAAAGAATGCTCGCATTTATCACCTGTTTTCGAGGAAGGTCTATTCAGCCATCGGTAAGGAAAACATTCGGAACCGCCGCGACCACGAATTCCAGTTCATCAAAACCAGACTTCTGGCCCTGGATTTCATCCTAGCCAATCAGCAGCACAATTACTTCGAGACTGAGGACGACAAGGTTCGCTATTTTTGCGGTGCTCTTGGTGTCGAGAAGAACGCGCTTCCCTCCAAGCTCTACTTGGGCATGACAACCCCCTCGATTACGTCCCGCTACTTCGTGGACAAATTCCCCATGTTCCTTCCTGGGATCACTGGCTCGCCCGTTGTGACGTTCACCTACATTGCGCCGGAGGCGGAAAATCTGGTTGCGTTCGTCACGCATTTGCAAAATTACCTGCCGTTGTTTCGGAGCCTGAAGGAGTTCACTTTCCTTTTCACCTCCCCCTGTGAACCTTTGTTTCCGAAGGCGCGCGCGATCTTCTCCTCCCTAGTCAAGGGCCCGTTGGAAACACCTTCCGCATCGGAAATTGCCCGGTATTTCGGCGTGCGAAAACTTTGGGAATCGCGGCAGTTCGCAGCCTTGAAAGCTGACGATATCGAGTTTCTCAATGAGGCCACGCGCAGGTTTGCCTCCGAACGCATTCAGGAACTTTACAAGGCGTGGGCCAAAGGCGAGCTCGCCGATTCCCAGCTGGCTTCTGTGTTTTCAGATTCCAAAGGACAGCGGCGGGTGGGTTTCGACACTTGCCTAATCAAGCGGCAGCCGTTTCTGCCGCCTGGAATCGCAGCTTAGGCAGAACACTGAAACACACGCAGTGTTCTGCGCATTTTGTAGCGCTCGCGTTCTGTCGCCCGCCCCCGTAAACGGCTAAGAACGAAGGCGATACCAGCTCCAACGCGTGCAAAAAGACCGCGGACAACACACGCAGCTTGGGCGGTAGCGACCCCACCTTCTGGCCTGGCGAGCCGCCCAAAAGGTTCGTGGGGTCGCTACCGCCCAATGGCACTGATTCCGTGCCAGGTGTTTTGTCCGCGGTCAAGAGAGTTCCGAGATCAAACCAGCGAAAGCTCGAAAGGAGAACCGCAGTGTCCTTTATTAAGAAACCACCCGAGACCGTCACCCGCGAATTCCAGCTCGAAGAACCTCTGGCAAACACCCTCGACAGCTATGCGCAGTTCATCGGCAGCACGCCCGATCATGTCGTGGCGTCTGCCCTTAGATTTGTCTTCTGGAAGGACAAAGAATTTGACCGCATCCAGAAGGAACAAAGGAAGGCTCGCGCAGCGGCCCGAGCCGCCGAGGTAAAGAAACACTGATTCAGCGGCTACTAAATTCGAAGAATTTCGTCGCCTTCCTCCTAACGGGAGGCACGGGAATGGCACTGTACTTCTATATGCCATTCCCCGAGAAAAACCTATTCCTTCAACTCATGGCCATTCGCGCCCCGATGGTTTTCCAGGGCGTGAAGTGGTCCTACACCGTGTTCCTTTTCTCGACGCCCTACATCTTCTATTCAATCCTTCTTTCGGGTCTTTACATCTTCGCTCTCAAGGCTCATCGAAAGGTCACGGCTGGCCGCTTGCCACCGTATACCGATCCGCGCCAGCGGAGGGAAATTTTTCTTGTTGTCGGCGAGATTCACAATCCGCGCAAGCAAGTGCCTTCGGAAACGCCACGTTGGCTGATCATCCCGCAGCGCGGGCTTTTCACGGGCATCGCTATTATCGGCGCAGTAGGAACTGGCAAGACCAGTTGTTGCATGTATCCCTTTGTCGAGCAGCTTGCCGCCTACAAAGCCTCAGACCCACAGAAGAAAATCGGCGGGCTTGTCCTGGAAGTGAAAGGGGATTTCTGCCATCAGGTAAAGGAAATTCTGACCCGACATGGGCGGGCCGAGGACTACATCGAAATCAGCCTCGATTCCGACTACCGTTACAATCCGCTGCACAACGACCTGGACGCCTACGCTCTGGCCTACAGCATCGCGTCGCTCTTGAACAATCTCTTCGGCAAGGGGAAAGAACCCTTCTGGCAGCAGGCGTATACGAACCTCGTGAAGTTCATCATTCTACTTCACAAGATCACCTACGATTACGTGACCCTCTTCGATGTCTACCACTGCGCCATTTCGCCCGACAAACTAGAAAAGACGATCTACGAAGCGGAGCAAAAGATCGGCGGTCGCCGATACGTTCTCATTTCATCTGAGGCATATCTCACGCACGTAAGCGAGCTCGCGCCGTTCAAGTTCAACCTCGGGGTAGGGGATCTGGGAAGGTACCGCGCTGACGATTCAGAACGCCTTCGCGTTTTCCTCCACAACAAGGGCATCGAATTCGAGGCTCTCACGGAGTCTTCGCCCGACGACCCGGATTCGTTCAAACGCGAGCAACTTGAAGCGGTCAAGCGATGGTTTTACGACGACTGGCGCAGAATCGAACCTAAACTCAGAACTTCCATTGTCGAAGGTATCTCCGTTTTCCTCTCGCTTTTCGACGACAATCCACGCGTTAAACGCACCTTCTGCCCACCGGCGAAATTCTACGACCCCGTTGCCAACGCAGACGGGAAACTTGGCAAATCCCTTCCTTCGTTCCGATGGCTCATCGAGAATGGCAAAGTCTGTGCGCTGAACTTCCCCATTGGATTGAATCCCGGCTTGGCCCGCGCCCTGGGTGTCATGATGAAGCTCGACTTCCAGCGAGCCGTCCTGAATCGCGTGCCGGAAATAGCGAAGAATCCAAAGAAGCATTTTCGAGAGGTTTTCTTCGTCTGCGACGAATATCAAAACTTCGCTACTGTTGGCGAGAACGAACCCACGGGCGACGAGAAGTTTTTCAGCCTCTCGCGCCAGCCCAAATGCATCCCGATTGTAGCGACTCAAAGCATCAGTTCTCTGAAATCTGTCTTGCCCGGTGAGACCTGGCGAACCCTTTTGCAAACGTTCCGCACTAAGATTTTTCTCGCGCTCTCAGACGACTTTTCGGCCCGCACCGCCAGCGAACTGTGCGGGCGCGAAGACAAGCTGAAGGTTAGTTACAACATCTCGGAAAGTGGGCACGATGCGAGAGTCAGTTTGCTCACGGGCAAAGCTATCGCCCATCGGGCCAACGTGACGGCCTCCAAAAGCTACAACACACAGACCGACTTCCGTTTCGATATGAAGACCTTCACCGAACTCAAGAACGCGCAGTCCATCACCATCGCCTACGACGGCCTCAACCCGATGCCGCCGATGTTCTGCTATCTCAAGCCGTACTACAACGATGTGAACAAGTCCTATTTTCGCCAGATTGCGGAAGGTGAAGTGTGACGCTCGGCTTCGAAACCATTCTGCCGTTCCTGCGGCCTATTGAGCACCTGATTCGCGATGACTCTGTTAGCGAAATCATGGTCAACGGATCGAACCACGTCTTCATTGAGCGGGTAGGTGTGCTTGAGGAGATCCCCGATCTTACCCTAAGCGAGAAATCTTTGATGGTTGCGGTCAAGAACATTGCTCGGCGTTTGGGAGATGACATCTCCGAAGCCAAACCGATCCTCGACTCCAGACTTCCGGACGGCAGTCGTGTTGCCGCCGTGATTCCGCCGTGCAGCATCCACGGCGTGACCCTGACAATCCGCAAATTCAATAGCCGTCATTTCACGGTCGAAGACCTCGTGCGAATGGGCACGCTGGACTGCGAGCATGCAGCCCGCCTCCAAAGCTATGTCCAGAACCACCAAAACATTCTCATCAGTGGCGGAACCGGATGTGGCAAGACGACCCTCTTGAACGCACTCGGCAAGTTCATTGCCGACGAGGATCGTATTCTTCTCATCGAGGACACTTCCGAAATCCAATTCGAAAAACCCAATCTCGTTCGCTTCGAGGCGCGTCAGGCACAGTCGGACTTGCCTGCCATCACGATCCGCGACTTGCTCAAGGCATCTTTGCGGCACCGGCCCGACCGCATCATCCTTGGCGAGATTCGCGGCGGCGAAGCCTTCGATCTACTTCAGTTGCTCAACACCGGCCACTCAGGAACGCTCTCAACAGTCCACGCGAGCTCCGCCGCGCAAGCCCTTGCCCGCTTCACCAGTTGCGTTCTTCAGAGCGGAATCGAACTGCCCTACCGCGCCATTAAGAGCAACATAGCTGATTCGCTAAATATCCTCATACAACTGGAGCGTTGTCGCGGGAAGCGCTTTATCTCCGAAGTCATCGAAATTCGCGGGTACAACTCGGAAGCTGACCGGTACGACATTTCTTCGGTTTTCACGGCCCAACTCTAGCTCTTTCTATTCCGGGAGATTCTATGGCGGACTCTCTTTCTGCGTCTGAGTACATTCTCGACAATTTCAAGGCTTCTGACCGCGTGGCGGTCCTGCTCCGGAACCGGACCACGGAGGAAGTGATCCAGCGCATTGCGCCAGCCGAAAAGGTTGCAGCCCCCGATTTTCACCAGTGGCTCAGGGAACGGAATCAAGCTGGATTCGACGTTTACATCGGCATGAACACGCTAAAGGACGGCGCGTGCAGCCGAACGAAACGGGACATCAGCGAAATCCGCCATGTCTACCTCGACTTGGACTACGGA
>Ga0209166_10000403_pt1 | contig 49408 bp, 80 predicted proteins | sample Coa_R1_3_FD_187151 | JGI IMG/M metagenome (GOLD analysis project Ga0209166, IMG submission 187151) | Surface soil microbial communities from Centralia Pennsylvania, which are recovering from an underground coalmine fire - Coalmine... | ecosystem: Environmental > Terrestrial > Soil >...
AGCTCGGCCCGGGGCCGGCGGCGCTGTGCCAGGTTTTACTGCCGGTGCTGCCGCTGGTCGGGGACGTCTGCCTTGTCTCGGTCCGCATCCTCGATGGGGAGTTGTACGGCCCGTGGGAGAACGCGGCGACTGGCGAGACTATCGAGCGGCTAGGCCCTCGCGCGTGCGTCGACTTGCCGGCGGACCGCGTGGCGGCGGCCGTGAGGCGCTACCGCAATGCACACAGCACGAAGCCGCAGCCTGCCACAGCAGCGCTTCACCCAGTCCTCGACGGAGCCGAAGCTGCGGACCAAATTCTTAAGCGACGGTCTGAAGAAGTAGCATCCTGATCTGATCAAACTTCAAGCACAGACCACATCCACAGACATTTCTCATCATTTGATAATTCGATCCAACTGACCCGTCCCGTTCCATTCCTGGAATTCTCCCCAAGTTCATTGCCCTCATCTTTGTTTCTACTTGGGCTACATGATCCATCAGAAATTCAAAGTGTTGCCACATGGCTTCGTCTGTAGGGATGGGACGTATAGGCGGACCCGAGGACTTGGGCGCTTGAGCTTTTACGGGGAACGTGGAGACACGCTTTGGTTGGGGCGCAAACATGAATCGAATAGTTTGGGTACTTGTCGCGGGCTCCGTAGCCAGATTCGCGAGCCCTGTCGGCCGCGGCGTCTGCTCGGTGCTGGTTACTTTAGGCCGCGCTGCGCGATACTGGGCGCATGCAGAAGGAAGCCCTGTTTGTGGTCATCATCGTCCTGCAGGGCTACACGATCGGGATGAACCTGAGCATGGGCCACTGGGCCATTGCGTTACTCGGCGCGTTTCCGCTGGTGACCGCGGCAGTCAAGCTCTGGTTTCTGGCGGTCCGCTAAGCGCGGAATCGTCCGCCGGGCCGCGAAAAGAAACCCTGCGCCAACTCCGTCGACAGCCAGGCGAGCTCCGTCCGCAGCTCGTTCGCCGCGGTGAACCGGCCGGCGTCGAGATTCTCTTGCATGGCGTGCTGCACGGAGCGGATCAAGTCGACCAGGTGCTCGCGGGTGGTGAGCCGCACCTGTCGGAAAGCGCCGAGCAGATAAGCGACCAGCAGAATTACGAGCACGGTTCCGAGGCCGATTCCGGCGCCGCCGTAGTATCCGCCGTAGTTGTGGTAGCCCCAGTGTCCACCGAGACCGCCGAAGAGTAGAACCAAGATGATGATGAGGAGTAGCATGGCGTCCTACCTGAAAATGACGCCGGCTGCCATGAGCGCCAGGCCGAACCAGCCCACGCCCACGCGGACGTAGAACGGATACGGGCCGGCCCCGGCGAGATAGCCGTTCTGAAACGCGGCAATGATAAAGCAGACGAACGCGAGAACGAGGTACGGACTTTTAGGGTCGAGCATGTTTTTTCCTTTTTTTCGGCAGGGCTTTCTTCTTCGGCGCCGCCCGCGGGCGCTTCGCCGGCGCGACGAAATGGAAGTGGAGATCCGGCGACAGAACCAGCGGCGCGTGCTTCTGTCCGAGCGCCAGCGGCGGCGGCAGAGGCGGCTTGGCGTTCGAGCGGACCGCCAGCTCCTCGCGGATCAGGCGCTCGCGCTCGGCTTCGGCCACGTCCGCTAATTGCTTGAGATGCGCTGTCTCGATGCCGGCGAGAGTGCGATCGCGGCGCCGGTAAGCGTCGCGCTCGTCTTCGTCATTACCAGAGAGCCAGGCGCAGAAGCGAGCCAGTAGAAATTTCACGATTGTTCTTTTTGTTGTTTCGTTTCGATCGCGGCGTGAGTGAGGGCAACGGCTTTCACCAGTTCCTCGCGCAGGTCGACAATCTTCTCGGTAAGGTGGTTCGATTTCTCGATTGCCTCAGAGGAGATGGCCGCACCGGTCTGGATGGCATCGAGAATCAGCTTTGCGTTCGATGAGCTGGCCGCGCCGGTCTGGATGGCCTCGAGAATGAGTTTCGTGTCGCCGCCCGCGTTCTTCGCCGCCTCGTCGAGCGCGCCTTTCGCCAGCGCGGCCGTTTCGGTGACCTGGAGCAACTTATCCATGCGGCTGTTGATCGATAGCTCGATCTTGAGCACCATGGCCTGGGTCGCTTCCTGGGCCTTGTGAATTGTCCGCACTTTAAGCCACCCGAGTAGCGTTCCGAGCGTCGACAGGCTCGCTACCAGGAGCGTGAACCACAAGGGGCGATTGAGGTCGCTGGCGGCTTTTTTGGCGTTCGCGGCCTCTATCGCGGCTTTGCTGGCGAGCGAATGGACGTCGGCCGAGATATCGGCTGAAGCCGCTGCCGTCGTTGCCGCGTTGGTCTGCGCCGTGTCGGCCGCTGTCGCGGCATTCGCCGTAGCCGCGTCTGACGCCTTCGTTCGTCCGGTCGCCGCCGACTTGCTGCTCTTCTCGATCGCCGCCGTCCTGGCCGCGCCTTCGGCTGTCACTTTGTCGAGCTTCGCCTGCAGCACCTTCAGCGCCGCCACGTGGGCCGTGTCGGAGGCCGCGAGCTTTGCCCGCAGGTCGTCTTCGGTCTTCGAAGCCTGGGCGCTAACGGCGAGCAGGAGCGCGAGGGCCGCGTATTTCACCGCCGGGCATTTCACCGCTGGGCCTTGGCGCGCTTCGGTCTCTTTGTTCGGCCGGGGAGATCCCAGGAAATCATGTCGTACAGTTCTATTTCTGTTTCAAGGTCGGGGAGAAAATGAGGGCGGGTAGGTAGCTGCATGGGAGGTTTCCTGGGGAGCGTACTTGTCTTCGGTGCTGGTGGGACTACTCGCGAGCCCTGTGAATTCAGACGGCGGGTTTGTGCTGGTTACTGCGGCTGAAAGGCAACTGCAACTAGCGTCGGAAGGAAACCAACCGCCCCAGGCGATAGCGCGTGGTGGCGTCTCGCCTCGGGTCACTGCGTCGGGCGGCGTCTGGGCGATATATCGGCCCTGATACATGGCGTTTATTGGCCGGCCTGAATCGCGGCCGTCAGCGCCTGTCCGGCGAGAATGAAGTTTTCGAGCGCCGTCTTGATGCCGGGCTTGATTGTGGAGCTGTTGACGTAGGCCGCCGCGACCGCGGTCGCCTCATCGATGACGAAGTTCAACCAGAAGTTTCCCATGTGCGTTTTTCCTTTTTCGAAGCCAGTTGCCTTTCCTGTACGAAGCACGGTGCGAGCAGAGCCACGGCAGCGCTTCCGGAATCTCTCGAGCGACGCCGGCAGAATGAAAGCCAAAGTCTCATGCAGCCCGTCTCAGCGGCGGCAGTAATCGTTTCCGCTCCGGAGCCTCTCGTCCCAGTAAATCGACCGCTCGTCCCATCGGCTTATGTGGCATGAAGGGATTCTCCATCGGTTCGGCGTCGAGGCGCGTCGGTTCCAGGTTGAGTCTTCTGAGCGCAGATTCGAGAACGGGCCGCGGTGTTGCCCTGGCGGTCGATCCGGCGGGCCGCGCGTCCTTGCCGCGAAAAACCTTGATGGCGTCGCCCACAACCGGAAGACCTTCGACTTGCTTCAACTTCGCGAGACCGGTCTGCACCCAGAGGTCGGGCAGCTCTCGCTCGACGAAGACCTGCACCTCGGCGAGCTGCTCCTGGAGCGTGTGAGCTTTGGTTTTACGGGGCAGCGCCAGAATGCCGCTGCGCTTCGAGCTGGTCCGTATCTCGCGGGCCTCGGCGCGGCGCAGGCGGTCGCCGGCTTCCCCGGCGCTCACCGAGAACAGACAGACAGGAGGATCGCCGACAAAAACGTCAACGTCCGATGGATGCGGTTTTCGCTGTTGCCCTGCGGGTGGTGTGGTGCTGGGTCCGTGAGAGTCTTTAGCGCCGCCTACGGCCAACGGCTTTGTTGTGGGCGGCTCCGGAGGGATCCGCCCACCACTGATTGAGTCTAGAGATGTTACTTCTGACCCCAGTGTACACCCGGTTTGCGGATTGTCCGGCCGCTCGATCATCATGGCGATGAAAACAAGCGCACGATGGTCACTTATCCGTAAAGCGGCGGACCAGCACCTGGGCGGTGTCCATGTCGATGCCGGGAGCGCCGGGCGGGTTCGCGGCGTTGGCGTTGATCGCCGCCTTGACAGCGGCGGCCGTCTCGTCGGCGGCGATAACGGCTGTTGGGCCATAGACCAGCTTTTCGGTGGCAACGCCCTGCTCAACCTCGGCGATCGGCGGCACTGAGACGATGGCGACCTCGAATAGCGGCATTTAGCCTCCCGTCTTGCCGTTGATCGTGCGCAGCTCGCCCAGCAGCATCGCCGCGCGCTGGCAGGCGTCGGCCAAAATCTCATCGAGGCCGGCCGAGCCATCCATTGCCGGTTGCGGGCAATGTTCTGGTCCGTCGCAGCGGAACAGCATGCGGCGTAGGCGTTCGGATTCCCCCGCCGCATCGAGCACGTAGTTGCGCAGCTCGGTGGCGCGGGCGAGAAGGTTCGGCTCGATGGGCTTCGGGCTGCTCTGGGCGTAATTATCGATCGAGTTTTGCAGCGGCGGTACGAGCCGCGTCGTGGCGTTTCCCTGATAGTTGGACTGCTTACCGCTTTCGTTTCTCAATTCCAATACTCTCCTTTTTTCGAAGCCAGTTGCCTTTCGTTGCACAACAGAATCGGCGGCGGCTTCGCTCCCAGCACTCCCGGATACTCTCAACGACGGGGGCCGTGTGTGACCAAATTCTCGTTTTGCTACAATTTCAACTTCATGAGTCCTGATCCCCTAGAGTCTTCCCTACCTAGCGAAACCCCTGCAAATACAGCTACCCTAAGGCAACAGCCACTTATGGGGCCCGTCAATGGCGGATTATCTCTCGTTAAGGTCGCGCTGCCTACCGACGCGGTACCGGAGTCGGTGAACGGCGAATTCGGTATCTGCATACAGCAGATCGCTCACAGCGTGGGCAACCTCACAACCACGGCCGATCAGCTTCAGCTCCTCGACTACCTTGAATCCCAACTCCACGGCGATGCGGGGACGCTGCGGAAAGCCCTTTACACCGCAGTTCCGACCAGGACGCCCTAAGCTGCCTTCTTCTTCGCGGTCTGCGCCAGCGCCGCCACCGTGACCGACCGCGAACCGGTCCGCTCCTCGCTGATCATCCCGGCCCGGTCCGGCAGCGCAATATGATCCTCCACCACCTTGACCGAGACCTTGGCCCACTTCAGCAGCCAGTTGATCCCCAAGCACTTGTACACCTTGCGCAGGTCGACCTCGCGCTCCATGCGCCGCGCCGTGACCGTGGCGATATAACGGTCGCCCGGGAAGCTCACAGCTTCGGCAGGGTCGGCTGAGGCCATCCAGACGTCGCGGATTTCCTTCTTGATCTCTTCAGCCCGGGCGGTGTCGATCGCGCCCAGCTCGTCGACGAGCTTCCGCCGGCGGAGGGTTTCTGCTTGGGAGATGGAGTTCACACCTGTCTATTCAGGTTGAGAAGGGTAAATTTACGGATTTATTTTTGGCGGCGCGCTTTTGTGGCGGCGCCGTGCTCAACTGAAGCGCGGTGGACGTCGGCGGCGGGGGCTGCTGGTTACTGGGGCCGGCGAACCTCGGCGGTGACGGGATTCTCTTCGGCAACCGGCTCCAGCTTCGAGATATCCCGCGCCGGCGCGAGCTGCATGGACGGCGCTTCCTCGAAGCCCGGCTCGTCCCACTGGTCGATGATCCAGAGCTTGTGCTCCGCCAGGAGCTTCGGCGTCGACACCGCCAGGAACGGATCCGGCTTCACCACTTCGTAGTCGGACACTAGAAACACGGCGTCGGGCAGCGGCTCGACGATCTCAGCCACGCGCGCCAGGATGCGCTCCGGAATCGCCTTCGCGTAGACGTCGTTGCGGACCAAGCCAAACGCGGGGACCGGCGCCCAGGAGCGGGCCTCACTCGCACCCTTCATGTCCTTCTCGCGCATCGGCCGCCAGATCCAACGCACGCGCGCGCCTTGTTTCAGGGCTTGGTGGTAGAGGTAGTCGTCCACTAGGTTGTAATCGTAGCGCTTCACGCCCAGCGCCTGCAGGGCGTTCAGGACGCGCACTTCGTCGGTGGCTGGCGAGTCGAGCTCGATCACTCGAGCCAGGCGCAGGTAGGCGTCTGAGCGCGTGGCGCGCGTCAGCGGCCGGGCCGAGGCCTTGACCGTGAGCAACTGTGGCCCCGGCGTCTTGGCGTCGCGCGTCTCAAGATCGCCGGCGCCGCCGGATCCGAGCGGCACGCAGCCACTGTTGGAGGGGCAGAACCAGGTTGCGCCATCACGCCGTATAATTTCGCCGCCCAGCGGATCGCCGCCGCCGCCGTTCGACGTGGTCAAGTACGTCCAGGTGGTTCCCGTTGCTGAAATATCCACCGATGGCGCCGCGTTCGCCGGCGTCCGATGCTTTGCGATGCTACCGGATTGCGCCAGCGCGGCAAAACCTGCGATGGCCAGGATTACGGTCGCGATTCCAATTTTCTGTTTCACGGTGATGCTCCTTGCACCGACTGTACCGCTTTCGCCGGCGCGGTGCGCGCTCCTGCGCTCGATGAACACGTAGCTCTGACCGGTCATGGATGATTCACCTTCGGGGTCTCCCTCGCGATTCGGGACCGGCTTACGCTGGGTGCGCGCGTCACTGCGTCCATGCCAGGCCGGCCCCGCGCCGCGAGTTCGCTCCCTCGAAGGGCCAACCCTCGAGGGGAAATGGTTGCTTAACGCCCGCTGCCCGCTGCCTGGGCGTTGAGGATGGCGGTGATCTCGACATCCGTTGCTTGCCGATACCAGCCCTGTTCGACGAATTGCGGGACCGCGCCCACCTGGACGCAGATCGAGTCCCGGGTAGGGTTCTGCAGGTTGCCCGCCGTGGGCATGAGATAGGTCAGGCCGTTGAGATTGTGAGTTTTGGAAACGGACATAAGAAAGTGATTCTCCTTGGAATGGATTATACTCCCAGGAGTTTTAGAAGTTGAGCACTTGGCAACGTCAGGCCTCTTGAAGCACCCCTTGGGATTGGGCACTTGTCTCTGGCGCCGTCGAGAGTTCAGCGAGCCCTGCTGCGGGTGGTGTCGGCTTCGTGCTGGCTTCAGCTTCGCGCTCCCGCTCCCAGAGGTGCCGGTGATCGTCCACTCGGCACTGTCAAGGTTGAGTTCCCTGGTCTGGTAGACGCCTATCACCTGTCGGTGCAGCATCGCTCCTAGCCTGATCGCCTCGCTCAACTTTAGCGGCTGCACAACAGAATCACCCGGCATCGTACACCTCCAGCACTTTCAGACTATCTCAACGGCGGCGGCAGCATGTGACCAAGCCCTTTATGCTGCTTTTCTTTTAACTTCCCTTCTTCTCAACTGAGTAATAGCTCTCTCTTCATACCTCCGTACTTCTCTCGGAGCTAATTGGATATGGAGAGCAATCTCGGCTCTAGTGTACCCTTCGAGCCGCCGCAGTAAGATCTCCCGCTCCATCTCGGCGAGCGACTCGAGCGCCTCCTGCAGCTCGTAACGGGCTGCTGATGCGTCCGGAGTGGATTGCTCGGCTCCGACTATCGCCAGGCCCCGGTCCCGCGTTCCCAGGGCGTTCAGCATCGCGCCACGGATGCGGCATTTCACGTAAGCGGCCGAACGCCTGACGTCGCCGCGGCCGTCGTCGTCGTCGATCGCGCCGATCAGTCCCAAGGCGCCGATCTGGATAAGGTCGTCGAGTGAGCTGGCGGGGAATTGGTGGTGGAGGCGGCCGGCGATCAGCCGGACCAGGCCCAGGGCGTTGACGATTCGGTCGGAACGTTCCGGTGTACTGATGGGGATGGGTGGCATAACGTGCCTTGAGTATGATCCTATTCACAGAGCTTTTGGGATTTGGTCCGTCACGCAACAAGCATTTGGTCCGCAGCTTCGGCGCCGTCGAGGTCGTGTGAAGCGCTGCTGTGGTTGTGCGCAGGGCCGCTGTTGACTTAAAAGGCAACAACTGGCTTCGGGAAAATAGCGGGAGCGGGAGTCGAACCCGCAATCCGTCGAGCGTATGGCCCCTGGCCCGGCGGCTCCGGCGCGCGGAATGCCGGCGAGTTTACCGTTCCTCCACCCCGCGAGTCGATTATACGCCGAAACTACGTCGTAGCAGGCCCGCCACGCGATTGCGCGAGCGGGAGTGAAGCTGTTGCACCCGGTGATTTCACGCCGCCTGGCGCGTCTTTGCGGGCTTGGCGCCCAGGCTCGGGCGCGGTTCGTCGATGTCGATGCGCTCCGCGTGTTCGCGTATTTGCCGCTCGAAGGCGATTGCTTCCCCGGCCGCCCGGACCATGTGCACTCGCCATGTCCTCTGCTCCGCTTCAATCGCGCGATCGCAGGCGCGGCGCACGTCTTCGCGCCAGGCGCGCCGGAGCCGGTCGCAATCCGCGCCGGCGGCGGCGCAGCCGCGCTCCATTTGCTCGGTGAGATCGATGATCGTGGCTTCGAGGGTCACGGGTACTGTACTTTTCAAGGATAGCGCTCGCCCGGGCCCGCGAGTTTTCGCGCGAAAAACCAGGGGCAAAAAGGGGCGATTTGGGGCGGCGGCGGCCGCGCGCGCTGAACGCCGGATCATCGGTGGCCAGGCGTGCGCGGAGCTGTAGTCAGCCGATCAAAAGGCGCTACCGGCGCAAAACTACAGGGGTTAGGCGGTTCAGGTGTGCCACAACCAAAAGGTTGCGGCAGCCCCGCCAGACGCCAAACTGCCCTATTGTTTGCCTCAGAGAAATCGCCACTACTGACTAGGCTTTTGGTAAGCGAGGAATGCCCTGCGAACGGTGGTTGGTGGTTGACCTACTTTTCGGGCGATCTCGGCCCAACTCAGACCGGTTTTGCGCAGCCGAATAACGTCATCGCGGCGAAAAACCTTCACCGGCCGGCCGCAGTGCTTGCCATCGCGCTGCGCCTGGGCGACGCCGGCGCGTACGCGCTCGCGGATGATGCCGCGCTCGAATTCCGCCACGGCGCCGAGGATGTGCAGCATGAGGCGGCTCGCGGGGTTCGACTTGTCGGTGTCGATCCCTTGCGTGAGGCAGATGAAGCGCACGCCGAAGCCGTCGAGCAGTTGGATGTTGGTGATAAGCTGCGAGAGCGACCGCGCGAAGCGGTCGAGCTTCCACACCACGATGACGTCGAACCGCTTCAGCCTGGCGTCGGCCATCAGCCGATCGAGCGCAGGCCTGCGCCTGGCGGAGCTGATCTTCTCGGCGTACTCTACCACCGTCCAGCCCATGCGGGCACAGTAGTCGCGGATCTCGGTGAACTGCAGCGCGTCGTGCTGATCGAGCGTCGACACCCGAACGTAGATGGCGGCCGTCACGTCTTCGCTGTCTTGGCCCGCGCGCGCCCGCTGGCCAGACCCGCCTTGCGCGCGATCGCCGTGCGCTCCTTCGCAGTGAGCGCCGCGGCCCGCGCCTTGCCGCCCTTACTACCGCCTGCCTTGCCGCCCCGCCGGCCGAGAGACACCGCGGCTGGATCCTTCGTTGGCTTGGTCATTTGCACTCGTCCCCCCGCGTAGACGATTCTCGTCGCAAGTTGATTATGGACCTCCCCCAACACGAAAGATAGGGCGCCTTCCTCCACCGTCTCCAGCTCACCGTCGAGCAGCCACGCGATCCGCGCCACGACGGCGCACGCCTCGGGAATCGCCGGCCGGTCGCCGCCGTGTAGTGCGCGGATGGCGATCGGCGCCAGGTCGCGCGTCCAGCTCGAGTCGCGGGACTGTGCGCGCGCCAGCTCGCGCCACGCGCCGTCGTAGCGCCAGAGGATGTAGGCGTAGTCGGAATCGCGGCGGCCCTCTGAGCCAGCGCACTCGAGCAGGATTGCAAATCGATGGTCTGTACCTGGAAGATAGAGCTCGCCGTCATCGATCGACTTGCCGGGCCGCACGAACTCGCCTTCGAAGCCGAAGCCGAAGGCGGACCGCTTTGCGCCCGATAGAATCTTCGCCCAGTCTCCCGCCTGGCGGCGCGTAGCCGTGCGCGGGATGCGAGTCTCCATTTGCGGCAGTTCCCCTTGGTGAGCCTGAAGCGGTCTAAGTTGCGCTATCCAGTATGGCAGATTCGGACTTGGTCCGCAGCACTGGCCCCGTCGACGGGCTGGGTGAAGCGCGGCGGGATCTGCGTTGCTCGATGCTATTCCGCAGAGTGGCCTTCGAGAAAGTACTGATCCCCGCCTGACACCGTTTTATTTTGACCTGCATCCTTACTATGTTTTAGATCTTGTTTTTATAACAACCAGCCACACACGCGCCGGGCGACTCAATAACAGACCTTTCACTCTTGTTTCGCCTGTGGATTTCCCTACTTAATTCCTGTGGGGAAACGCTGATAGGATAAGCGGCATGTGTCCGCGCGATTTCGCTTGCGTTTTAGATTACGATCCGGTAGAGTTACTGAGATCGCCGTTCGATTGCAATCGGGCGCGCGTGGTTGGGCGGCGGGCGCGGACCATGTTGCTGACATCAGCATGGTCCCACCGTCAGGCTCATGTCAGGAGCTAGATGACAAACAGCCCACATACCGGCGGCTCAGTAGCAAAAAGCGAGAATCACAGCGTAAGCCCCACTTACGCCAAGACGCTCGCCGATATTACTGAGTTAGGGTACTGCGGGCACTGCGGATTGGATCTAGCCGGTCCGTATATTATGTCAACTTCCGGCGGCCCTCCCGTTGGAAGGTCCAGCCATCAGTCGCATAACCGGATTCGGCCGCCCCCGATTTCCTATCTCGATCACTCCCACCTGCCCTAGAAAAGTAAGAGGAGCGACCGAGTACAACCAAAGCTCGGAGGCCCGCTGAAAGGGTCCAAACCCTTCGCGGTGGCCGCAATTGTGTTATCAGCAACTGCGGTTATCCCATTCTTTCCCACCTCCCCGCTTTGAGTCAAGTCCCACTTTTTAGTAATGGGCGCCAGTGTACGCCCAAAAAGGAGATTTTTCAAACGTGAGTGCGGCTCCAGCCCCGATTCCACAGACGGCAATTAAGACGCATGCCGTTCTGATGCCGCTATCGTTCTTCTACCTCGTCATACCCAAGGCCGACAAGGTGTGCCTCGGTCTGATAGAGGAAGCCTCGCGCGGGTTTGGCCTGAAGTCTGTTCACGTTCCGCGGTCCAAATTCGAGCGCGTGGCCAATGTCTGCTACGACACGATCACCGACTCCTTGTTGAGAATAAAAACGCAGTATATCCGTGCCACTGAGGCATTCGATAAACACGGCGTGCGGGCGGACCAGTATCAGTCGCTACTCGATAATCCTCCGGAGACCACAGCGCTCGGCGAATGCTCACGGTGCGGCCGGAGCGTCATCGACCTGAAAAAAGGCACAGCGCCCACGCCGCACGCCTACCTGACCATACTCCCGTCCCGTCTGACGGAATCACAGTGGACTATCCTCGGGCTGATCCAGATCCGCACGCTCGCCTGGGAGAAAGATAAAGAGCTAGGCGCCTACCGGTTTTTCACGGAATGGCGGGTCGTTAAATCATCCGAGCTAGAACAGGAGGCAGGCCTTAGCACTACCGCGGTAGCCTGTGCGCTGCGCGACCTGCGCGAGCTCGGCCTGATCGAGACCCGGGAGCGCCGCGGGAAGCCGACGCTGTTCCGGGTGTGCGTGGATCCGATGGGAAACTACGCCACACTCCCCAAGCTTAATCCCCGAGTCGTCAGTATCAAGCACAACGCCGGCGTCAGAAATAGAAGTACTGCGGAAGAAAAGCGAAAGGTAGAGGCGGCAATAATCCTACAACCTATTGATATTGAGGAAGAGACCCCAACGGACCAGACCGTACCGCTTCGTTTACTGGGTTTCTGCCGCAACTGCCGCAAATTCGACCTACACCGCATCATCGCGATGCCCGCACCTGGCGATTTAATACCAAAATCAGACTTCAGCCACGCCCGAGCGGGCCCGTCACCGCCAAAAACCTCAAAAATGAACATCAACGAGACTACCCCCGAGACTTCGAAGGATATCTACGCCTCCGATTTCGCCAAGTTCCTCGAGGCTGCGACCGACGCCGGCCTGCCGGCGAGCGAAGTAGACCTGGCCGTCGCGCGGCGCGAGTGGGATCAGCTCGATTTCAATGAGAAGCAGGCGGCGCTGATGGGCCTCGCGGCGCGAGTCGAAGCCGGCGAGTACTCAGACCCGGCCTTCCGGCCGCTACCGCAGAGTTATCTCAAGAAAAAAATATGGCAACGGCCAGTGAGGCAGCCAACGGCATCTTCGACGAAAGAGCAAAAAACCATGGCCATCTTCCTGAGGAATTTGGCACACGACGAAGAACTGAAGAGGCGACAAAAGTGATTACTCCGACAGCGGCGGTCCGGGCACTCGGGCGTATGTCCCTGACAAAGTTTTTTCCCGGCGATGAATTCGCGCGCGCGGGCCTCATGGAATTTTTAGGCGAGGCTTGCGAAAGCGACGAGCAAGTCCTGTGGCTGGGGCGTTATGTGTCGAGATTGCCGGAGTGGCCCGGCATCAATGGCTTACAGAACGCCCTCTTGGTTAAGTTCCCCTCGCTCGCGAGCCGTGTTCCCCGCGAGGATGTAATTCATCCGGACATTGGCAGGGTCAGAATAGCGCCGCCGCTCTCGCCGGCCGACCGTGCGAAGTTGGCCTCAGCTCCCAAGGAGCGGCCTAAGTTGCTGCTGGGCGCAGCCGGTAGTGACACACAGATCTCGGTAGACCCCGAGGCTGAAAAGATGGTCTTGGGGCTTGCCACAGCCCGCGCGATGCCCGCGCCGAAACAATTCCGAGTGGTCAGCGACGACGAGGAGCGGGTGAATACTGAGCTGCGCGCGATCCTTCATGAGCCGATTCGTGCTCCATGAACGAGATTCCCGGTATGGCCGGGAGATCCACAGGTGGGGCGGACGGATTTGGATTGGATTTGAGGGGCTGATAGACACGTTCGCTAATCCAAGTTTTTAGCCGCCCCATGGATCACAAGATTTTGGTCCGCCGCGCTTCTATCGTCGAGAGATTCGAAAGCGCGGCGGTGGGAGTGGTCAGGCGCTACTGCTGCTCTAAGGCAAGCGGCAGTAGCCAGGAAGGAGCGTCACAGATGCAAACAGCACTTGCTACAGCACAGGGCCGCGCAATCCAGCACGGTCCAATTTCCAACAGGTCCTACTCCGGAGGAAGAATCTACTACGACAGAAGTTACCACTACCAGGTTATTTATGAATCAGTGGATGGTGAAACTGGAGTCTTTGGAGAAACAGACAGCATCAACGGAGGCTGGGTGATGTATATGGCCCGGCTTATTCCATGGGTAAAAACAACTCGAGTTGTCAGGAAAGAATCTGAGGTTGGGCACTTGTCTCGGAAGCCGTCGAGGACTGGGCGAGTGCTGCGGGAGAAGGCGCCGGCTCTGTCCTGTTCTGCAAGCGGAGGCGCGCGATGACGCTCTCGGTCTACGAAGTGGAATGCCTCTGCGGCGCGAAGGTGCGGACGCTGGGCAAGACAGCGACCTGCGCGAAATGTGGGCGCGAGATTGTCCTCGAGGAATGGCAGGTGCGGCGGTCGATGACGCCGGACGGCCGCGAGTATTCGTGACGTCACGAAAGAGGTAAAACCGTGAGCCCGGCCCGGTCCGCGATCGCGCCGCCGAGCGAGGCGGAGCTGATCGAGATGGAGCGAGACATTGACTGGCTTGACGGAGAGTACTCGACTATTAGCGAGGACGAGGACGAATACGCGTCAACCGTGACGATGAGTCTGCCGCGAGCCGAGCGGATCGTCAACGCCGCACGCCGACTGATCGACCTGGCGCGAGAGCGAGGCGCGCGATGAGCATGCCGCGCCGCTTGCCGTCCCGTCAATTTCCACGTTCCACGCGCGAGCTGGTCCGCCGGCGCGTTGCGGAAGTCAAACGCGTGCCCGCCTGCCGCGTGTGCGGCTGTACCGACGAGGACTGCCGCGTCTGTATCGAGGCGCAGGGCTTCCCTTGCTCGTGGGTCGAGCCAAATCTCTGCTCGCGCTGCGCCCGGGCGATCAAGGCCAGTAAGGCGGGAGGCTAATCATGAGCACCGCCGGCTTAGCGCTCGCGCCGCGCCGCGCGCGCCACATTCACCTGCCGAGCGTCCACATCCGGCTCGCCAACGGCACGGGTTACGACTACGAAGAGAATCTCTACATCAGCGGTCCAGCCCGGGCCCGTTTGGTTGAGCGCGTCGTGAGCTTCGCTTTTTGCGAAGGCGGAAATCCGACCGTAATCCGCGAGACGGCCGACGTCCTGTGTCCGGAGGACCTGGCGCAGCTCGAAGAGGAGCTGCCGTTGCTGATGGACGAAGGGAATCCTGACGCCAACACGGTGATGCAGGAGCGCGCCAGCCAGGAGTGCGAGCGGCAGATCCGGATTGCGGCCGGCGCCGAGCAGGCCTGCGCGCGCTGCGGTTGCTCCACTTCTCGCGGATGTTCGGGCGGTTGCCTCTGGGCGACGGAGCGGCTCTGCTCGAGGTGCATCACATGAGCGATTTTAGGGCTTGGGACATACTGCGTACCTGGCCTCATTCTGCTACCGAGTGCGGCGGATGCAGGCGCCGGGGGCGTTGTCGTGCCTAACGTACTCCGGGCCCATTTTCACGTCGGCGATCGCGTCGATCACGTCGGTATCAAAACCATACCTGGTTATGCAGCGCTCCATCGCAATGGTGAAGTCCGCAAAGTCACAAGCGCGCGCGTCGTCGTTGTGTGGCCGGCGATCCCGGGAGTGCGTAAGAACCCAGTTACGAAGCACTATATCCCGTCACAGCTCGTAAAAAATACTGAGGAGTTGGACCGTGCTCAACAGATCGGCCCGACTGATAGCGAGTGCTGCAAATGATGAGTACGCTGATGCTGGGTACAGGAGGCGCGTTGATCGACAGGATCGCCGCCAACTTTCCGCGACGGGTGATAGGGGCGGAGAGGGGATCGCCGCTTCTGATCCGGTATTTTCTGCTGCGCTCAGCAATTCTCGGGATCTATCTCCACAAGCTCTGCCGGAGCGACGAAGACAGAGCCCTTCACGACCATCCATGGACGTTTGTATCGATCATTCTCACCGGCGGATACATCGAGCACACTCCGGATGGCCAGCGCCGCTATTGGCCAGGCGCGATACTCTACCGTCCGGCCGAGTGGCAGCACCGGCTTGAGTTGGACCGGCCAGCATGGACCCTGGTATTCCGTTTCCGCCGTCGGCGCGAATGGGGCTTCCATTGCCCGGGCGGGTGGGTTCACTGGCTGACTTTCGACCAGCAAGGCGGCTGCGAAATCGAAGCCACGGCAAGCGGCAGTACCGAGGACAGACCGGCGCCTGTGATTCCAGCGCTCCCCGAAACTGGCGACGTCGCCGGCAGCATGCCCCAATCCCCTACAAGGAGGGTTCATGAAAATTCTTGAATATCTATTCGGTTGTTCTCACCGACACACTACACTCCCCTTGAAATTAAAGCTAGAGAGTCAGGCTCATGTCACCTGTCTGAACTGTGGAAGAGAATTCCTCTATGACTGGAAGGAAATGAGAAGAGGGGCGGCAATTAAGCCTAGAGCCTTTGGCTTTCATTCTGCCGCCGTGGGCTTCACAAAATCGGAGAGCGCGGAGGTTGCGCATGCCCGGTGATGCTGTTGTGCAACCGTTCCCGGCCCTCGACAGCGAATGGCCCCAGCAGGAGTTACGCCGCTACCTGATGAGCAACGGATGGAAGGAATCCGACTTCGGGCCAAACGAGCGCATTCCCCAGGCCGTGAAGTACATAGACTTTCGCCCGATAGATAGCAGCGATCATCGGTCGTTGGGCAGGATGCTGCTGGCTCGGAAAGTTCTCGACACCGTTGATTTTGGCCGCTGCGAGGCGTCCGATCCGTGTGCCTACGATCACACCTGCCGTATACATAAAATCCGCGGACTGCTGTTAGGGTTGCAGGGCAGCATCAAGCCGACGTCACCAGCAGCAGGGCTCGCGGAAACCTCAACTGGATCCGCGACAGGTACTCAATTTCAAGAAGGGCAAAAGGAGCAAAAACGATGAGCAGTGTAATTGATTCCATGACAGCAATTTCAGAAGAGCCACTCGGCCCGACCCAGTCCGTGATGGCAAAACTCGACGAATCCGGCGATACCAAGACCATCTGGGATCGCAATAACCCAATCGAAGTCGAAGCCGCCCGCGCCAGCTTCAAACGCTTCAAGGACGAAGGCTACACGGCGTATTCGGTCAAGGGCGAGAGAGGCGAAAGGGGCGAAGTGATCACCAGCTTCGATCCGACCGCGGAACGTATCATCTTTGCGCCGCGCATGAAGGGCGGATAGTGCCGTGGAGTACTGCGTCACAATGACCAGCGACACGCAAATCATCACGGCGGCCGCGTCGAACCGCTGCTCGAATATCTGGCCGGCATGGAGCCAGGCCTATTACCTCGGAAATTGTACAACCGAGGGTCTCGCCAACCAGGTGGTCTGGGTCAACTGGCAGCCGGGCTACTCCTGCGCCGCCGAGAGCCAAGCTATCACCGTAAACCAGCTCGGCGAGCAAGTGTGGCTGGATTGGGACCAGCGGTGGGAGCAGTTTCAGGCCGAGCAGCAGCGCGTTATTGCCGCCCAGGTCGAGCGCCAGACGACGGCAGCCAAAGTCCTGCGCGACGAAGCGGACAAAAAAGCCGAAGCCCTATTACTGCGCCATCTGACGCCCGAGCAGCGCGCGAAGTACACCGAGGCCCGCTACTTCGAGCTGCGAACCAAGAGCGGCCTGTACCGGCTCTACAAGGGCTGGGCGGGCAACGTGGCGCGCATCGGCCCGGATGGCCAGGAGTCGGACCGGTTCTGCATCCATCCGGAGCGCGCTGTTCCGGAAGCCGACAATCTGCTTTCCCAGAAGTTCATGCTCGAATTCGAGGAGGACCGCTTCCTCAAGATTGCCAACCGCTCGCCTGGCCGGAGGGTCGCATGACCGAAATGCGCAGCAGCAATGTGGTTTCAACTCCTCCACCGACCAAGCCGGCGCCAGCGTTTACAGGGCTCACGAAGTCCTCGACGGCGCCCAAGACAAGTACTCAATGGCTAATAGTATTTGGCCTGGCCTGGAGATTATTGCTCTTCTCAGGTTGTGTTTCCCCTAATACCGATCCACGTCCTGAACCACCTGAAACAACAACTACTAGGATTTGGTCACACACGGCCCCTTTGAGCTTCACGAATTCTGAGAGTGCGGAGGACTTCGGTGGACGCTGATTCTGTTCTGCAGGGGCCCGGCCCCGCCAAACTTGCGGAACTGAGAATCCGCCGTGAACTCTCAGACATGCTGGTCGCGGAGTACGTCTACTGGAGGGCCGTCGATAATCCGCTGATTGATGAATTTGCAATGGGCGCCATGGGTGCAGTCTCCAACGTCCTAGCCGCGCTGATTCAGGGGAAGACGCCGGACGAATACCAAACCCAGATCGCGGCTCGCGACGGTATTCCAGTAGCCAGCACGAAGCCGACACCACCCGCAGCAGGGCTCGCGGATAGCTCGACGGCGCCCAAGACAAGTACGTCACCCAAAGGCAACGGAGGAGATTAAATTTGCCAGCTCTTGATAGAAAAGCTCTTGATGCTCACGACTCGCTCTGTCCAGGCTGCGGTACCGATCACAACCGCTTCAAGTTAGTGGGCGCCTGTCACCCGGAAGCCGGCTCGACCGTGAAGTATCTCAAGCCCCTTGGCGAGCTGCTGATTTCCTGCCATCGATGCGGACGCGAGATAGCCCGGATCGCGGTGGCGGCCGACGCTCGGAAAAACTACGCGGAGAGGAACTGAGTATGCCCATCGGCCCCGAGTCTGGAACGCACCGCGACCTGCCAATCTCGCACTGCCTCCGTTGTGGCTATGAGGTCGACTCCGCGTCGACGCCGGAAGGCGCGGCCGTATCGCTCACCCCAGGAAGCCTGTCGGTCTGCCTCCGGTGCGGTGCGGTGGCCAAGTTCGGCGAGGACCTGACTATCGTGCCCATGACCGAGCAGGAAGTCGACGCGCTCAGGGCGGACCGGGACACGATGGCCTACCTGGAACGAATTGTCCGCATGATCCACGTTGTCCAGGAGCGGCACAGCCGGAGAAATTAACATGCCCATCCGCCCCGAGCTGCGCAAGCGATTCTACGGCCGGACCTGGCGCAAGGTCACGCGGCCGCGGATCCTGAAGCGCGCCGGCGGCGAGTTCAGCGCCAAGGGGAAGTATCTCGGTGGAGCGCGGTGCGAGCAGTGCGGCGTTCCCGATCGCGCCGTCGGCTACCGCGATATCACCGGCCGGTTCATCGAGCTGGGCAAGAAAAGCGGAGCCTCGGCGAAGCTGCTGGGCTACAAAGTCATCCGCATTGTGCTCAGCGTGTGCCACAAAAATCACCAGCCCGGCGCCGATACGGAGCTCAACCTTCTGGCGCTTTGCCAGCGGGATCACTTGAGGATGGATCGGGGCCAGCACCGTCGATCGCGCGAGGCCAGGAAAGACCGCGCCCGGCCGCTGCTGGCGGAGGCGGCGTCATGATCTGGCGGCTGGCCGGGATCGCGGCGGCAGGCGCCCTGTTTACGGGAGCGAGCGCCGCGCTGAGCCTGCCACTCCCGCTGGCGATTCCGCTGGCGGTATTCGCCGGCGTCGCGGTTGGAGCGTTTCTCGGGCATTGGAGGCGAACATGAAAGCAAAAAGCAGAAATAGCTTGAAAGAACCAAATCCCCAGTTTGTTGCAGTCGATAAGGATGGCAATCCTGGAGACACGTCTATCTTGGATGAAAACGACGTGGCCTACGATCCACAAAAGATGACGGTTGATCTCACTAAAGCCGAGAAGCGGCGCACTACCGCACTGATGTTAGCCATCCAGGCCTACGACCATCTGATTATTAGGGAATTATATACATGACTCCCTTCGCCTTTTGTTCAAAAATCTTTGGTCGGGGTGCATTTTTCTCTTGCATTGAGTGAGGGAGTCAGCTACTATGGTGATGTACTTAACTGGCGCTGGCAGTAACCAGCGGAAAGAGGCCCTTGATGGCAACCACAATAACCGGCAACACCTACCCCGTAAAAGATCAACTGAAGGCGCTGGGAGCGCGATGGAATCCAGACCAAAAGGCGTGGATGGTCCCGGATGACAAGGCCGAAGCTGCCCGGCAACTGGTACAAGGCGCAAAGAGCGCGGCCCCGGTTGCCAAGTCTTCTCGGCCCCATTTTTCGAAGTGCCACGAATGTGGCGCACCTTCTCGCGGCTATTATCGCTGCTACGATTGCTCGCTTGAGCATCGCGAAGGCGGTAGCAGGTACGCAGGCGGACAGAGCTATTACGACTCCAAGGGGCGCTTTGTCCTGGGCGATGACGACTAACCCGGCGCTCGACGGCTATATCGGGCAAAAAGGAAAAACTAAAATGGCACAACAAGACAATCCAAAATTGACAATCACGCTGACTGGGCGCAAGCCTGTGACGATCACGAAAGACGACTGGCCAGTCATAGCCAGCGCGGGCGAAAAGGAGTGGGATAACCAGTACGAGTTTCAGGCCAATCGAACGGCGAGTTTTAAGCTCACTGTTCGCCAACATGAGGACGGACGCGCTATTGTCTATGGCGTTCACTCGTACACGACTCAGTACCAAGGCGCGCATGGTCGCGATATTCGAGGAGGCGAACTGCTCGACAAAGATGCTGACATCCCAGAGGCAATCCATCGTGTCGCGACTGAACTGGAATCCCGGATGCCTGGAGGCGAAGGGGAGTGGTGGAGTCAGGGGTACTGGCCTCGATTGGCCCACGAATGCACGGCGGACTTGCCAGCGGTGGAAATCTGATCGAATGAGCATGGGGCTCTGTTTCGGCAGAGCCCCGGAGATACTATGAGCAAATCTACTATCAGCACCTTCCAACTCTTCGAGTTGTTCCCTGACGAAGAATCTGCGCGCATGTACCTGGAGGGCCGTCTCTGGCCCAACGGTACGGTATGCCCTACCTGCAAGGCTGGAGAGCGGATCACGCCGCGCAAGGCCGGGTACTACCGATGCAACGCTTGCCAGCTCGATTTCACGATTCGCACGGGAACGATTTTCGAGCGCTCCCATGTCCCGCTGCACAAGTGGGTCTACTCGATGTATTTGCTCGTTACAGCCCGTAAGGGCATCTCGTCGATGCAACTGGCAAAAGAGATCGGCATCACCCAGAAAAGCGCGTGGTTCGTCTTGGGACGCTTGCGGGAGGCATGTGGCGGGCAGTTCGAGAAACTGCGCGGCATGGTCGAGATCGACGAGACTTTCGTCGGCGGGAAAGAGCGGAACAAGCACAAGCACAAAAAACTGAATGCGGGACGCGGTAGCATCGGTAAGACTGCCGTCCTGGGGATGCGCGAGCGTGGGGGCCGTACCTTCGCCAAGGTTATACAGTCTACCGACATCAACACCGTACAGAACGAAATCCACGGCGTAGTTGAAGCCGGGTCCACGGTCTACACCGATGAGTTCGGGGCATACAGCGATCTTGACGGCCTGTTCTTTAACCACGAGACAGTGAACCACAGCGCGGGAGAGTTCACGCGCGGGGCAGTCTCTACCAACAGCATTGAGAGCGTCTGGGCCGTCCTGAAGCGTGGGCTTCACGGAGTCTACCATCACGCGAGCCGAAAGCACCTTCACCGCTACGTCGATGAGTTCACGTTCCGTCTGAACGAGGGCAACGTCGGACGCCATACGACGCTGAGGCTGGATAGTTTCGTCGATGGAGTCGCCGGAAAGCGCCTCACGTACAAGAGGCTCATCCGATGAAACCCGTCCCGGAAGTGCTCGACAAGATCGCCGATGTAGTCCTGAACTATCGGCCGAAATCCAAGGTGAAAAAGGCGCGAAAACGCAAGAAGGCGAAGAGGTCGCAACGTGCTGAGAATTAAGGGAGCAGGGAGTCATCTATATAATTCCCGATTATTAAGGACGCCGAGATGTACAACGCTATCAGCAGGGATTCGAGGAGCACCGACGGCCCGAAAATTCACCCCGCCACAATACACGCGATGGTGCAAGCGGCTCTTGACTTCGATGCGTTCATTTCCGGGCGGCTACAAGAGCGGACACCAGAATCTGCCGGGCTCGCTCCTCCTTCCACGGAACAGAAAACAGGTACGCCATGAAAGCGCTGGAGGTCACGATCAACGGTCCACGCGGTGACGAATGGGAGCGGGTCTGCGGCACGCGCTCATTCCCCGTAATCGACTGGGAGCCCGTCAACGCCACGCTCCCGGGATTACCCGGCGTGCAGAAGGTCCACCGCGTCAACATCCAGGCGCTCGACTCCGAGACGCTGCACAAGATCGCCGCGCACCTGGCGAAGAAGTTCAACGCGAGCCTGCCGGAGACGCTGGCCGCGATCGCCCGTGACGGCATCCCGATTCTGGCGGAGGACTGCACGGTCGTCCTGCACAATCCGCAAAGGTGGCTATGAGCCCGAAACTGATTCCCGACGTTTACGTGACTCTGGTCACTCCCAACGGGACGCCGATCACCGGCCTGCCGCTGAACTGGCGCGATGAAGTGAGCGGAAAGTTGCCGGCCGCGGTAAAGGCGTATCTCGATAACCGCGTCGACCGAACGCCAATCGGCCCCGAACACCTGGAGTGGCTGCGCGTGTATTTCGAGCACTACATCAACGCGCCATGCTGGGATTCTGAAGATGGAAACGCGGCCGAGCTGCTCGCGGATCTGCGGCGTGACGTGAAGGAGTTAAAGACGCCGGAAGCGATAGGTGAATGGATCTGGCGATGCCTGGATCTGGGGATTGATCCGCTATGAGACTTTTTGGTTTGGATCGCCACGTGGAGGCAGCTTCTTGCTGGAGGGAGTGCTGCGAATGAAGGCGACGGCCCGTGCTCTCCCGCTACCGGAAATCAGGACCGTGCAATTCCTGGTTGAGCGATGGTGTCCCAATGCGCCAGAAGGTGAACTGAACGGTATGAAATTCCCGTTTCCGCTTTGGGTTGAATATCCGGAGTATTCGATAGATGCGGACTGCGGCGGGAAAACATTTCTGATCTCACCCGAGCGCCATCCAGGCATCGGCTGCATTCCAGGGGATGAGTCGAGGGTGGCCGGAGTTTGCGAGCACATGGGGCACCTGATCGAATGACCACGGCAAGCGGCAGTACGAAGCACGGAGCGTCCGCTGTGATCACCGCGCGCCCCAAGGCTCTCGACGGCGCCGAAACGAGCCGCCAAGCCCAACGACTTTCCCTGCCTGATCCGACAATCTATGAATTGCTCGAACACTACTTCTCGAGACACCCATGCTTCATCTGCGCAGAAGAAGTGGCCCACTTAAAACAGCCAGGTGTTCCAGTTAACTATTCCGACGCGGCAGCCGAGGCGTGGCGGGCCTGGGAGAGCCGGCGATCCGTCACGCTGCGCTGGTGCTCGCATCGCGAAGTTGATATAGCCCTGGCCGAGCTGGAGCGGTTGAACCAGACCATGGCTCCGCCGGCGCCGCGCCGAAAGCCGGTCAAGAGGGAAGCGCGGAAGACGGTCGCGCCCCGGAAGAAGATCGCGAGGGTGAGATGAGCTTCCCCCGATTCTGGCTCGGCCGCTCTCCGAACGCGCACACTGGGACGCACCCGTTCTACGCGACGCCGGACCGCCGGCTGGACCGGGAAACCCCGCCGCGAGCGCCCCAAGCCTTGAGTCCGTATGGCACTAAGGCCGAGCGCCAGGCGTGGATGCGCCAGCGCCAGGCGCGGAAGAAAGGCAGGAGGGCGAAGCTGTGACGCGGCAAGAGGAGATCGATCGCGACATGGCCGCGGCCGCGCGCGGACCACTTACTTGCGATTTCTGCTGCGCGCAGCCGGCCGGATTGTGGGTATTTCCGGTAGGGGAATTCACCTTGGTCGAGGTAATCGACGGGAAGAAGATATCGATGGGCGTGAAAAGCGCGGCGGGCTCCTGGGGCGCTTGCGACGTCTGCGCCGCCCACCTGCATCGCGCTGAGATTGACGCCCTCGTCCTGCGGGCCGTTCCGACCTCCACCGGCCAAGCTGAGATGCTATGCGCCGTCTACCGGTCAGTTGTGGAACACCGGACCGGTCCGCCGCGCTATGAGACTGTGAGGCCAGGGCAAGCGGCAGTAGGAAGCAAGGAGCGAGCACTGTGATCACAGCGCTTCACCCAGACCCCGACGTCGCCAAAGTGTCCAGCCAAAAGACTCAGGAGGTTTTATGCGAGTAGTAAGTGTGAATGGAACTGAATATCAAATTCACTTTAGGTATCTCACCAAATCCGGTAAGCGTCCCCACTTCCGAAAGCACGCCCCCTTCCAAGCCGTAACCATGTGCACCGTCATGGCCGATGGCGGCAAGTTTATCGCCCAGGACATAGCCGTCTGCTCAGAAGCAGTGGCTACCCATACGCCGGCCATGCGGCAGTTGCTGGGCGCCGTCCGGGAAGTACTTGATGCGCCGTTCGACCAGTTCGGCCGGCTCGAAGATCTGGCCGCCCGCGTCGAAGCCGAACTAAAGCCCGATCAGTATTCCCGGCGCGAGGGCCGGCTGCGGTCGCTAGAGAAGGTGGTCTCCCGCTGTGGCCGGCTGCGCAAGATCGGCGCGGCGTTCATGCAGGTGTACCTCGAAGTGGATCCACCGCCGCCGGTTCCGGAGCGGCGCGAGATCTCCGAGCAGAGGCGGGAGGAGCTGATTGCGGCTGGCCAGGAGGGCAAGGAGGAGCGGCGGGCGCGACGGAAATTGGAGCGGGTAAGGCGGAAGGCGGCCGGGTAATGCTCGTCTTCGCGTTTGAAATGCCGCCCGGCGCCACGCGTGGCCCGGTGGTCGTGGTCCTCATTCTGGAGGTGGAGAATCTCCTGCGGATGAAATGTAACGATCCGTTCGACCTGCTGGTGAAGCAATTCGCCGCCGCCGGCATCCCGCTCGATCGGCGGCTGCGCGACGTGGACTTGGTAATCGCCTACGAGGAGGATACCGCCGAGATCATCGGCTTCCGCGACCGGCAGGATATTGCCGGACTGATGCGGTGGCTGGAGAGGGGACGGAAGATCCGGCCTGGAGACTTGGCGAAGCCGGAGCGGCTAAAGAAGCAATCTACGAACTGAGCTTGGTCCGCAGCTCAGTGGCCGCCGAGCTATTCGAGAGCGCGGCGGTGGTCGATGACGGCGCCGTGCTGATCCGCAGAGGGGCCGAAAAGCAACTGGTTTCAAGAAAGGGAGAGTTATGGTGGAGAGGGATCGAGCGGAGTGCTGGATCGAAGATTTCAACTGAAATCAGTTGCGGCCCTCTGCGGAACAGAACGGAGTGACGTCAAAGGCCTCCGCGCTATCGGATCCCGTGAACCACACGCCGGCAGAATGAAAGCCAAATCCTCAAACCCCTGCTCTGGAAACCTTCTCAGTATGTCCCAACTTCTCTACGTCTGAAAGTCTTACCATAGTCCTCCTCTTACTTGGTGGACCATCTTCAACATAGGGCAGTTCTCCAGAAGCGCACGCATTCTCCAGACATCGCCGGCTTAGTCCACACCGAACCGCGGCAGCCTTAAGTGTAAAGAACCTTGACGCATCGTGTTCTGGTAACTGACCCTGCGGCGCAAGGCGGCCGAGGACCTCCGCCAGTTTATCGCCCAGCTTGTCTCCCAAGGCCATAAATGCCTCGACCAGCGCCGGGCCGCCACTTCCCCGCCCCGGCTTCTCCCACTGCGCCACGGCCTTGCCACGCTCACCGACGTCGATTATGGGAGCGTTGAGCGATGCTTTGTAGGTTTTCAGGTCTTCAAGGGCGATTACGGTCGCCGGCTTGCGCCACCCCTCCCGCTTTTCCTTGCGGGTTGTCCAGTGGTGGAGTTTAAGTAGGACTTCCACCCGGCGGATGCCGAGCGAACCCAGGAACTCGCCTGCCTCCTCCTTGGTAAGCCATTCTGAGTCAGGTGGAGACTTCGGGTGTCGGGGCCGAAAGCGGTGTTGGTTCATGGGTGAGAGAATAACACGGAATCGCGAACCATGGCGCATTTTAACGGTAATTCGCTATTGCGTCTTTCGCGCTCGCGAAGTACCCTGGTTAAGTAGCCGCCATGCCAGCAAAACCGCTATGGTTCAGTAGAATCAACGAGATTATATCGGAGCTGCAGGCGCTGCCCAGCCGCTTTGTGGACCGCGCCACGATTGAAACGGTCCTCGGCGTTGGGTCGCGACGCGCGCAGCAGATCATGGCTTCCTCGAGTGCTGGACGTGTAGGCTCGAGCGCCGTGGCGGACAAGGATTGGCTGATCGGTCACTTACTCGCGATGGCCGGAGGGAATGATCAGGAAGTCGAGGAAATAGGGGAAGCTGAGAAGGCGCGCCGGCAAAAGTTCGCCCGGAAGCTAGACCAATGGCGGGCCGAACGGTTGCGGCGCCCGAAGCCGGCCCTGGTTGAGATTCCTATTGAGCTCTTCGAAACAGCGGCCTTTGAGAACCTACCTCCCGGCGTGACGATCGAACCGGGTCACATTCATATCCAGGCCGGCGACGGCGACCCGATCGAGGCCCGCAAGAAACTGGCGGCGCTGGCGATCGCCATGGAGAATGACCCTGACGGATTCGACCGCCGGTTCGAGAAGGCAGTTAGGCGGACTTGCTCAGCGCGGGCGGCGAGCTGAGTCACTCTTCTGGCTTCTCGCCCGCCTGGGGCGGATCCGGTGGCGGGTAATTCCCCGTGAAGGAGCGGATTAAACGGACGGTCCAGTCGGACAAGCCAGCCAAAAGGACGAGCACAAAGACTCCCAGCCAGAAGGCGGCGTAGCCGTTCGCGGCGACCCATTCCAAGAATTCCTTAATTGTCATTGCTGGGCTCCATCCACATGCCTGTGAATAGCCGCCAGCGCTTCAAACTCTCCCGCATACCATGCGCTTCTCCAACCACAAGGGCAGTGAAAACGAGTATACCCGGGACTGCGCTGCTTCCTGCCGATTGCGTGCGGGCTCTCAAATAGTAGTCCCTGGCTGTTGAGTTGAGCGAGGATGGCCGGGATGTCGAGCTGGTGCACTTCGGCGAAGCGAACCGGGCCGAGCGCGTGATAGCTGCTGTTGCCGCCGGTGTGATGCGAATAGCAGAGTGGAATCAGGTTTCTGAAACTGGATAGCTGCCTGAGCCCCTTGGGACCGGTGTGGGCGGCCTGAACTCCCCTCGAGGATCCGCATACGCAACATGGCCGTCTTCGAATCCAGGCGGCATATCCCTTGTTCTGGGTAGGCTTCTCACTCTTATAGAGCGGAGAATTGACAGAAAGGATTGTGCTCATAATTGAGCCTTTTGGGATTGGGTACCTGTCGCAGGCGCCGTCGAGGTATCAGCTAGCCCTGTTACTGCTGGTGTCGGCTCGGTGCTGGCTACTGGCGAATCTGCGCCGGTTTCGTCGTCTTCCATCGAGTCCAGTAGAGCGACAACCCGTTGAGGCTTGCCGGTTATGAAGGTGACAATCGCGAGCGACGCGCCGACCGCCGCCGCGGCGAGATAACCGGCGACTTCGAGCTTCGTCGCCGGCAGCGGCAGGGAAGTGAGATTGACGCTCACTTTCGCACCAGGTGCATATTGCCTTCGCTCAGATCGCAGCCGGGCACTTCCCCGCCGGCCTTCAGCGTCTTCGAGATCAGGGCCTTCGCCGGCTCCCAGGACTCGGGGACGTGGCGCTTGAATTCGAGCGGAATCTGCGTCTCATCCAGGATGACGACGGACGCCGGCGACGGCTGCAAGCAGAGCGTGTTCGTGTCGCCCTCGATCTTCAGAACGCCGCGCAGCTCCATCGCCCGCTGTACCGACGCTTCGAGGCGCGCGACCTGCCCCTCGAAGCGCTTCTTTCGCGCGCCCAGGCGTTTGATTTCGTCGGCGGCCAGATCCGCCTGGCGCTCCAGCGAAACCAAAACGTGGCACACGCTGTCGGCTTTGCGCAGTTCGGCCTGCACCCACTTGTCGATAGCTTCCTCCAGTTCGGCCTTCAGGCCCGGCTCATCGTCGGGAACCGTTTCGCGGGAATTGAGTAGCGCCGCAATGGTGTCCTCAATCTCGTATAAACTGGCGACCGCGGCGGCGCTCATGATTTCGCTCCTTTCGCCTTCGCCAGCCCTTCGAGGATCGACTCCAGATAGGCGTCGGCCCGGTCGCGCCCTACTTCACCACGGCCGGCGCAGGTCGGGCAGTTGCGGTCATCGTCGTGGCGGGATCCGGAACACTCCGGGCACTCCACTTGACGGACACGATTGACGTTGATGCTCACGATTTCCTCCTCTTTGCTTTCGCCTTCTCAATAGCCTTCTCGTTGGCCGCCGCACGCGCGTCCCGCCAGGCCAGCATCTCGTACAGGTCCGCGTAGCCGATGGCGTGGCGCGAGCTGGGCAGGCCCTTCAGCCGCGCCACCAGAAAGCCCTTCTGCAGCTCCACCACGATCTCGTCCGTTCGGTGGTGGACGCCGGTGCGGCGGACGACTGAGCGCGTGAGACTGGTCACTTGGAGCCTCCCCAGGTACAATCGCACGGCACGCCGTTCTCGCCCTGGCAACCTGCGGCGTCGTGGTTTTTGAGCGGATGATTGCAGTTATCGCACTCGGCGCGCTCTAATTCCCGGATGAGGCCTTCCATGTGCAGAATGATTCCGTCCACCGGTAGCCCTTGGCTCCAGCGTCCGCTATGGACGTCTTCGACTTGGGCGGCCTTCATGGTCGAGCGGGCTTGGTCGAGTGCGTCCACAGCTTCCTGGAGCTGTTCAAAGGCTTGTTCGTAAAGAGAGTAACGGGATATTCCGGTAGAGGCTGTCATGATCTGCTCCTCCGAGGTTCGTAGGGCTTTTGGGCACCTGTCTCGGGCGCCGTCGAGGGCTCAGGGAGTGCTGCTGTGGATTGTGTCGGCTCGGTGCTGGTTACTGGGGCCTGCCCTTCGGCCTTGGCGATGGCAGCGAGCGCATTATGAAGGGCGGCGGTTCGCGTATCTTCGTTCCCCGTTATGTCGCTGAAGTCTTCGTGTTTACAAGCTCTCGCCATCGGCAGGACGCGTTTCAGTGCGCGCAGAAGATCCGGCGCGGCATCGTGCAGCGAGCAGTAGTGAAATTCAAGCTGTTGGCCCGCGCCGCCTACGTTGCGTAGGTAGCATTCGCATTCAGTCGCCATAAACTCCCCCCTTCTCCGTCTCCACCACCACGGCCCGGGCCGGCGTCTTGCGCGCCGGCAGGTCGCTCAGCGGCTCCCAGTTCTCATCCACCCCCAGTAGCGCCAGCGCGCCCGGGATCAGGCCGCCTTCGGCCTCCGCGTCCGCGCGCCGTCCGGCGGTCCGGCACGAGTAACACAGCGCCGACGTAGCAAAATATCCTACTTCGTCGTCACGCTCCTCGACAACCAGCAAATTCTCGCTCGGTGTGCCGCATTCCTCGCAGCGGTCGAGCAGCTCGTCGGCGAAAGGCTCCAGATCCCCGGGCGGCAGCGCCAGCTCGCCCTCGCCGTCGCACAGGCTACACGGCTTCGGTAGCGCCGTGTCAGCGCAGGCCGGGCAGACGGCCGTGTCCACCGGGTCCGCCATCTCGCGCTTCCAGCGGCGCGATTCGGCGCGCTCGAAGTCGGCGTCGGCGTCCATGTACTGCTGTTCGCTATACATTAGTGGCTCCCTCCGTTGCGCTGTTCGCCGATCCTGCTGGTTGCGGCGATACAGCGGATGTCCTCGAACGACGCCGGCCCGAGATCGAGCCCGTTCAGCGTGGCGTACTTCTTGACAGCGACCGCCAGATCGACGGCCTCGGTGTAATACCGGAGGATGTTCTGCACATCGCCCCTCATCAGTGAGGCCGCGGCCGGCGTCGGGCTCGGTTTGTGGCCGTTGCCGCTCGAGTGTCCGTTCAGCGCGGCCGGCCCGGGATCGTCCGGATCGTGGGGTAGACCGTTCACGAGGACCTCGCCCAACTGCGTCATGGTGGCGGCGCGCTCGCGAATCGGAGTGATACCATGGCTTTGTGCTGTGTGATGCTGTGCGGCGGCCGGCCTTGGACCAGTCGGACGCTGCGGCTCGGCCGCGGCCGGGGTAGCTACCGGTCGCGGCGGGGCGGAGGCGATCCGCTCTACCGCGGTAAGGCTCTTGCCGTCGACCGTGTTCATCGCCAACCGCAGCCAATCGCCCGGCAGGAATTTCACGCGGTTGATTTTGCCCGCCTGAAACGGTGTCGCGCAGAGCGTTCTCCCGTCCATCAAAGGAAATTCCACCTGCGGGCTTCCGTTGGGGCTCGTCGAGGCAACCCCGTCGCCCGCGATCTGGACCTCTTGGGGCTGGCCGACCGCCAGCCGGATGTACTTACTGCCGTTCGTTGTCATACCGTTTCTCCTTTGTTCGATCCGTTTTCGATACCAAGCGTGCGTCGTCATGCGCGGCCTTTCCGCCGACCGCAAGAGGGCGAACCGGATAACGCGGTCCCCCTCAAGCGGGCTCCGTGGGTCGACGCGTCAAACTCGACGGAAAGCCGCTTGCTATTGTCTGTACGCACGCTCATTACAGAATGAGTGTGTACGTACGCACATAGATTGTCAAGGGGTAAATTTGCCTTTTTGTGCGTTCGCATGTACACTCTGCACATGGCGAAGGAAACTCCTACAAAATCACCGGGGAGTAAGTTGGCTCAAATTAGGTGGGATAACGCGACAGAGGAGCAGCGGAAGAGGATAGGGCGCGATTTAGCCGAGGCGCGTTGGGGGAGTGCTACGGAAGAAGAGAAAGCAGAGGTTGGAAAGAAGCTGGCGGAAGCCCGGAGAAAAAAAAGGGCGGAACGGAAGAGGGCTGAAAAAACGGGGAAGGCGGGGGCGTAGTAAATACCGCCAGCGAGCGAATGTCCAAGTCGGGCTCGGAGCACAGCATGAAAATCAAAGTCCTAACGGTAGTCGTCGCATCACTGATATTGGCAACAGCACTTTCAGCCGTCGAAGCAATTCCGGCAAACTCAACGGTTTTCGTCGGAGAGATGGGTGGCTTTGGAACCTACGTCATGGCGGCGATTCAAAACAAAAAGGTTCCGCTGGTCATCGTCTCGGATAAAGAAAAGGCGGATTTTGAGATCCGCGGCGAGTCAGAGAGCGAGAAACCAGGCTGGGCCCGGATTATCTTCACGGGTCAGACTCGAACCAATGAGCAGGCCAGCATCAACATGGTAAACATCGCTACCGGCACGGTTGTGTTCGCGTATGCGGCAAACAAGATGAGCACGGTTCACGGAAAGCAGAGTGCGGCAGAGGCCTGCGCCAAGCACCTGAAGAATGCCATGAAGAAGGGCGGCTAGGTCGGGAAGTGGCCGGGGCAAAAGTGTAAACGTTCTTTACGGAAACAGGCAAATAACAGACTGTGGCTTTTGAACAACACCCCGCGTAGTGGTGCTATACGCGGAATGGGGGCAAAATGCCGAGACTCGATCAACTTGAAGAACTGGATGTAGCCCTCAAAACCGCCGCGAAAGAGGCGGACCCGAAAACTGCCAGTCGGCAGGTTGCGGAAGAATTTTATGATTCGCACCGGAAATTGATCGAGCCACTCATCGCAGAGTGGGTGGTGGAGAAGATAGCGGGGCTAATCGGCAAGCTCCGAGCCAAGAAGCGGCGCGAGAGCAACCGACAACTCGTATTTCAAGCGAAACTCGGATTCGCACACATTCCGCAGACTGTGGACCTGGGGTCGGGCCAGGTCATCGCAACCGGAGAGGCCACGAGGAAAGTATTTCGCAAACTGAAAGTCCAACTCCGTAAAGCGAAGATACGGAGCCTGGAGCCAATTATGGAGGAGATCAAAAGGGCCGATGCGCTGTTTGCTCGCTATACGAGGAGTAAGAAAACCGAGCATATAACATGGGCGGAGATTGTCGAAAAGGAAGCGGAGAAAGCAATCCAGCAAGGACTGTTCGATTGGCCGGAGCGAGACTGATGGCATACATGTTGCGCAAAAGCACAAAGCGGAGACGAGAGATCGCAGCACTCGCTGAGACCTCGACGGCCACAGCGACAGGTGCCCAAATGTTGATTGGATTTGAAGGACTAAAGGCGGGAAAGAAAAAAGCGGGGAAGGCGTGAAGAAGAAGTTAGACGCCGAGGCGGAACTGCTCGAAGCCTGCGGCCGGTACCTCAAAACGAAGCGCTGGACGGCGCTCGTGGCGTCGGTCAACCGGATCATGGGGCCGCTGGACCGTCACGGCATTATCTTCGAGCTGGTGATCCGGTTCACCGGCGGCCAGGAACCGAAGAAGGGTGGCGCCCATCCGATGTTCGATGGCAAGTTCGCGCCGTACAAGCCGCATTCGGAGGAGACGAAGGCGAAGATGCGCGAGGCGCGGAGGCGGTGAGCAAGCTACGTATCTCAGCGCAACTCTCGCTTCCCCTCAACGCGGTAACACAGAAGCTCGCCATGCTCGGTCGGACCGGTAGCGGTAAGACCTACGCAGCCACCAAACTAGCGGAGGAAATGCACGACGCCGGTGCGCAGATCATCGCCCTCGATCCGGTCGGCGTTTGGTACGGACTCCGTCTTTCATCGAACGGGTGCGACCCGGGGATTGCTATTCCAGTTTTCGGCGGACTACATGGCGACGTGCCGCTAGAGCCGGCGGCTGGCGCCTTGATGGCCGACCTGATAGTAGACCGGGGTATCTCTGCCATCTGCGACCTTAGCCAGTTCGAGCACGATACCGACAAAGCCCGGTTTGGGCGCGATTTCGCCGCGCGTTTTTTCTTCCGCAAGAAGTCCGCCCCGAGCGCCGTCCACATGTTTCTCGAAGAATGCCAAGAATTTCTACCGGAAAAGCAGCAGCGTGGCGAGGAGCACATGCTGCACGCCTTTACGCGGATGTGGAAACTCGGCCGAAACTTCGGGATTGGCGGAACGCTGATCTCCCAGCGGCCCCAGGAAGTGAGTAAGCGAGCCCTCAACCTCACCGAATGCGTTTTTGCGTTCCAACTTACGGGCCCCCACGAGCGGAAGGCGTTGGAAGGTTGGATCGCCGAGAAGGGTTTGGACGAAGACCTGAATGCCATCCTGCCCAAGTTGGGCGTAGGCGAGGCGCGGGCGTGGAGCCCGGCATGGCTGAAGATTTCGGAGACGGTCAAGATTTCGGCGAAGCGGACCTTTAACGCCTCCAGTACGCCGGAGGTCGGGGCAAGCGCGAAGGTGCGTAATCTGGCACCGATTGACCTGGAGAAAATCCGCGCCGCTATGGCGGCCACCATCGAGAAAGCCAAGGCGGAGGACCCGCGCGAGCTGCGCAAGCAGATTGCCGAGCTGCGGAAGGATTTAGAGCGGGAGAAGTTGAGGAAGGAAACGCCGGATCCGGCAGGAGCCGAACGGCGGAAGGAGAAGTTGGAAGAGGAAATACTGGCGGCGGATAAACGGGGATATGAGAGGGCGGTGCGGGATAATCGGCGGGCGCTCGGCGCCGTGGTGAAGGCGGCGCAGCGGGCCAGCGCGATACTACTGGATAGCGTGCCGGCCGGGTTGGAATGGAAAGCGGAAGAAGCGCCGGCGCCGGAACGGCCGCGCCATGAGATTCCGACGCCGCGGCAGATCCGCGAGAAGCGCCAGGCCGCGCCCGTTGCGGCGCACCGCGGAACCCCAAGCGAGAAAGACGGCAAGCTGGGCTCTGGTGAACGCCAGGTGCTGACGGCGGTCGCGCAATATCCGGAGGGCGCAACCCGCGAGCAGATCACGATTCTTACCGGCTACAAGCGATCGACGCGCGACGCCTACATCCAGCGCCTGCAGGCGCGCGGCTATGTCCAGCCCGGCGGCGGCGATGCCATCGTCACCATGCAGGGCGTCGACGCGCTGGGCCCCGACTTTGAGCCGTTGCCTACCGGGGAGAACTTGCGCCGCTTCTGGCTCGCCCGGTTGCCGGAGGGTGAAGCGAAGCTATTCGAGTTGATAGCCGACGTCTATCCCGATACTGTCGATCGGGACGAGCTCACCAACGCCACCGGCTATAAGCGCTCAACCCGTGACGCTTACCTGCAGCGCCTCGCGACTCGGAAGCTCATCGTGGCCGGCCGCGGCGAAGTCCGGGCGCACGCGCACCTATTCGATGAGCGTTCTTCCGCAGCCAGTTGATTTTCGGCCATCTGCGGAATAGCATGAACCCGTCATTCGACCACAGCCGCGCTCTCGAATAGCTCAACAGCCACTACGCGCGAACCCAATCCCTTAAGGCGTCGTGAATGAACCTTGTGGTTGCTGTACCTGACATAAGACTCTGTAAAAGTAAGTAGTCTTACCACTCAATCCAGTAATAGAGATCGGTTGAACCCTCGCTCCACCACCGTTAGGGATGCGAGCGAAACTCGAGAAGCTCGAGCTGGTCGACCAATCGACCGGACAGCCTACCGCGTCCGGCGCATAAATCTGAACCGACGCTCCCGAACCGGATAGCGCCGTAAACCCCGGCAGCCGGACCACACCCCGGGCAACGTCAATTGCATCCTGGTCGGCGCCGACGGCCAATCCATCCGTTGCCAGGGCGGATCCTGAGTTGAGTGGCGAGCTGGGCATCGGCCGTAGGTTGGCCGCGCTGTAGAAGCCCAGGCTCGCGATACGCGCCGGCACGTCGACGCCGCTCGATATCCCGGCCCAGATCGATCCCGCGCACGACGAACTCCAGGTCCCTCCATAGCTCGTGCACACGCCGGCCGGATCGGTTGCGCCGGACGGGACTGCGGAGTTGAGCCAGCTCGGCACGGCCACATTGCCGGCGAAGCGATAGGCCGTTACACCCGGCCCCGAAGTCCACATGCAGTCGGCGAGCGTCTTGGAGTTTCCGGAACAATTGGCGACATTTTCCCCCATAATTCCGTTGCGGCCATCCGAGATCCACAGGAGGTTGTTGGTGATCGAGGTTCCCTCGTTCGGCGTGAGCACCTGGTGGATGAATTCCGTATTTGGTCCGCGCGGATCGTAGAAGGTATTGTGGTCGACGATGAAATCCTCCGAACCGTACCCGGCGTGAAAACTCCAGCCCTGCCCGATGGCGACTCCAGGCGTCGTGTAGAGCCAGCCGTTGATTCCCGCGAAGGTGTTGTTGGCAATTCGAGTTCGCAGGCAGGGCGGCGATTGAGGCGGAGCCGAATCGATCGGCAGGCAGGCCTCGAGGCCCCCGGGTCCGTTCTGGAACGTGTTGTTCGTTACCGAGTAGTCGGTGACGTACCCCTTCGACCGTGGCGTAAGGGCGATAAAAACGCTGTTACTGTTGATTTCCGCGCAGTTGCCGTCGAATAAGTTGCCGTCGACACTGATCCGTCGGCCGCCTTTCCACTCGAGCGGCTGCCGGTGGCCGTAGCGCAGGCCATCGGTTTCGAGGGTTCCCACGCATTCGCTCAGCGGCGTGCGAAACGTGTTGCGGGTGATCGAGTAATCGCCCCGCGCCAGGTGCGAGCCGCCGCTGTCGTCGAAATGAACGGGAATGCCGCTGCCCATGATCGTGTTATTGGAAATCACGTAGGGCCCCGGTCCGTTGCCGGCGATGATACACTGGCAGCCTTCGGTATCGGACGCGGAGCTGAAGCCATCGGCGGCGCTCGCCGCGGCGATAGCGCCTGAAACCAGAGTGAGTGTCGCGATTTTCTCGCCGGCCACCCTGCCGTTCCCGTTCAAAGGCCAGGTAGGTGATCCGCTGGTCGATGGAGTGCAGGTAGCGCCGGTCGTTGTGCAAGTGGCCGTCATGCCGGTGGGCAATAGAACCTGCAGGACGCCAGCCATATCGAAGTAGATGTACCCCGTGCCCGTAGCCGTGCCGCCGGTCATCGTAATGGTGGTCGACGTCGACGTCGCCGGCGTGATGATGCCCATGTGCGCCGTGCCGGCTGCGAGTGTCGCCACCGTGCCGCTCGAAACGGCCGGCGTGAAACCGGAGTACCAGGGATGCCAGAAATCCATGTGCTCGAGGTCCGAGTTGACGATCGCGACATTGGCCCCGTCGAAGTAAGAAAAGATATACAGCCGGTTGGGGTAGCCCAAACCATGCACATAAGTCCGGTCGAAGACGATGTTGCCGCTGTCCTGGTTGATGCGCAGGAAATTAGACATCGGCCGCGGATCGGTCGTTGTCGTGTTCTCGGTCGATACCGTCGGCAGGAATTCCAGGCCCACAAATCGAAAATTATGGCTCAGCGTGCCGGTGTAAATGAGAAAGCTCGAGCCGGTGTCCCAGACCGTCTGCTGGAACGTGGCCATCTTGGGCTGCCAGGTGGGGCCGTCCGCTCGAACGCCGGCAGGCGCAAAAGCCGAATCCGCGGTTGCCGTCCTCACGATCACCCAGTTATTCACGGCCGGCGGCCATGGTGCGATGTAGTTCGTCCCGTCGCCCTGGTCGACGACGGTCATCACTCCCGAGCCGGTCGAGGAGATCGAGATGGGGCTGCCGGAGATCGTCGTCGCGAGCTGCGTAGTGCAAACTCCGCCGGACGGGCAGGCGGTAAGCGGATAGTACGTCGTGTCGGCGCTGATGCCGGTCGGTAGAGATCCGGAGCTCGCAAACTGGATGGCGGTCGACGTTGTCCAGACATAGCCGCTCGGGTCGGCGAGCGTTGGATTGATCGTGATGGTGCTGGCCCCAGTCGACACTGAGCTTACCACCACGTATCCGCAGGGCAGCGCCGAGCCGCCGGCGGTGGCCGAGAGCTGGAAATTGTCGGCGTCGGTGCGAATGACGTAATAGACATAGCCGGGAACAAAGCCGCCGGTCTTGCTGGTATTCAGTCCCGACGGATAGAGGCTCGCGCCGGGCAGCGCCAGGCTGTCGTCGGCGATCGACGCCATGGACATCCGAATCCCCTGATTGGCGGCGAAGCCATGGCTCGGAAGGTGGATCGTGCACGTAGACGTAGTTACCGCAGACGGGCTCCAGGTCTGGGCGTCGGCCGCGGTCGGCGTGGTGTAGTTTCCTGTGCAGAGTGTTCCGGCCGGAATCTGAACGATAGTCCCGCCCGAGCCGAGAGATCCCCCCGCGGTGTTGATCTTACTCTGGAGGTCGGAACAATCTGAAGCCACGTTGACCGTCGAGTATCCGCCCGTTGCCGGATAGCTGGTATCGAAGGTCGTCGGCGCAATTGGCAGAGCTGGATGGGGAGACGGTAGCGCCGCCATCGAGTGCGAGGCGGAGATTCCGCTTGTCCAGGTAGCCCCTGAGTCCGTGCTCGCCTCCGGGCAGAAATAGTAGAGCGTCGAAGGAGCAAGCCCGGCGATGTTGACCGTCCCGCCGAATAAGGGGAATGATCCGGTTCCGCTCGTCTGTACCGTTCCACCCGTTCCTCCAGCGCAGTCTGAGGGTCCATAGCGTAAACGGATTTCATTATAGGTTCCACTGACATTGAAACTGACTCGTAGGGCTGAGTGCGAAGCTCCGTCAAATTGTATATTGGAGACGGTTACTCCAGGCAGTAGTAGTGGAGATAATAGAAGTAGAAAGAAGAGTTTCATGAAGAGAGTTTGGCTTTCATGCTGCCGGCGCCGTTGAGGTATTCTGAAAGCGCTGCCGTGGCTCTGCTCGCGAGATGCTTCGTACGGAAGAAAGTCAAAGGCAACTGGCTTCATAGGCAAAAGCCACGGCAGGCGGCAGTACGCAGCATCCCCGGCGCACTGTGATTTCAGCGCTCCGCGAGTCTGCGGGCCGACACCGAGCCCTCTGTGCCAAGATCAGTGAGACGCCTTCCCGCCCGGCATTTAATGTAGGGGGCGGAGAAGGAAATACCCATGAAGACGAAGTTAAACGGTATTGCACCACCTCCCCGCGTTTTGGTTTCGCCTGGCGCGGAGCGGAGTAAGGCCGAGCGAAGCGACGCCGAACGTAGCGCAGTGCCAGGTGAAACCAAAACCCTGCCCGACCCCGAGGTGGTCGTCAGGGCCCAGCGCCGCCAGTTCACCGCTGAATACAAGAAGCGCATTTTGGCAGAAGCCGATGCGGCCAAAGAAGCCGGCGCGATCGGTGCCATGCTGCGCCGCGAGGGGCTCTACTCTTCCCACCTGACTCACTGGCGCCAGCAGCGCGACTTGGGTCTCTCTCCCCATCGGCGCGGTCCCAAGCCCAATCGTAATCCTCTTTCCGAAGAAGTGCGCAACCTGAAGCGCCAGAACGATCATTTGGCGCAACGACTGGCGCGCGCGGAACTCATCATCGACGTTCAAAAAAAAGTCTCGTTGTTGTTGGGGATCCCGTTGGCGGCGGTCGACAACGACGGGAGCAACTCATGACCGCCGCCGTTCAGTTCGTTCCCGACTTGGGGCCTGTCGCCGTCTGTGATGTACTCGGCGTCTCCCGCGCTTCTTTGCATCGGCGTCAGAATCCGCCATCCTCGTCGGCCGAGCCACTGCAGCGCCCGTCTTCGCCTCGCGCGCTGACGGCTGCGGAACGCGCCACAGTGCTCGATCACTTACACGCAGAGCGTTTTCAAGACCGGTCGCCGACCGAGGTGTACGGGACACTGCTCGACGAAGGCGTCTATTGCTGTTCGATCCGCACGCTGTATCGCCTCCTGGCCGCGGAAGGAGAGACCCGCGAACGCCGCGACCAACTTACTCATCCTCCCTATCAGAAACCGCAGTTGCTGGCCACCGCGCCCAATCAACTCTGGAGCTGGGACATCACCAAACTGTTGGGGCCAGCCAAGTGGACCTACTTCTACCTCTATGTCATCCTCGACGTCTTCAGCCGCTACGTCGTCGGATGGATGGTCGCCGATCGGGAGGGCAAGGAACTGGCTCGCCAGTTTATCGCCGAAACATGTGACAAGCACGAAATCGTCCCCGGCCAGCTCACCCTGCACGCGGATCGTGGCTCATCGATGAAGTCTAAGCCGGTGGCCTTTATGCTCGCCGACCTGGGGGTGACCAAAACCCACAGCCGCCCGCACGTCTCTGACGACAATCCGTTCTCGGAAAGCCAGTTCAAAACACTGAAATATCGGCCGGACTTTCCCGATTGCTTCGGCTCGCTGCAGCATGCTCGCAGTTTTTGCCAGGAGTTCTTCCCTTGGTACAACACTGAGCATCATCATTCCAGCCTCGGCCTGATGACTCCCGAAGTCGTTCACAGCCAGCGCGCCCAACAGGTCCGCGACCTTCGCCAAAGGACGCTCGACGTAGCGTACGCCGCGCACCCGGAACGCTTTGTCCGGAATCCCCCACAACCACCCGCGCTGCCTACGGAAGTCTGGATTAACCCACCCGCAAAGTCCGAAGCCGCCACGCCGGATTCAGAGAAGAAAACTCAATAAACTATGCCGGCTGGCGTCTCAAAACTCTTGACAACTTCCGGAGCCGTGAAGCATCCACTATTGAGTCGCTTCAATATAAGGGAAGTTTCCAGAACTGACTGTTACCCTTGCCCCACAGTTCGGTAGTGTGTAAGATCCTGCCGCTCCTGTTGCTGTAGCCGTGCAGGTGAAGACTTTCACGTCACTCCCCAGGTTGTACATCACCATGTCCGCGCCGGTCCCGGGGAAAAGGCTCTTCGGCAGAAATCCGTTATCCTCGGTTGACAGGCAGAAGTTATAGGCCTGGCCCGCCCCGACGGGCTGCGATACCGTGACCGTCGTCACATTGGCTCCGGACGCGCCTACGATCCGCCCTTGCGTGAGGATGTTGGGAGTAGCCGCATTGTCCATAATGCCCATCACGATCGCTTTGCTCGAGGCAAGTCCGGTCGCCGTATACGCCGTCATGCGGCCGAGCGTGGTGGCCGTGTCGAACGGAACCGTGAAACAGTAAATGGTTCCGGACGCCGTTGTGAAGGCGCCATTGCTGCCGATATAGGGCCAGCGGGTGTTAAAGGAGTAGACAGGCCCGGCCCCCGGTACCGTGAAGTTCGCGCCGCCGCCGGGCGTCGTCCAGGTGTTCGCCGGCCCGCAGTACTTGAAGGCGTTAGTCGCCGTATTGAAGTAGGCTTCTCCGGGCCCGCAGGTTCCAGGGTCTGAAGCAGCCGACCGCCACGGAACGGTGGTCGCCGCTCCTGCCCAGTTCTGGCCGCCGCTCGGAGCGCACGTATTCGTTTTGAGGCAAAGCTGCGACGTGTCGGCGGCAATCGTCGGCGGGTTTGCCGTGCGGTCGCGAATCAGCCCGGCGCCGGCGGCGTCCTGCCGCTGCGGAATCACCCAGATCGTCGACGCCAGGTCGTAGGTGAAGAAATACTTTTTGCCGGGAAGAATTTCACCCGACTGCGTTCCGCTTCCATCCTGCCAGGCGAGGGTCTTATTTCCGCTGGCGCAGTAGTTGAAGGTGCTCGGGCCGGTCGATGTGTTGGCCGGATAAAACTCGGCGATCAGTCCGTCTTGAAGCGCGACCGAGGTCGTTGGACACCCGGCGTACACTGACGCCGAGCCGGTGTCGGTTGCGATATAGACCGCCGTCGACACCGTCGCGGCCGTGGGAGATCCGCCTCCACCACCCGCCGCCGCGTTATAGCCCGGCGCAAGCGAAACCGTGCCTGTCGCGTTTGCGGCCGCGGTCGTCAGGACCTGGCCGATCACCCAGCCCGAAGTCGGAGCCGTCGCTCCAGCGTCGGCGCAGCGCCCGGCTGTTCCCGCCGATGCAACCACGAAGTGCCCGACCGTTCCACCGCTCGAATCGAACTGGCATGTCGCCTGGCCGCCAAAGGCCAGGAACGCCGAGCCGCTCGTTCCAGCGCCCGACACCACGACGAAGATCGGAACCGCCGTATCGCCCGTTCCAGCGTTGACCGCGTTGCCCGAGGCATTGATCTTGGCGAGTTGGTTGACCGTTGTTCCTGTTCCGGTATCGTTTGGATAGAGGGATGTGGCTGGGCCTCCGATTAGACCTATTCCTCCATGGGATTGGGATTGAGAATAGAGATTCAGGGAGAAGACTAAACTTAGGGTTAGGGCTAACAGGGTATGAATTTTCATGAGAACGCCGGATGGTTTGGTCGCATGCTGCCGCTGCCGTTGAGGTATTCTGAAAGCGCTGCCGTGGCTCTGCTCGCGAGATGCTTCGTACAGGGGCCGAAAGGCAACTGGTTGCGGAAAGAAGAAACTGAGCGTGGTGCTTCTGTCTACCTACGAGCCGCTACCCCTCGGTGAAAGGGCCATGGGCCTTGAAATTGACGGCGTGTGGCTCGGGACTCAGCCCTTCGTTCCCCTTCGAACCGTTACGCGCGAGGAGTGGATAGCCGCGGAAGTCAAGGAATATCCAACCACGACTTTGCGCGAGGCTGAAGCTTTCGCAGACCAGAACCCGTATTTCTATGAAATCAGCGTAGATTGAAACGCCACGGCAAGCAGCAGTAGGCAGCATCCCCGGCGCACTGTGATTGCAGGGTTTGCGAGTCGGTGAGCTGTCGCCGCGACGTGAAATATCCACGCAGAAGGTTAAGGATTTTCTCCCCACTGAATAGTTGGGACCCAAGTTCCAGTAAAGGTTGCAATGGAGATGGTGATATTGGAATTTGTTCCACGCACCAGCAAGTACTTGGTGAGATCGATGGGATACGTTCCAGCGCTCTCCAGGTAGTACGTGCCTTGCGTTGTTCCTGACCCCACGTTCGACGCGGAGTACGCCTTCACCTGGCTCCCGATTGAGCCGTTCATGGCAATGGTGGCGAGTGTGGTGGTGGTGGCTGGCGTCCCATTTTGGGAAACAGTGAACGTACAGGCCGCTGAGCAGCGCACCCAGGCGACGACACCACGTACGGACTTGGTGGCCCCTGCCGGCATCTGGATGGTGAGGGCGTCGGTTGAGGCTACCAGGGCCTGAGAGTAGGTGGCGAGGTAATAATCTCCATCACCAAATGCTAGGGAGGAGAGGAGGAGAAATAGAAAGAGTCGTTTCATGGTCGAAGTCTTTTGAGGAGTTGGTCACACACGGCCGCTGCCGTCGAGAAATTCCGGGAGTGCCGCTGGGGTTGGCGTCAGGGATGCTGCTGTGCTACAAAATCAATCAGCGGGAGCACGCTACAACCCCACGAGAGGGGGCCGTTAATTGGCGAAGCGGATCGGGAGGCGCAGCCCGGTATACCAATTAGGAGCCGGCCCCCAGTTTCTAAAAACAGCCATGAGTGAAGCCGTCATTAATCCAAAGTGCCCGCATTGCGGGGGCATTCACTTGGGTCAGCGCTTCGACGATTGCCCGTACGTGAAGCTCGTGTCCGATGAAACAGCGACCCTGGAACAAAGGCACAATGCTGCGGAGTGGCTTCGCCTGAAGGCGGAAGAGGACTCAAGGGTATGAAGGCGCCGCCCGGTCGCAACGAGGGGGCTTATTTCGACGCGCTAAAACGGATCACATGCTACCAGACGGTTGCGCAATTGCGTCGCCATTCTGAGGATGAGTATGGGCTGGCCTTTGCGGAGGCGCTGGAATATGCCTACGAGAATGTAATTCAGGAAGCCCGTAACGCGATAAAGGGCAAACGGAGTCCTCAGCGGAACAGCACGGAGCCGCCGTCGTAGACTACCGCGCTTCACCCAGTCCTCGACGGGGCCAGTGCGCGAACCCAAATCCTACAAGCTCAAAATAGTTCGCCAGTCAATGGTGTCGGCAAGCTGGTCTCCGAGTACTTCCAGTTCCGGCACGTTCGACGCCTGATCCATTGAGATCTTCGTTTTGAGCTGAATGTCGAAGTCGTAGAGTGGACAGGCGGAGTAGTGCCGCCTCACGAGCTCCGGCGCTTGGGCTTCCGGCGCTTCGAGCATCATGCCGATGATCCAGGAGAGCTTGGCGATCAGGTTCCGCTCCGGCGCCTCGATCGCAACCGGATTACGGCCCGTGCCGATCGAGACGATCACGCTCGACTCCGGGGTGTAGCCCGCGAATTCGAACGCCTCGACAGCCAGCTCGTAAACCGGATTGCCCGCCACGCCGACGCCTCCGTCCACCAGGGCGCCGATACCGGGGATCGTGTACTCGTCGAAGTAGATTGGCGCGGCCGAGCTGGCGACGCAGCAGTCGATGAGGGAGTACCCGCCGGTCTTGGTCGCCTTTCCTTCCCGGTCCTGGCTGAAGTACCACTGGTGGCCGTCGACGCCGCGGGCCGTGATGAGCAACAGAATCGGAAACGAGTTGATGGGCTGGTCGGCAGCCCCGCCGAGGCGCTTCTCGAGAACGCGATGCAGGCCTCCGATGTCGTACTTGAAGCCGCGCTCAACGAGCAGCGCGTCGGCCACGGCCGCGTCATGGTTGAATATCTGCGGGGTGTCCTCGCGGTACATGGCGGCGATCTGCTGGCAGGGGATTCCAGCCGCGATTGCGCCGGCCAGGTCTGAGCCGGTAGAGGTTCCGGCGACGCCCTTGAAGATATCGCGGCAGAGCTTGCCCGTCTGTTTTTCGAGGCGTAGAAGGGGCCGCACAGTGAGCGCGCCTCTTACGCCCCCACCGGGGAGACTAAGGAATAGATTTTTCATGGAAACCAGTTGCCGTTGACTTTGAAGTACGAAGCACGAAGCCGCGCACAGGCCGCGCCGCGCTTCACATGAGGATGAAACTGGCGCAAAAGCGCGCCGCCAAGCTATTGTTTTGCGGGTGGAACAGGTGGTGTAGAAGCTGGTAGAAGTACTTCAATCACCAACGGTTGTGGAGGAATGAACACTACCTTGCTTGGATCAATGTGTAGAACCTTTCCTACAAAGGCCGCGATGTTCTGAGAGATAGCTACATTGATGATGTGGAATGGCTGGGACAGTTCGATAAAACGCTGACCTAAGAGCTGCTTTTCTTCAGGGGAAAGGCCTACGGCTAGTTCTGTGAAAAGGTTGGCGATTGCGGCTAAGCCGGTTTCTCCAGGTAGGGAGAGTGGACTGAGGTTCACATCAAGTAAGGACATAAAAGGTTGTTGGCTTTCTTCGCGCTACGGCTTCTTGACCAAGACGAGCGTTTCCGGCTGCAAGACGTAGCCGGGATAGCGGGACTCAACCTCGCGGAACACGCGGTTGTATTCGTCGGTCGCGGCTCGGCGTTGCTCCGGCGTGGCATGGTTGGCGGCGCGGCGTGATAGGATGGATTTGTAGGTCCAGGCGATGTCCCCCGGGCTCTTGATCTGGTCCTTGGGTAACTGCGCGAAGAATCCTTACTAGAAAACGACGTTCCCACACAGTGGCGTAACCGGGTCCGCGCCGCCCCCCGAGTGCGTATTGACGCAGCCAGAATAAGTAACGCCGGTTTGGGTGCCCGCCGATCCGGTCAGAGTCAGAGACGTGTTGGAGTTGACCGTTTGAATGTTGTACGTCACTCCATTGATAACGATGTTGAATCCCGCAATCCAGTTGGCGAAGTTCGTCCCGGAGACGAACGTCACGCTTGTGCCCGACGTGTTCACCACACCAGAACTGTCCACGGCCAACTGCGCTGCAAAGTTATAACTGGGCCATATGCTGTGAGCATTCGCAGCAAGGTTGGTCAGCAATGTGTTATCCACGCCGTAATTGTGCAACACGGGGAGCATGTAGGCGATGTTGTCGCCCAAGAACACTGTGTTCGCAACGTAGCCATTAAATGGGCTACAACACGCCGTCCCGGCAAGCGCGGTCTGCCAGTTCGTCCAATCTCCACCCGGCGCAAAACGATTGAGCACGGCTTGGAGCGTGTTCACATAGGCGGTGTAGATTGGGAGCTTCTGCGTAGGCGTTGTGAACCCGTACCACCATCCCGATCCCTGGAGACCACCCATACGTGTGCTCAGAACGATGGGGTTGAACGTGTTACCGCTCACAATTGAATTCTGGTCATAGAACACCTGTGGAAACATGAAGTACGAAACATCCATGATGAAATCATTTGGTCGCAACTGTCCCATGTTGAACTCGAATAAGGACAAATAACCAAAGTCACATGGCTGGTTTCCAGAAGCTCGACGATTTCCGCACCCCAAGGTGGACCCCGTGAAATACCACGAGTTACTCTGCACCGTTTCATCATTCGTGGTACCAACGTTGAGGGAGAACGGGGAAGTATGGGCGATGTGCGCGCCGGTAAAGAACGGCTCGTCTAGGTCCCAACCACGCGCATAATACCCATAGGTGGAAGCGCCGTTGTAGTGGGTTCGGATCGTGTCGCTCTGCCCTTCGAGGGCATAGCCGTGCATGATTTCCCAACTCTTGACATCCATCCAATGCAGGGCTGAATCATAGGCGGCTCCGAGCGCGGCTGGCAGACTCCAACCCGGCGCACCCTGGTTGAACGGAGTGGCAAACACAGGTTGTGCCCGCCATGTACCCATCATGTTGTCGCTGCTTTGAAATGCACCCTGAGCATAAAACGCCGTTAGACAGGAACTCATCGTCCCACATGAGGACGCAAGCGCTGTAGCCATGCCGTTGTAATTAGTCAATACCGGATCAAAGGCAGAACCGTAATAGTCGGGCGGGTAAATCTTGGGGAGCCATTGAAGCCAGTCCTGTAAAGCGTATTGCAAAGGCAGTTCCCGCATGTTGAGATACTGATCTGGCGCAAGCGCGGCGGCACTACCTCCAGGTAGCATATAGTCAGCTTCGTCGGGACCGTATTGTAGTAAAGAATCAATCCCACCTCCCGGCCCCCAGGCGATGAGCGCGTTAGAATCGAGTCCCGGCGCGGGCTGGTATACCGGGTTCCACGGTCGCCCAGTGTGCTGGACGGTAAGCCCCAGGCCGCGCAGATAGGCTGCGATATTGTCTCCTTCCTGAGCAGTGAGACCGTGGAAAATCGAGCGCTGACGAATCGACCAGTTGGAGAATCCGTACTCAATCAGGTCGCGCCCGTCTGCCGCGTGGCAATTAGAGCACGTCGCGCTGATGGCGTAATTATAATAAGGCCGCGACGGATTGACCAGAGGGAAGCCGCCGCTGCTGGTTGTCGTGAACAGTTTCTTGCCCGCAACTGGATCGGCCCCTACAGGCGCTACCCAGATCGTTGGATCATCGTAGGCGATAGGGGCAAATAACTCGCGTGCCCCGTAAGCGACCGGAGGAGTCAGGCTCCCTGTAGTCCCCGTAGAGGTCGGGACCGTGACCGTCTCGTTCGGGCTCGTGCAGGCCCCTGCGACGATATGGGGTGATGAACCACACGGCGTAAACGTAAAGTGCGTGCTGTCGATCTTGGTGATTTGCCGGTTGTGACCATATCGGGCCAGCATTTTCGGAGCACCGTAAATCTGAATCCAGTCCCCCGTGCTCCATGTGGTCGCGGTGTGGGTCGTGATGGTCGTGACGTTTGAAACGGTGGCGAACGAGTCAATCACTACGCTAGGCTCGATAAAGTTCACGTCCAGGATGCGACATCCAGACGTGTTTCCATCCGTCAGGTACTTCTTGAATCCGAGCGTGTTCGTGCCCGTGACGACCACGCCGTTAGCGATGGGAAGGGTGAATTCTCGAGTGTTTACGTTTGAACCGACACCCTGACCATTTGCAGCGTAGTACCGCGCTTCGTCAATCATCGTGACGTTGGCATCGGTGATGTCCTGCCACGCCGCGCCGTTGACCTTGACGGAGCACTTCCCATCAGTCTTTAGTTGGTGAGAGTAGCCCAGATTGTGGCCTCGCACGTAAAGACTGAGATTGCTGGCGACCGATCCAGAGACAGAAACATTCTTGTAGATGGCGTAATTGTCCGCGCCTGAGATTACTTCAACCGGCAGTGTCCAAGATCCAGATGCGGAAGCTGGCTGCTCAACCTGCGCGAAGACTAATCGAGCAATTTTCGGAGGGCTAAAAGGGTTCCCGGAACTGTCAAGAAGTTCCTGCGACACGTAGGTTGAACCTAGCGTCATATCAATGGTGACACTGCAAGGCGAACAGGCAGTGTAGGTGGTCGTAGTGGTTCCGGGATTCGGCGGAACATCAATCGGTGAAACGAGAATGCGGAAGCGGCCAGAGCCCACTGCGGGCGCTATAGCAGGCGGAGAACCACCAGAACCGCTATTGACAAGTGTGTAGGAGGTGACACCAGCGTTACCGATCAGCGCGGTTTGATTCTCTACGTTGCCGCGTAGCGCACAGGCGCAGATAATCCCGTACGCTATTGCCTTATACCGCTCTATAAAACCCCAGAGCCCTACTCGCATATCAATAAGCGACAGCGCGGAAAGTTAAGACATCGCTCGCAGCCGTTGTGCCCGTTACAGTGCAGCCAGTTGTCGATGTGGCACTCTGTATCATGATATTGGCTGATACGTGTTTGGTGATGTCCTGCACTTCACAAAACCAACCCGTTGGCGCAGTAGGTAATGCAAAAGCAGCCGCACAGGTTCCGGTCGTGGTGGTCGTAAAATCACCCGCCGTAATGCCGCCATGCTGCGCCGAGATCGTTCCGCAGCCCGTGATAGTGGGAGCCGTTCCGCCTGATATAACATAGCCAGTTTTTAGCGCCGTTCCCGTGAAGGTCCCAGGCGTTCCGTTGTTGATTTCGACGATGCCGGCGGCATTCCGCGTCATTGATACATCTGGCGTATTATTCGGCCATTGAATGGTGGGATTGATGAATGGAATGTTTGCGTATCCGAACGCTGCCACGAAGTTTGAGCCACTTCCACCAATGGTTAAATTCCCACCGATGATCATATTATTTATAAACGTAGCCAAACCGTTGGAGTCAACGATTGTCAGAAGGTTTGCACCACCCGCGCCGGGAGATTGCTTTACGGTGAAGTCATTTGTTGCTGTGTTCTTCCCGGTGAGAGTACACTCACCCAAAGAAGTGCAATTTATTGAGGACGCGGAGAAACCACCCGACCCGTTGTTCATTTGCACATCTCCCGACGAGCCGCCAGGAGATCCGCCCGTCTGTAAGTCCACCGTGCTGCCGTTAGAGCCAACCTTCAAGTGATGCAATGTCGTGTCTTCGCAAACCTGTCCGTCCACGGTCGGCGCACAACCGGCAATCTTGGGAACCGTCAGAGCCGTAGCCGCTGTAGAGGCCCCCATATTGAGTGTGAAGGCCGTACCGCCGGTGTTCGCCTGATTCATGCCGGGGATCGTCTGTGAGGTCCCCGGAAAGGTCATCGTGGTCGAATCCGTTCCGGCGAGGGTGAGGCTGTTGCTAAAGGTTAAGGTTTTTCCAGCCCCACCATTGATTGTTGTCCAGTTCCCGTTTGATGGGCTCCAGTTGAAATTACCGCTTGTGTCTACATTTAGTGCGCCTGCCCAATTCCCCGTGGGATTATTCGCGCCCGTGATTATCAAACCCGGCGCAGTAGCGCTGGCCGCGACTGTAAGATTCTTGCCAGCCGTCATTGTGCCACCTAGAGTAAGGGACAGGTAGGCGGTCGAGCCAAGGTTGATACTATTTGCCGCTGAGAAATCAATGTTGACTGCGCCGCTGGTCACGTTGCCGTTGAATAGCTGAGTACCGGAGTATGTGCTGTTGTGGGTGTAGTCCTGGGCGCAGGTTCCCGTTGTTGTGAAGGTTCCCCCGGTCAGGCCCGTGCCGCAGGTTATCGAAGTGACAGTCCCTGAGCCTGAGCCTCCTCCGCCGCCACCTCCAGATGGGCCTGGTAATGGACCTTGGGAATAGAGTAGAGATAGAGAGAGGATTACAAGAGTAAGAAACTTCATAAGAGGTTGGTCCGACTTACAGCGGTCGCTGAGAGAGTTGAGGGCGCGGTGATTTCAGGCGCCGGGGATGCTGGTTACTGCCGCTTGCCTTGGCTGTTATTGCTGGAGCCAGTTGCTTTTGGTTTTCAGTACGAAGGACAGCGCCGCCGCCTGCATGCGCCGCGCTTCACATGAGAATGAAGGCGGAAGAAAAGCGTGAAGCCAAATTCAAAGGCAACTGGTTGCAGAAAAGGAGATGATCAGTGGCTTGCCGCTCTATCTTGCTGGAGAGCTTTTGCTCTGGCGTAGGGGTTGCTGGCTGCGCCGACAAGGCCGGGAGCAACTAGCCCCGCGCCGGTCTTCACCATCCAGTTGCCCTTTTCGTTGGGCTCCTGGTTATTGGCGAAGCCGGTGGCGGCCGCCAGGTGTTCGGCGCCGCCTTCGGTGAGGCTGTTCAACTGCTTGGCCGCGGCCCAGGCCCTGGCGGCTGCGAACGGCAGCCCGGGCTTGGTCTTCGGCGGCACGCCGGGAAAGAGGCGGAGCGAGACCCGGCCGCGATCGCGCAGACCGGTGATATACGCCTCCTCGCCGCTCAACCCGACAAACGCGGCCCGCACGGCCGGCCCGAGCGCCGGACTGGCGAAGGCGTTCATCACGTCAATCTGCGCAGCATCCGCCATTTGCGCCAGGTTGCCGCCGGCCTGGCGCGTCTGGAACATTCCCGGGAGGCCCATGGCGCGCGCGCCGCGCAGGGAGCTGGGGTTGTCGAAGAAGGCGAAGTTGAGATAACCGGCCTCCGGGCCTTTACCCCATAGCCCGTTGCCGAGCGAGGTATGCCGGAATTGGCCGACCCAGCCATGGCCCGGTTGTACGGGGATCTGAAACAGCTTCGCGGCTTTGTCTTCCCACGGATATTTGCCGGTAAGGTGCTTGTGCGCCACGATCCAGGTCGCGACGGCCATCAGGGCGCTCGACGTGAGCCACCACCACATTCGCGACTCAAACGTTGCACCAGGGCCCGGCCCGGTTCCGGTCCAGTTCTCGACGCCGTTCACGATGCGCGTCATGCCGGCGGTGGCAAAGGCGCCGATACCCGAGCGCTTCAGCGCCCGCTCGATGCCGCCTTGCAGCTCCGGCGTGTAATTGCCGAGCTGGTTGACGAAGTGATACAGGTCCGACGTCGTACCGTGGGGATAGGCGGCCTTAAAGATGTCGTACATCAGGATGCGGGCGCGGGCGTCGACGCCCTTCGGACCGTAGAGCAGGGGCGAGAAGCTGAACAGCTCGCGCTTGGCGCCCGTCTCCGCCGCGTATTCCTTGCTGTAAGTCACCTTGCCCGACTTCGCCGGCAGCGCCCCGGCCTTGGCCATCTCGTGCAGTTTGGCGACGTTCTCCGGCGTCGACGTGTCGATATTCCAGACTTTGGCGCGAATCGCGGCCCACTTCACGAGCGGCAGTGAGAGCGCCTTGTCCAAGCCCGATCCGCCCAGGAACGGTGTGTTGCCGTAGAGCGCGCCCAGGACGCCCGAGGAGTGGAAGACCAGCTCGAGCGGGCCCTTGGTGGCCAGCATATTGGCCCACTTCATGACGCTCACTACCGCGTCCGGATCCATCGGCTCGCGATCGAGGATCGACCGCAGCCCGGAATTCATAAACGCTGGCATGACGTCGAACTGCGCCGGCAAGTGAGCGATCTTGCCGTTGGCGACGATCGTGCGGGCCTGGCGCACTTCCTCGCGCACGGCCTTGTATTCCTGGCCATCCGGCCCCGTCATCGCCAGCCCGTGCTCGGTGTCGTATCCTTTCGACGCCGGCAGGCTCCAACCCTGATCGCGCAGCGTCTGGATGAGCGCCGCTTTGTAATTGGAGCGATTGGCGTAAGAGATCTTCTTCGCCAGGGGCTCCATCTCCTGGGTGTAGTCCTCAGATAACCCCGTCGCAAAGACGTTCGAGGCGTTGGCCGGCTTGTGATAGGCCAGGCGCCGGCCCGGCCCCGGCTTGGGCGGCTTGTTCAGCGGGATTAGGGGAATGTAAC
>Ga0209166_10000404_pt1 | contig 49405 bp, 81 predicted proteins | sample Coa_R1_3_FD_187151 | JGI IMG/M metagenome (GOLD analysis project Ga0209166, IMG submission 187151) | Surface soil microbial communities from Centralia Pennsylvania, which are recovering from an underground coalmine fire - Coalmine... | ecosystem: Environmental > Terrestrial > Soil >...
CCAGCGCAACCACGAGCGCGAGCATGTCCACGAGGCCCGGAACGATGATGCGCTGAGCCATCACGTCGAATACTCGGCCAGCGGAAACGTCTCGTCCGCACTGTTGAGGTCGCACGTTACCCCACCGATCAGGCCGCCGAAGGCGAACTGCCAGGCGTCCCAGCGCGGGGCCGGCGTCGGATCAAAGAATCCGACCGGCGCCTTGCGATAGTTCCGACCAGCGACAATCGGATCGCTGACCCACTTGTAATCGACCAGGTCGGGCGTGGCGAGGTGCTCGGCCGTCAGGGCATCCGAGTAGAGCACGACTGGATGGCCCGCACTGTTGCCCACCTCGACGAACCCGCGCACGTACTCGCGCACGTCGACGTTATCGGCTTCATAGGAGCCCGCCTCGAGGTCGAGTCCCAGGATTGTCGACTCGTTGAAGCCGCACGCGCCGGTCAGGATCGTCGCCTCCGTGCCGTCGGCAACACCCTGGTCGTAGGTCATCGTGCCCTGCAGGTCAGGGCGGCCGGGCACGAGCTGCTGGCCGACGTACAGCGGCAGAAACCGAAACCCGATGGCGGCGAGCGCCGATACGCGCTCATTCGGCCACGGCGTATGGCCTGAAAGAAAAGGTCCACCGATGTAGCAGTTGAGCCACGACCAGCCGTAGCGCAGCATCAACCGCGCCGCGGTGTCCGATGGTGGTGCGAGACAGTCCAGACCGTACAGCATCGCCAGCCTCCTATTTGGCCGCCCCGGCTTGAGCCTGGATCGCGGCACGCCGTTTCAGCACTCGCCGGCTCAGCACGTACTCATTGGCCGAATTGCTGACCAGAATCGCCTCGACGGCCACGATGATCCACGGCAGGACGCGGTCGACGGCCTGCGGCCTGCCGAACGTCACGCGCGGTTTGCTCACGAGCGCTAACAGGCCGGTCAGCAGAAACAATCCCTGAGCGATCGTGCGGCAGTGCTCGGCCCACAGGTTGTGCCGCGCCATCCGCAGCACGTCCTCCGCGTGCGGCCGGCGGAGGGCGACCCTCTCAATCGCATCGATCCCGGCAATCATCTCTCGCGCACTCCGCAGACTTACCATCGTGCCGACCACCGTGAGGCCCAGCCACACCAGGATTTCGGGCCGCGCATACAAACGCACCTTCACCCGGCCGGAGAGCCCGGCGCGCCATGCCGCACGATTGCAGCCTCCTGTCGATGCCATGGTCCCTCGGGGTCACGCGCGATCACCCATTCGTCCTCCGTAATAAGCCCGCGCTGGAGCGCCCTATCCCACAGGAAATCGCTGCTCGCTACTTCGCGCCTGAGCGCTTCTCGCATTATGGCCAATTCGGCTTCTTGCCGCTGTAACACTTCGTCGAGGTGCGCGCCAACGGTCGCGGGCTGCTCACTCATGCTTGTCTCCCGAAGCCAGTTGCTTCGTCATAAGTGAACTGGCCAGGTGCGCGTTTTTGCGGCTGGTATCGATACCGGCGGCGACCATCAGGCGCATCTCGTCGAGCGCGACGGACGTTGCGCGCAGCTCAGTTCTAAGTTCCGCGACCTCGAGCTTGCGTTCGGCTTCGGCCCGGTCGAGTCGCTTCTGCAGGTCGTCGCGCTGGTCCTTCATGTCCTGGTACTGACCCCACAGCACCCACTTCTTGGCCGGCAAGCCGACGATGAAGAACAGTAGGCCGACGGCCAGGCCTGCGCCGGCACTCGGGCCGGCATCGGAGAGCGCCTGGAACAGTTTGGCAATGTCCACCACATCGTCCCCGGCCCAGGCTAGCCGCCGACGCCGCCGTGATTGGCCGGCAACGCCGTGATGGTGATCGTTTCGCCTGGCTGCAGCGCAACCTCGGACGTCGGCACGTTCGTCGCCGCACCCAGCTCGCGATCCGGCAGATCGGCGAGCGTCATGTCGAGCTCGCGCGCCGCAGCCGAGGCGCGCGCCAGGAGCGTCACGGGCGAGTTGTGCTCGGGCGTGACGGCCGGGATGACCTCGAACGGCGGCTCGCCGCGGGACTTGCGCGCCTTGTTGGCGGCAACCTCGAGCGCCGCGACGGACTGGTAGGCCATGCGCTGATAGCTGTTGCGCTGGGAGGTCATGTCGGCCAGGCCGGCGTCTTTGGAGGCCATCAGCGCCCGGAAGAGCAGGCCGATAGCGCCGCACAGCGCGCCGACCAGCGCGGTGATGATGGCCAGCGCGCCGCCGCTGAATGTCACGTCACCCATATGCGCGCCTCCCAACTGGCCATCATCAGACGGACACCGCCGTGAGCGTGCTGGCCGTATTGCCCGCGGCATTGTTTGGTAGCGCTGCTTTGATCGCGCGTCCGGCCGACGTGTTGGCGACGCTGATCTTGAACGTCGTCGACGCCGCGGTCGTCGTGACGAAGGCTGAGACCGGCAGCGTCACGTACGAGCTGGCCAGGATCCCGGAGCCGCTCGAGGCGAAGTTCGTCGTGCCGTCCCACAGCTTGGCCGATGCGGTACTGGTGCCGCCCGTATCGGTCGTGACGACCTGGCCGACCAGCAGCCAATTACCGGGCCCGACCACGACCGACGGCCCGTCGTAGAACTGGTTGGCATTGGTCATGGTGACGTCAGCAGCCAGAGAGTTGGTGACGGTCGTGCTGCCGCCAATCTGGACAACCGTGAGCTTGTACGCGATCCAGCCATCGGTCAGGGCGCCGCCATCGGCCCACACGGCGAGCACGTTGCTGCCGTTCGGAGTCAGCAGACCCAGCGGCACTGAGATCGTCGTGATGCCGCCGCGGCCATTCGGGCAACCACCGATGACCGTCCCGTTGATCGAAATGCCGGTATTGGTCGCCGGTGGACTGGTGTACTCGTCAATCATGATCTGGAGCGTCGCGGTCGAGACCGTGCCGACGGGCAGTGTGAAGGTCTGACGGCAGAGCTGCTGCTCGTTGGCGTGCTGCAACGTCGCATTGAGCCAGATCGGCGTCGAGCCGGCGATGATGTCGTTGCCGTGGTCGGTCGCCGAGACGGCATTGGCCCAGGCCGTATCGTTGAACCCGACGGTCGTCCAGCTGGCGGGCGGCGCGTTGTTGCCCGTGCCGTTCCACAGGCTGAGCATCTTGGCTGCCGTCGAGCTCAGCATCGTGGTCGTGACGCCGGTCTGCCCGCTCGCGCCGCTGATCGAAATGTTGGTGCGGCGGTTAGGCGGGTCGTCGGTCACCGTGACGCCGCCGCCCTGGAAATTCAGCACGCGGTGCCCGTCAGACTGGATGACACCGTCCTTCAGCGCGGCGATCGGTGCCTGCACGGTGCCGAGGATGCGCTTGACGACCCGCTCTACATCGAACTGCGACAGCATGGTCAGTTAGCCCGCCGGCGCCGGCGTGAACGCGTCAGCAATGCCGCCGCCGGTCCCCATGAGCTCCTGATAGAACATCCCGTTTTCGTCAATGCCGGTCGTCACCTCGTCGACCCACAGGGGCTCGGCGACACCGAGTCGATCTGGCTGACCGCCTGGCCCTTGGACCAGAATGGTCTTGCCGGGTGTGATCAGGTCATCGCGCGGGGTGCGGAAGCTGGCTGTCACCGTCTCACGGTTCAGATCGGCGAGTAGTGCATTGCCGACTCGTTCACAATTCATCCCAATGCCGCCGTCGGCCTCGAGCGCCCATTCGATAAACGACGACGCGAATTCATAGGGGACAGGGCGCGAGGTGGGCTGGAAGGGATTGCCTTGCAGCCCGACGAACGTGCTGCCGTTGACGTTACGGACAGGATTGGCCCCGGAGATGCCAGGGTAATCGTGGCCAGTGACATAGGCCGCGTTGGCGATAGGGTATTCGCGGGTCCCCTGGCCGTTAGCCTCAATATCGATGCCCTCGCTGAACGTGAAGTCGACGACGTTACGCGGCCGGCCACCGATCAGGGAGCGGAAGATGCCGTTCACGGTCTCATAGGTCCGATAGAAGCCTGCCGGCGACGTGGCGTTGGTGTAGACCGCCGAGACCTTGTCCCATTCCTGGATGTAGTCGAGCGCTTTCTGACCGATGCCGCCAAAGCCGGTCATCACGATTTGCGCCCCAGGCATCATGCCGGCGCGCCAGACATAGGTGAAGGCGGGCACCGGAACAGTGCCCCGCGACCCCCACGTCACGCCCGTGCCCAGGATGTTGCCCGCGGTGTAGCTCACGCCGGCTCTGGTGAGGACCGCCTTGACGACATCGGCGTCTGTCGGTGTGGCGCTACCCGTCAGGGCCAATAGCGACAGACCGCCCATCTGGGGGTCGTTCCCGGGGTCGCCTTCGAAGTTCTGGTACTCATGGGCTCGAATCAGATAGCCGTAACAGACGAGCGTGACGGCTCGCGGAAAGAGCGCGTAATTGAACTTGCGGAACAGCCCTTTGAAGCGGAGCACGTTATTGCCGGCGCCCATCGTCAGCGTGATGTCGTCGTCGTAGACGATGTCGACGCCCGATTCAGTCCACACCACGCCACCATCCGTGACCGTCGCATCGTTCGTCGTGGGCCAGATCGGTTCTGAGCCTCCCGCCGTCCCAGCAACGGTCGCCTTGTAGACGTGGCCGTTCCTGACCGTCGGCTTGATGAAGGTGCCGATTGCCACCACCGGCCAACTCGGCAGGGCTACCGTGTCTCCCCACTTCTTTACATTCTGCGGAGCCAGCGGCACGACGATAGCGGCGTCCGGATATTGCCGTTTCCAACTGTACGTGCAGCGTGCCGACAGCATACGCGTGATCGCAAAACCGTTGATGGTCGCGGCCAGCGACGTGGTACGCGTCGGCATCTAGTTGCACTCTTGGAATGATGCGGAGCAGCGCCGGCTGCCACCTGGATACGCGCTCGGCCGCGTGATCCTGACCAGCGCCGCGGTGAATGGCGAGCCCGCGACGTTGTCGACGGTCAGCGTGCCGCGGCCGGCACCGCCGGCAATGTCGACGTAAGCCGTCGCGCCCGCTGAGCCAGGACAGACGCGCACGCTCACCGGTCCGGACCACAGGCTCACGAGCGTCGCGTAGTCGGTCGCGTTCGCCAGATAGAGCAGCAGGTCCCACGTGCGGAGCAAGCCATCCTGGTGTTCGGCGTAGCCCTGGTCCGCGACAGTGAACGTGACGGATGTTCCGCCAATGGGTGCCTGAAAGCTGCTCACTGGTGGCGCGCCCCCGGTAAGTCGCTCGGTGCTGGCGGCGCCGTCGACGCGCCCTGCCGATCTGCCCGATCAGCCGGGACGAGTTGTGCCGGCTGGTTGGTCATGATCCAGACCAGCTGCTTCAAATACTCGCGGACCTCGGTCTGCACGCTGAGCTGGTCGCGGTTGTTCTGGACGAGCTCGAGCTCAAGTGTTGTCTGCTGAGGGAGATCGTTCAGGTTCTTGAGATCGTTGGCCATCTCGGCGCTGCGGAGCTGGCCCTCAGTCAGCGCTTGCGCCAGACTGGTCGCCGTCACCCCCTGGCCGGCGAGCTCGACGCCGCGCGCGCCGCGCACCAGCGATGGCGCGTTTTCGCCCTCGATCAGTTGCCCGCGGACTTGCATGTTGATCAGCTCGTCGACGCTCGGCAGGCCGGAGACGTCCTGGCCCTGAAGCAGTCGGGCCATCCGCTGCTGCGAAATCGCCTGAGCCAGCGCCTGGTCATACCGGCCGGCGCTCGCGATCTGCTGCGACGGTAGCGCTGCCTGTTGAGCGCGGATCAGCCTCTGGCTGGCTTCAACACCAACCATCTGTTGCTGGATGTCGAGGCGCCTGAGATCGACGGTGTCGCGCAAGAGCTGGACGTAGCGTTCTCGTTGGGTCAGCGTGATGGCCTCGAGCCGTGCCTGCGTATCGGCCGTGGCCAGATCGATTCCTGCGGCGCGAGTTGTGGCTTCGCCCAGGCCGCGGTTGATCGGGTCAAGCAACGGTATCTGCGCGAGCGCGCGCTGAGCAGCGGTCTGGCGTGCTGGATTGGCACGGTCAGGCGTCGGGTTGATCGGGTTGGCGGCGAGCCGTTCGAGGTTGCGCTGAATGACATTCGTTTGCTCTTGCTGAGCGAGCGGCGCGACGAAGTTCTGCCAGGCTTGCTGGGCCGACGTGCCGGCGGCGATCGCGGCGATCTCGGCCGGGCCCATGCCGAAGGTCGGGACAGCGCTACGGGCGCGCGCTGTTACGGCCGCTTGAGCCTGGGCCAGAATATCGCCGTGCCCGATTGAGGTCGGAGATTCGAGCGATCCGAAAAACGAGAGCAGCCGCGCGCCCGCGCCTTCCACGGTCTCAGACAGCGCCATGAGCGACTGGCGGGCCTCGTCCTGGGCTTTCTTGGAATCAGCCAGCGCCGCGGCTTCGACGACCTGCGCCTGGACGAGACGCCCGAGGCTTTCCTCTTGCGCGGTCGCCTGAAGCGCTGGGCTCTTCTGAAACTGCCCGGCACCCTCAGGCCCGAGCCCTAATGCGGGTCCTGAGCCCATCGCGCTCAGGACGAAGTTAGCCGCCTGTGCAGCGTTTGCGCCACCGGTGCTCTCCAGGAAGGTTTGCCTATTGGTTCGCGCTTGTTCGAGGGTCTTTTCGGCAGCCGTCGCGGCGTCCAGGGCAGCGCGCCGGTTCTCCGCGGCCCGGTCAGCAAATGCACTCAGGTCACCTCCTACGATGGCTGCGCGGGCGCTCATCACTTGCTGGGGGGTGAAGGCTTGAAGCGAATCGCCACCTTGGAACCCGAGCCGCCGCGAAACGGCTTCTGGGTCGGTATAAACGCCATATCGTGCCGGCAGGGCCGCGCCGGTCTGCACGGCCTGAAGAATCTGCTGCTGCAGCAGCAGGCGATCCTGCTCGTTCGTCATGCCCGTGGCGAACGCCACACGACCGCCTGTCGTCGTGAGTTGATCGATTGCGCGCTGAGGTAAGCCATAGCGAAGGGTCAGTGCGCTCGCGTTGATGGCAGCCTGGGCAAACTCCTGCTGAGTGCCCAGCACGCCCGGTAGGCTGGCCTGTGCGTTAGCAAGGGCGGCTGCACGCGCACCCGTTTCGCCATACAAGCCGCTGAGGTTTACAAGCGACCGCTCCCAGTCCAACTGTGTCGAGACGATGTCCGCAATCGCCTGATGGACCATTCTGGCGGCACCAGCGACCATGCTGATACCGAGATTGACACCGAGTAGGGCCGCTCCGAACCGGATCATGGAGGACTCACTCGCGTTCCAGCCTTGCGAATGCTCCCGCGCCGCCGCAGCCGCCGCTTTTGCTGGCGCTACAGTCGCTGTCACGGCCGCCGCTGTCTTTTCTGCGGCTCGAGCTGCCTCTGCTAGCGCCGCGGCCGTAGGTTGTGCACCTGATCGCTGCAGCACGTCAAGGGCCTGAGCCGCGGTGCCACCAAAGTCCTTGGTCCTGGCCATCTGCTCGGCCATGATGCGCAGCGCGTCCGCAGTGAGCTTCGCCTGATCGCCGACCGCCTTGACCTGTGTGGCGGCTTCCTGGGCACCCTGGGCCGACACCCTGGCGACAAGATCAGCTACAACGACCACGCAATCCTCAACCGTTTCTCAACGCAAAGGTTCGCCGTTCGGGACGAGTTGGGCGCAGGATGCGCGTGTGAAATTGATTCTCGCCGCCGCCCTCGCGATGGTCATAGCCGGCGCCTGTTCGCCATCGCCGGTCATGAAGACGGCTACCGTGACTGATCAGTCGGTGCCGTTCGCGGCCAGTGAGGCGGATGCGTTGGTGCCGCGTGGGCTGCTGGGCAATGCAGACTTCGGTCGTCTCGCCGTGGGCTGCACGGTTGAGGTAATCAAGGCCACCGACCGCGCGGCCTTTGTGCGCGTTCTGCAATGTCCGCGTCCCGACACCATGCCGACCGAACTCCGTGGCGCTCAAGGCTGGGTCGCCAAGAGCGCGCTCAGCGTTACTTCGCCGTAGCAGTCGCGTCGTCGACTCGTTTGCCGGCACGCGCATGAGCGAGCAAGTCGACCGAGGCGTAATAGCGCCATTCAGGGTCGGCTGCCGCGGCTTCCATGACCGAGCAACGCAGTGCTTTCGCCAACTCCTTGAGATTGAGGTACGGGTAGTACCAGCTCGGCGGCTCATAGGTTCCAAGGCCATGCGTCAGGCACTTTGTGAGTTGTTCGAGGTCCTCACTTTTCCCGACAAATCACTCTGGATCACGTGCGCGTGAAAGCTGAGCAAGAGCGCGTCAGGCAAAGCGTGCTGATCGATGGCCTCGGCGGTCACGGGCACGGCATGACCATCGTCGTCGCTCAGGTCCCAGGTCACCAGCACGCGCGGTAGCCAGATCTTCAGGTATTCGCGGGTCGACAGCTCCCCTGTGGTTTGCCGCTCGACGAAGGAATTGTTCTCGTCTTCAGAGAACCGCTCGCGCCAGAACGTGTGGAAGGTGAACGGAATCGCCGTCCCGCCGACCTGGATCTCACCCTTGGACTTCTCCGATAGGAGTGTGCTGAGTTTTACCGGCATCAGAGACTGGCCAGAGTCGTAATGACCGTGACCTGCATGGCGTGGGTCCACGTGGCGTCGTGGATCAAAGTCCAGGGCAACTCATAGGCATAGACGCCGCCTGAGTCGCGGAACGCGCTCGGCTTGCCGAACTTCGCCGCGCAGTCGATCGTGAACGAGTAGTTCGTCGCGCCGGCGATCAGTGGTCCGACGGCATGGATCCGCACAAAGCGCGTGTCACCCGCGCGTACGTTGGCCAGGAAGTTGATGCCCTGGCCAGCAGTCGCGTCGGCTTCAAACAACGCGCTGAACACCGCGGCCGGCGTCGACTCGACGACGGACACAAAGCTCGGCTGCGTCTGGTCAACGACCCAGAGCGGAACGTACTTGCCATTTCCGAAAGCGAAGTTGCCATGCAGGAGCCGCGTCAGCCGCGTCGTCCCCAGCCCAGCGCTGGTCGTATCGGCGAAGACGCTGAAGTCCTTCGGGCTCATCGGCACGATCGGGATAGCCGTCGGCGAAGCCGTCAGCGTGATACCCGAGGTCAGCGCCTGGCCAATGACCGCGCCCGTCAGGTTGGCCACCATGCGGTCGAACTCGAGGCCGATCTCGGACGGCAGCCCGTGAGTGAACTTCTCGGCCGCAACCGACGAGCCGCGCTCGATGGTGAACGAGCTGAATGCATCGGGCGCGGTGCTCGACGGACTGAAGACCCAGGTATAGGCGCCGTCGACGTTCGGGCCCGTGATGACCGCTGCGCCAAGCAGGCCGCTCAGCAGATAAACGATGTCGGTGTAGCTGGGTTTGCCGGTGAGCCGGGCGGTGACGAAATCACGGCCCGAGACGCCGACGGTCGGAAACTTGTTGCCCATCGGCCGGTAGAAGTCGACGTCGACTTCGGCGGTCTCGAGGATGTCGAAGCTCTGGATCAGTCGGTTGCCAGGGACCGAGGTTCCATGGACACTTTCGAGGCCCCATTGGCTCTGACCAAATACTGACGCGCGCTCACTGGGCATATCCAGTTTGCTCCTTTACTCGTTTGAACAAGCGCCATACCATCCTGTATGGACTTACTGAAAAACACGAAGGAGCGGCATATCCATGCCCTGGAAGGCCGACCCGGACAAGAAGGCCACAGCAGTCTGTGGCAGTTGTGGCGAGCACTTCACTTACTACAAGTCCTCGCCTAAAGAATTTTGCTCCAAGGCGTGTTTCGGGGCTTCGCGACGGACAACGACAGTCTGCCCGGTGTGCGGGGAAACGTTCGCATTTCAAAAGGCGTGGCCCCGGCGATATTGCTCGCGGAAGTGCGCCGGTAAGGTCACTGTAGTCAATGCCACTCGGCCCGCAAGACCGCCGATCGTATTGCAGTGCGGCCAATGTAGACGCACGTTCCATGTCACGCCCGCCAACGCCGGCCGGCGGTTCTGTTCTAGGCCATGTTCGTGGGCCTGGCGTAAGTCGCAGACGGCCGCCAAACGCGCCGAGCAGGCCGCCAAGCGAGCGCCCAGGCGTCCGTATCGTCGGCCCCCGCAACAACGAACATGCGGTCAATGCGGAATAGCTTTCATCATCAAGCCAACTGAGGCAACGGCGGTCAACAATGGCCGCGGAAGGATGTTTTGCTCCAGATCCTGCTGGAGCGCTCGAATGTCGGTCATACAGTCCGGCGAAAACAGTCCTAGTTGGAAGGGCGGTCCTGCCTACGGTGTGTCGTGGCCAGCGGCTCGGGATGCGGCGCGAGCACGCGACCTTGTATGCGCCGATTGCGGACGAACGCCCGAGCAGAATCGCAAGGCTCTCGACGTGCATCACTTGGTCCCGTTCCGCTCGTTCGGAATCCGCCGCCATGTTGAAGCCAATGCCCTGGAGAATTTGGTTGCATTGTGTCAGCGCTGCCACATCAAACGTGAGTGGGCTACTAATTGGTCGCGCAGGTGGCCTTTCGCCGATCAGGTAGCTCATGAGGCATAGATCCTCCACAGCGCCCCACTCGTTCTGTATTGCTTGCCCGAGACGACCTCGGGCAGATTGATGACCTGTTCGCGCGTACAGGACCAGACGGTGCCATCCACGGGCGTTCCCGAGGTCCGGTGCAGGAGCGTGTCGATTCTGGCGACGATAGCGTTCAGGTCGGCGAAAGTCGCCGTCTCGCCGACCGCCTTGACCAGCCAGAGCATGTTCGTCCAGATGCGGAACGCGCCCACCGCGGCGTAGTCGATGCCGCTCATGAACTGGAAGGTCACAAACGGATAGGGCGTGCCCTGCGGCGCGATACCGCCTGGCCAGACGTCGTGGATCAGGGCCATCAGCGTGCCGTCGCCGTGCAGCGTCGAGTACAGATATTCCTCGGCCGCGGCAGTCTCAAGCCCCGCGCTCATAGCCCGAAGACCTCTCTTGCGATCTGCTCGGCGTTTGACACGACCGTCTCGATTGCTGGCACGAGCGCGGGATGCGCTGGCCGGTTCACGGTCCCGAATTCCTCGTAGCCGGCGTACCCAACGGGCACCTGCACAGCAGCTTCGCCCGGCCCGACCGCCTCTTCGGGCGCAAAATCAGCCTTCGGATTGAGCGCTGAGGCCGCTTCGACGTTCTGAGCGTAGTCCGAGCCGTCCGGCGTCACGACCGACGCTGAGGCGCGCATAGCGCCTGTGATGACGTGGACGTTGTCGCGGAACTGGTCGCGGATCGCAGTGGCCAGCGCGGCGACGAAATGCTCAGCGCCGCCCTCGACCGCGGCTATCGCCTCCGAGGTGCTGTCGCTGAGGGTGATGTCAGCCGCCACGCGAATCGCCCGTGCCGGTCTGCCGTGGACCGAGAATCTCATTGGCGACAGATGTGAACCGCGCCCCATAGGTGTGCCATGCGCACACCCTCGGTGGTGACGTGTGGCACAGGCAGTCCTGCGAACAGCCACACGCCACATGATCACCGCTTTGCTGATCCACGGGGGTTGCCTCAGCCGCCACTCGGCTCTGCCTCCACAGTCGCCGCGTCAGGCCCCGAGGCAACGGGTTGCTCGACGGTTTCGACCTCGACGTCCTCGCCCTGCTCGCCGGTCGCCAGCAGCTTCACGTGATCCTCGCGCCGCGACTTCACGACCGGCAGCCCCTGAAAATGCGTCAGCGGGCCGACGTCCTGCAGGCCAGACGCGGTGCGCTGCTCATCCAGGATGGCGGCGATCTGCGCGCGGCCGAGCTCGATCTTTTCGGGGTCCTGGGCGGCTTGCGCGCGCAGCGCGTGGACTTGATCGTGAACCTGAGCAGCCGTAAGGGCATCAGTCATGTTCGCAGAATCTCCGTCAAGTAGAAGTTGCGCGTGATCTCCCAGGTCTTGCTGCCAGTGCCGCCGCTGACCTCAAAGGTTTTGCCGTTGCACAGCACACGGTCACTCGGCCGAATGTCCGTGCCGGCTGGTGTTTTCAGCAGCCAGTGCGTCACGGCTGCAACCTCATCCGCGGCGAGCGCTTCGGCTGATGCGCCAACAGGCGAGAGATGGCATTTCGTGGTTGCGACCGGCACCGCGCCGGTCGGCCAGTTTGCGGGCCACTGCGACCAGCCGCCCGCGGTCGACGTGGCCGCGACGCGATAGATCGAGGCCGTATCCGGCATCGACGCCTGGACGTCGGCCTGGATTGAACTGAGCTCGGCGGCAGAGATCATTTACGGTGTTCGCTGCGCATCGCTGATGACGATATAGGGGTCGGATGGTCGATTCACCGACACGATGCCCACGGCGTAGGCCGGGTCCCATTCCAGGCAGTCAGTCTGCGCGAGCTTCAGCGCTTCGCGTGCCATCTCGTTGATCTCCTTGCGGTCGAACGTCTGGCCTGCGTCGCCGAAGCTGTATTTCCCGGCCGTGGCCTGCACAACCGCACGCCAGATCGCGCGCCGCCCGAGTGCCCTGAGGCGTCGTATCTGACGAGTGCCCTGGACCCCGTCGACGCTGACGATGTTCGCAATCGTGGTCTCGCCATACTCGAGCAAGGCGTCATTCAGCGCTTCCTGAACCGCCGGGCTGCCTGGGGTCCAGCCGAGCATGCCGCCGACGTCGTCCAATACCCCGAACAGGTAATCGGCGAAGATCGGCTCCGTGTAGGTCAGGACGGGCGGCATGGTTCAGCTCAGGCCCAGCGCTTCTTATCCTCGGGGCTGCCCTTTTCCTCGCCGAAAGCATTGATCCTGGTTTTGCCATCCGTGGCGAGAAAGTGGTGCGCCTTCGGATTGTCGGGCTCGGTCTTCGCGTTCGGACCGAGGCCATCGTCACCGACTGTCGCTGCGGCGCGTGCGTTCGCGGGCTGGGTGACGCTCTTCGCGTTCAGTTCATCGCGCCGAATCTGGACCGCCTGGTTGACGGCCGGGTCCTGGCTCGCGGCCTGGATCGCGTCGAGCTGGTCGGTCGTATCGGCGGCCGCGGCCTGGGCAATCAGCTCATTAGTGCTGGGTGTCGTGGTCATGAGTTCAATCTGACCCTCCTGCGGGAGTAGAATGGTCAAGCGAAAGCCTCCGCGACGTGTGACCGTCCGGAGGCGCGACACCGAAGGAACTGGAGCTTCGATGCATTATGAATGCTAGCGCAGCGAAGGCCCGCATCTGCGAGCAGTGTGGTACTGCGTTCGTGGTAGGACCCAACGATCCGGACCGGTTTTGTGGCCGGCCATGCTGGTATCTCTCGAAGCGAACCTTGATTATGCGCGCTTGCGCACATTGCGGCATCCCGTTTGAAACTCGGCCGGGCGAAATTAGGAAGGGCGGCGGCAAGTACCACAGCCGTGCCTGCTACTTGGCCCACAAGACGACTCCAATCGGTGAGCGTTTCTGGCGCTACGCAGAACGCCGACCCGGCTGTTGGGGCTGGAGCGGGTCGCTCAATTCGCACGGCTATGGCCAACTCGCGACGAGCGGGCACGGCCACCCTATGGGCGCGCACCGCGTGTCGTGGGAGATTCACTTCGGGCCAATCCCGCCGGGCATGTTCGTCTGCCATCGCTGTGACAATCCGCCCTGCACGAATCCGGAGCACCTGTTCCTCGCCACGAATGCCGAAAACACCGCCGACAAAGTCGCGAAAGGACGCCAGCCTCGCGGTGAGCGCATGGCTCAAGCGAAACTGACAGATGAACAAGTTGCTCGAATCCGCGAGCGCTGGGCGAATGGTCAGGTGAAGCAACAGAAAGACCTTTGTGCTGAATTCGGTGTGAGTCCGGCGGCCATCTCGATGATTCTCTCGGATAAGGCTCGGACCCACACCTAGTTCAGGCTCAAATTACTGGGGTGACGTACGTTCCCGAATTGAAGTTGAGCACTGCCCCGCCGACGCGTTGCCAGACGCCGATCCCAAAGACGCGACCGTAGGACCGGGCCCGCAGTGGCAAGCGCTCGTCTTCGAAGTCGAGGTTCAGGTCGCCCAGGCCCTCGTACTCCGGCACGCGCATGACCAGCGGCGCTTCCTGACCCTCGATGTAGGCCATCGCGTAGTTCGCGATCGCCCACGGCTTGATCCTGAGCAGCGCCGCCCCGTACAGACCGATCTCGCGGTTGTAGATGTTGGCGAAGTTCAGGCGCTCGAGCGGCTGGTTGGCGTTGTAATTGAGCGTCAAGCGCGGATCGATGTACGGCTTGAAGTTCGGCAGCGCGCGCCAGGCCGCCTCATCGGCCGAGTTGATCACGATCACCGGCTGCCCGCTGTTGTAGTGCTCCTGCACGGCCAGCACGAGCGAATCGGCCGCGGCACCCGTCAGGGTCGCATTGGCCAGGTAATGCGTGTGCGATGTCGCGAAGATTTCACCGTTCGGGCCGACCGGATAGGCGACACCGTCGTTGTTGGCGAACGGCCTGACGTTCAGCGGCACGTTCGCCGGGATGCCGAGCTTGTCGATGAAGGTGAAGTCGGTCGGGATGTAGACGGCCCGCTTGACCTGCCGCAGCAGGTTGATGCGGTCCGAATCCATGATCGAGTTCACCTCGGCGGCGAGCTGCGCGACGGTGTTGCTCATCATCCACTGGCGCGTCCACTGCAGCGATGAGCCGTAGCGGCGCAGCGGGAAGTCGACCGCGACCGAGACGGAGACCTTTTGGGCGTCCGATTGGCCCCACTGGTCCATCTCGTCCATCTGCTTGACGTCGCCCGTGCCGTAGGCGCGGCGCGTGTCAGAGGATCGCTCGACCAGCGCGCCGAGCATTTCGTTGAACTGGGCGTTGTGAGCGTCCAGCGCGGCCTGGATCGACGTCCACGCGCGATCTTCGCCGAAGGTGACGACCGACTGACGAATCGATCGTAGCGTGTCAAGAGTAGAGAGCGTTCCGTAAGCCATGATTCAGCCCCCTACCTGAGCACTGCCAGCAGCGCGCGAATGCGCGTTGCGTCGACCGCGAATGCACACGGCGTCGTGCCGCCCGTCGAGGCCGCATCGGCAATGCCACCCAGGACGGTGCCCGAGAGAAAGTACGACGCGCCCGGCGTGAGGCCGGCGCCGTAGCGCAGATTCACGCTGTGGAGCAGCGTGACCGCTTCGCCGATGGCGCACGCTTCGGCTGCCCACCCGTGGACGTTGGCGGAGGCCGTCGCGGCGGCACCGCTCGAACGATAGACCAGGCCATCGGAGGCGTTGATGCGGCATGCATCGCCGGCGGCGAGCGCCTCACCGGCCTTGAGGCCTGCGATGTTGTTGTTCTGCGGTGGCAGAACGGATGCCAGACTAGGCACGCCGGCCTTACTGATTTCGGCCAAAGGAGTTCTCCCTTCTGTGCTCGGCGCCTACAATGGCCGAAGGCACGAAACGGCCCCCGCGCTGTTGGCACAGCCGGAGGCCCGACCTAACACGTGTGAGGTGTTCGGCTTGGAAAGTGTACGAATCCCCTTGACTCAGGGGCAGTTCGCGCTCATTGATGCGGCCGACGCCGCTCTCGTGAGCCGTTGGAAATGGCGCGCGGCGCGAAGTGGGGCGACCTTCTATGCCCGCTCCGGTTCGTTTGACCGACAGATATGGATGCACCGCGTTCTGCTCAACGCGCCCGATGGCGTTGAGGTTGACCACATCAACGGTGATGGGCTGGACAACCGACGAGTCAATCTGCGGCTCTGTGTCCACGCCGAGAACGGTGCCAGTCAGCGGCGGCCTAAGAACAACACTTCCGGGTTCAAGGGCGTCTACGTGCTTGAAGGGCTGTGGGCTGCATCGGTCGGGGGCCGGTACCTCGGTCGCTATGACACTCCCGAGGAGGCGGCGCGGGCCTATGACACTGAGGCCAGGCGGCGTTACGGCGAGTTCGCGCGCCCTAACTTTCCGGACGAGAGCACGACAGTCGAACCCCGCCTTGGGGTTCCGATTCGGACCAATACATCCGGCTTCGAGGGCGTTGCGTTCAAGAAGCCGCGCGATGGCCGGCAAGGCGGCTGGACCGCCCGATTCGCCTACCAGGGCCGCCGATTGTGGCTGGGCTTGTTCCCCACCAAGGAAGCTGCCGCCCGAGCGTGGGATGCCAAAGCACGCGAAGTGCTCGGCCCTTCGGCTCGACTCAACTTCCCTGATTGATTCCATATGCGGTGAGGCTCCTTTGCAGGGGCCTCACCGGTCGCTCACCCGAGGGGAGCGTACTGGCCAGAGGCCCTGAGTTCTTTTCGTGCTTGGTCGACGCGGTCTTCGTGCGTCTGGGTTCCGTTGGATCGCGGTGTACCCGGTACACCAGTCCCATTGGTTTTGGCCGCCAGATACGGCTTGGCTTTCAGCAGCGCCTTGACCAGTTCGTCGGCGTTGGTCAGATTGCCATCGGTGTCGTGCTCGAAGTCTTTGGCATCGAGCAGGCGTACGTCGTCGGGGTCTGCCAGTCCGGCCTTCGTCGCTGCGCGTTCGAGCGCGTTACGGTTGCGCTGGTCAGTCAGTCGTTGTTCGGCAGTGGTCGCCTTGCGCTCGAGCTCTGCGATCTGCTCCTTGAGCTTTTCGGCTTCGGACTTCTCGGCGTCATCGCGCTTTTTCTGCTCGGCCTTGAGGGTGTCCAACTCCTTGAGCTGGTCCTTCAGTGACTTCTCCTGGTCGCGCAATTTCTTGATCGTGGCGAGCGCGCGCGGCTTGTCGAAGTCATCCCCATCGCCGTCGCCCTCTTTGGGCTTAGGCGGATCTTCGGTCTTCGCGCCGGCTGGAGGCGGATCTTCCGCTCCCGCGACTAGTGGAAAGGTGCGCCCGCTGGTCTGCCAGTATGGGCTGCCGTTGATTCTGACCAGGATCGGCGTCTCGCCGGCCCGCAGCATCTCGCTGCTTGTGGTCTGACTATACACAGTCTACGCCCTCCGTTATAGGTCGACGTTCGTCTCCATTGTGAAGGTCGCGCTCCATAAGCGCGCCATGCCGTCTTTTACAGCCACGTCATCGATTCCGTACAGATCGACCTCCGTCACGGTAAATGGAGATTCGCTCAAATCAGCGAGTTGTTCGTGTGCCTGTTTGAGCATGTCTTTGAGGTCGATGCCTCGAACGCTAACGCGCGTGGTGACCTTCGCCATGCGGCCTACTCCCTGCTCGGTTGTTTGAGCACTGTAACGCGCTTGATGGCCCGGCGCGGGATCTGAATCGAATCGCCGACGTTGCCGGTACGCGAAAAACTCTGAGTCAGCGCGATGTACTGCGCGGTGCGCTTGAGCAGATAGCCGGTTGAAACGTGATCCATTTCCTCAGTCTTATCCATGGACCTGAGTCGTTCTTCACGCTGCGCCCAGCCCGAATAGCCCATCGTATCGAGCCATTCCACCTCGAGTACCGCTGGGCGGCTCAGCTTCGGCGTCATGCTGCCGCCCTGAACGTGAACCAGCAGCGGCAGTTTGCCAGGCACGTCCGTTTGCCGATGGCCAGCAGCGTCCCGAACGGTTGCCAGCCCTTGCGCGCCTCTTGAATGCAGAGTTTGCAATGGTCCGCGACCCCGAGGTTGCTCTTTTCCTCACCGGCCAGCATCCGCGCGCGTGCCAGTCGGCGCTGCGCCTCACGGTGCGTATCGCGCGCCGCAGCCGCGTACATCGCGGCTCTGCTCATCACAGTCCCGTCGAGCTTTTGCCTCCCGCTCGAAATCTCGATGCTGAACCTGACCAGGTAGCGGTACTGGCTTCTGAGCCGCTGGCCGACCCACCCGAAATCAGATTGTTCAAGGTTCTGCCAGCCACCCGCGGCGGCCGCCAGCGCGACCAGGTGAATCTCTTTGATCCTGGCCAACATCAGCACCGTCCACGACGCGAGCGACAGGCGACCATCGACGAGCTGGGAGGAGGCGTCGCGCATCGTGGCCGCCTGCGCTGCAATCACCGTATCAAGCCCGGACCGCACCGCCGATTCCTTGACCAGCTTGCCGTCAGCGGTCCGATAGCGCCCTGCATCGGCGTCCCATGTAAACCGCACTCAGCCGCGCCCCCAGCCCGAGTGTTGCCAGTTCGGTACATGCCTGAACAGCGCCATCCAGCGGTTCCACGCGTCGATCTGGAACGTGATCTCGCGCGCCCACTGGCAGGCCGCACAGGGTCCGTACTGTTCGGTTCCGTCACACCCGTCGAGATGGGGCGGCTGATCAGTCTCGGCGGGCATCGAGCAGGTCTCTGAGTGCTTTCGGCGCATGGCGGATCCAGAGTGCCTGCGCAGACGCGACGTCGATCGCCGTCACTTCGGCTTCCTGGTCGACCCGTTCGTCGCTGAGGTTGAGGCCGGGCCCGAGGTCAAGCGGCTTCTTTGGCAGGGTCATGGCTGCGCGACTGCCTGGGTCTGAGCCAGCTTGGCGCGGGCGTACTGATCCCCGGGGTGCTCGGCGATGCGCCTTTCCAGAAGCCGTACGTTGCGCTCCTGTTTACCGCGCACGGCCCACAGCGTCGGGTCACAGCCGACGTGTGCAATCTGCGGCTCGCCCGTGACCAGCAGCCAGCGCGTGCGCTGGGGATCAGGGAGCCAGAACGGCTCTTCGTGGACAACGCCGCGATAGCGAATCTGCGGGCAACGGCGGAACAGACGTCCGGAGCTCGGCTGCACGGCCAGTAACCTACCGGCAAGGTTCTGCTGAGCGATCGTGAAGGCAACTCCCGTCAGCGTCTCAGACGCCGGCGGGCGCTCGAGCACGTCGCGCACGACCTGGACACCAACCGGCAATAAGCGCTCATCGGCATCCAGGACCAGCGCCCAGTCACCAGTCGCGGCGAACAGGCTCAGGTTGCGCGCATAGCTGAAGTCCTCGCGCCAGTCGAAAAGCCGCACCTTGGCACCGTGCTGCTCGGCGATTATGCGCGTCGCGTCGGTCGTCCGCGAATCGATGGCCACGACGACCTCATCCGCGACCGGTGCGACACTTTCGAGCATGGCGCCGATGAGTTGCTCCTCGTCGAGCGCGATCGTGCACACGGACAAACGAGTCACGATTGCTCCAATGGGTCGTCGCCGTAAGGGCAGCGTGTCGAGAGCATGACTGGCGGCTGCGTAATGCCGCGTATTTCGAGCCACAGGCGACCCGATTGAGTGATGTCGGCTACTTCGTCGCTCGTCAACTCCCAAGCCGTCACAACCGCCTGAACGCCGTCCGCATAGGTCACCAGCACGGCCGGCAGTGGATGGCAACCCGGCGCGGTCAGGAGTTGGCTATGTGGCTGATCTACGGGCTTCACACTGGCAACCAATTCCCAATAGCCGAGCCAAGTAAGACCGCGAACGGAAATGTGCAGTAGATCGTAATAGCAGGGCCGATCCCCAAGAGTAAGAAGAACCAGATCGCCAACGGAATGCCCAGAACGAAGCCACCGACAAGGATGTCTCGGGCGTATTCGCGATTCATCACGACTTCACGCACACATCCTTCAATCGTCCCGCATACACCATCTCGCCACGATCCCAGGCCAACCACAGCAACGCGCGGAAGACCTGGCGTTTGGTCAGCGATTCGAAAGGGATGCGCTTCACGGCGTCACACCCTCCGCGGCCGCGGTTGCCACGTCGTCAGTCGGCTGGTCCTCCGTCACGTCTTCCTGGGCTAGCGCTTGCTCGCGCTTGATCGCTTCAAGCCGGTCGACCGTGAACTGCGCGGCGCGTTCCGGCGTCCAGCCCCACACTTCCTGGACCGCGACCTCGAGCGGCATGCCGGCCGAAACATACGACGCCAGCGCCGCCCCATCAGCCTGTTGTGCTTGCGCACGCTCGAGCTCGTCGTTGGGCAGGATGTCGCGTTCCTCAAAGGAGTGCTCGAAGTCGCCGTCCTCATAGGTCCCGACGTCCCACAGGCCAGCGTTGGCGCCCATCGTGAGCGCCATCTGGTCGGCGCGAATGAGCGCCGCCTCGGCATTACCGCGCGCCTCAGTCAAGCGCGCGATTGCGGGCGCGAGCATGAGCCGCACCGCCCGCCCCGACAGGTTGCCTGATTCGCTGATGCGATACATCTCGAGCTCGGGGAGGTCCTGCTCGAGCTCGTGCATCTGCGCGTTCAGGATGGCGAGCGCCGCATCGTAGTCGATGCTTGGAACGAGCGACTGCAGCTCACTCAAGCCGGGCAGTTTCAGCAGCTTGTCGTCACCGAGCGTAATGGTGCCGTCGTCGTCGGTCGTACCGTCCGTATCGTTGATTCGGGGTGGTGGCATTGGCCGGCCCGTACCGTCGAGGCTGTTTGCCTTGAGCGCCCAGACGCCGCCAAGGTTTCGGAAAAGCATCTGGTGCAGCCTGGTCACTGTGCGACACGCCTCGTCGATCTTGTCGAGCGCCGGCACGAACGAGCCCATGCCGCGGTCTTCACCGATGTCGATGAACTTGGCGTGCACGACGGGCACGAAGTCGATGCCCATCGACGCGATCTCGACTTGAGTCTTCGGCTCGCCCAGCTCGCTCACATCGGTGTACTCGTAGGTCGTAAACAGCGTGTTTGACTCCCACACGCGGAACAGGCCGGTTTCCTTCGACCATTCCTCGGTGTGCAGGTAGCCGCTCGAAGTGCCGTCCTGGTTGCGCCGCAGCCGCGGCACGTCAAAGCGCGCGTAGGTGATGAACCCGCGTTCGTCGGTGTCGAAGTCGGTCACGTGCTCGGGTTCGATCGTCTGCATGTAGACGCGTTTGAGGTTCGGCGTCTGCGCGACCTTGATGAACAGGTCGCCATAGAGTGCTGAGTGACGCGCCGCGACCTGCTTTTCACCGGCCCAGTTCGACCAGGACCAGACCTGCTGGATCGGCTTGATAATCTCGTCGCGGTCGGCCATGATCGGCAGCGCGGCCGGCAATGCGCCCGGCCAGAGGTGCCCGGCGTGGAACTCGACGACGCGATAGGCCGGGTTGCGCAACGGCTTGAGCGCTTCGCGTGAGATGCCTTGCCGGCGCAGGACGTCTTCAATGACGTCCCACATCCCATTGCTGAAGTAATAAGCGCGCAGGATGCGGTACATCTCGGCCGCGCGCAGCGTGTGCAGGCGGCCGATTGGCGGCAGGGCTTGCGCCGGCCGCAGACCGTAAAGCGGCTGTGGGTTGACATAGCGCTGTACGGCCGAGCCGATCCAGGTCATCATGGCGTCACCTCAGCCTGTCGCGCGCCGCCTCGGGCGTGAAAACCAGCGGCCAGAATGTTCTCCGTGTAGATCACGAGCTGCGCGAACGCATCCGCCTGGTCGCGGTAGGTACTGCCTGGAATCGCAAACAACTCTTCTTCGAAGTCGAGCAGCCATGCCACCTGGTCAGACGGCTCTGGCAGCAGAATGCAGCCGTTTTTGCACCACACCGCCGCCTGATTGGCGCGCGTGTCCTTATCGCCGAGCGGCATGAACGGCACGAGCAATTGGCGCAGCGCGCGATCGGCGCCGGCCATCAGCGTCTGATAGGCGCTCGTGCCGCTCGCCTTATCTTCGATCAGGACCCCGCGCAGCTTGCCGTCGAAGGTGTAGCGGCTGGTCACCTGGGCCATGACCTGCGGCAGCTCGGGGAACTCGAGTCGCTCGCGGTACACCTCGCGCACGGCCAGCTGGTAGTTCGGCTGGATCTCCCCGACGTTGCAAGCGGTGTAGGCGGCATCGTTGGTGTCCTTCAGGGCCGTGTCCCATGAGATGTAGCGGCCGATGCACCTGGACGTGAGCCGAACGAGATTCGCTGGTGTCGAGTCGTAGCGGTTTTTTCCGCGCCACCATTCGCGACGGAAGATCGTGCCGCCCGGCGCCGATGGCGAGCCCTGGTACACGGCGTTCCAGATGCCTTCGGGCGTCGTGGCTTGCAGCTCGAGGATTTCCGCTAAGGGCTTGTGCTCAGGCCAAAGCGCCGGCCCATTTTTGTGCAAGAGGACCCGGTGTGTGACTGGCATCAGTGCATGTGCCACCACGCGCCGCGGTGCCACTTCATCGAATGAAACACCCATCGCCACCAACGCCAATCGAATGGACTTCTCATGCTGCTTTCGGCAACTCCGCCCCTCCAATCGGCTCGCCCAGACGATGCCAGTCGACGTCATCCGGGTACGTGATCGTCGCATAGACCTCGGGCCCATCGCCCAGGAGATTCATATGACAGACCACCCAGTCACCCGCGGCGCGGATGTGGCTGAGGTAGTCGTCGGGGTGATGGCTCGTGCCGATCACGACCGCGCGACCGACCTCCGCTTTGCGCCGCGACAGAAACGAGGCATGCGCCCAATCCTCAACCTTCTTTCGCTCGGTCGGGCTTTGACTGGCCGAACGGCTGAGCAAGTCGTCGCCGACCACTTCATCACCGCGGCCACCTTCGATCGTGCCGCCTGTGCCAGCCGCCGCCACCGTCGGATGCAGGCGACCTGGGAAGGGGATGCCATACGGCGCGACGCTCCACTGGCTGGTGCCCCAGCGCAAGCCACCATCCTGCGCCCGAACCGGCAACACGCCCGGGAACGTCTCGCGCCAGGCGTCGCTATCGACCATGGCGCGCAGCGACATTGAGCGGGCAGTCGCGATATCGGCCGTAGCTGAGCCGATGATCACGTTCTGCTGCGGAAAGATGCCGATCCGGCAGCCGAGGTAGGCCGAGATGGCCCAGGTCGTTTTGGCCGATTCAGGCGGCGCGATGATCAGCAGCTTGCGGATGCGGAAGTCGCACAGCAGATCGAGCCACAGCCGGTGGTGTGCCGCGGGTTTGATCGGTTCGCCGTCGTCGGTCTGAATGTGCAAGGCGGCAAATGCGATCACCGCCTGGGGTGTCATCCTGCGTGCCGCCGCCGCAACCTGAACGATGGCTCGCAACCGGTCTGTTTCGGTCGGTTCAGGGACTTCAAACGTCTCCGGCTCAGTCGCCGCCACCGCCGGCCGGTAGTGCAGGATCGGCGGCTTGAGCCCCGATGAGGCCCAGCGCTTGCGCTGTTGTAGCGATGCCAGCGAGCTTATCGCCGATAACACCATGGAGGATGGCGACCTTGTCAGGGTCGTGTTTTCGGCAGTACTCAGGGTCACCAGCAACCTCGGCTTGCGAGATCATGGCACGCAGCGCAGCGCTGAAATAGGCCATGATCAGGTCGCCGTACGCGTCTTTTTTCTGCGTTGCAACCTGTTGCAAACGGTCGCCCAGTTTGGCCGCGATCCGCGACACGGTGCTCTTTTCGAGCCCGGTGATGGTGCACACCTCGGCCTGTGCCTTGCCGGCTAATAACAGAGCCTCGGCGCTCGCTCGTAGCTCGGGGGGATGTGGTCGTCCTCGCGTCATTCACAGCGGCCTCATCTATGGCACCGGACTGACCCAGAATCGCCCACGGCCAGCGCCCGCGCCAGCTCCGGTTGACGTGAACACGTACTCCCACCAGCCTGACTGATCGAGCGTGATCTGCGCTGAATAGTTGCCTACGGTCCCGTGCGCCACAGCCGGCACAGCTGTTGTGCCATCGGGCTTATAGATCGTCACGGCGTCGGTCGCGTCGTCAATCGGTGCATTCGGTGTAGGCGTCGAGTTGGGGTTGGTGATGAGATCTGATAGCACGACGACCTGACCCGCAATGTACTCGCTCATGCCGAACTGACCGCGTCGCTGACAGTATGCAGGAACAGCGTCGCATCCGAAACCGTGTGAATGAACAGCGGCGCGTCCGAAACCGTGTGGCGGCCAGGCGCGACCGTCGGCGCCGATCCGAGCACCGCTACGTTCTGACCGCGCGCGCCAACGCTACTGGCGCCTGAGCCGCGAATAGCGCGACTCGCCGAGCACTGCCCCTGAGCGCCAGTTCCGCCCACAACCAGGGCGCTGATGGCACGCGAGGCCGTGTTCTGCCCGCGTGAACCAGTCGACCCTGTTGAGACGATGCCATGCGGCAGGAGGGTGTTCTGGCCCTGGGCCCCAGCATGGCCGGTTCCCGTCGCGCTGATCGCGCGAGAAGCACTGTTCGTGGCCGTCGTGCCGGTGGAACCCCCTCCGGTGCTCGCGATCGCTCGAGTCGCAACACTCTGCCCCTGAGCGCCCGCGGATCCAGTGGCCGAGCTCGTCTTCGGCGCGACGGTGTTCTGTCCGTGCGCCCCGGCGCTCCCAGTCGCACCGCCGGCTGCGATCGCGCGGGTCGAGACGTTCTGCCCTTCGGCCCCTGCACCGCCAACGACAAAGGTGTTGATGGCGCGCGAAGCAACATTCTGCCCTTCGGCGCCGGCTTCGCCAGTCCCAGACGACGTCGCGCCAGACGGCAGGACCGCGGCAAGAGGCGGCGGCTGATTGACGGGAACGAAGATGGCATTGAACACGGAGCGCTACACGTGCTCCGCGGCCGTGTAGGGCTGGCATGCCATGCACGCCTCCGCACCACACGTGACCTGATTGCAGCGCATACAGAATCCGCGCCGGCGACCTGAGCCGGGCTGAACACGCCAGGTGTACTGGCAGTGACAGCACTGGAGCAGATCGGCGACTTCGCGGTTATCTTCGAGTAGCGCCCCATGCGGCCGCAGCAGGGTCAGCCGCGGAATATGGATCGGCACACTACTCGACCCATGCCACCACGCTGTTGACAGTGGCAGTGGATGTCGCGTGCAGCGCGCCGACCCCGATGCCCCGGTTGTTGGTGACCTGCATCCGCCATTCGCGGCCAGTGGCGAGCATGATCGTGAACGCCGAGCGCAGGTTGATGCCGAGGTCGAAGAGCACCGTATTGGCGACCAATGTCGGCTCGACCGTGTAGTTTGACCGCGCCAGAATCGTCGGCGTGCTGCCCGTATCGTCCTCATCGGTTGGCGTGACGGCCGTACCGGTGCCCAGCGTGCTCTGCCGCTGGATGATCCATTCAACCGACACATCCGCAGGCGTTCCGACGCTGCCCAGGTGCACGCGGTGCATCAGGCCCAGTGCCGTCGCCGCGGCTGGTTGAACCGCCGCGGTCACCGTCTTACGGGTCGTCGTGAGTGCCGTGTTACCCGAAGCTGAGAAGCTGGCCATCGTCCAAATTACACCTTTCAAAATCCCACGACGGATGTGGTGGTTGGCGGTTGGTAGGGTTCGGCCCACGGGACCGTACTTGGATCGAATGATGCACCGCCAGATTCCTGGAACGTAACCGTACGCGCCAACCAGAGCAACGAGGCGCTGAGCGTTACGGCTGCGGCATATGTTCCGGTTGCGGTGACCTCCTGATAGACGACGGCCAGGCGCGCGGTCGGCGCGATGGTCCCACCAGCGCCTCCACTCGCAATCAGCCAGCTCCCCGACTGAGAAAATGTCTCGGTGCCAGCCGCCGACATGACGCCCAGCAACAGCTCGTTGGCTGACGTCGTGGTCACCGAGTCGGACAGCGCACTCGTCGAGGTGCCCGTCGCGCCGGCGCTGGTCTGGTCAATGGCCGCGGTCGTCAGGACGGTCGAAAATTCGACAAACACGAGGTGCGCCGTATTGGCCGCGCTCAGGTTCCACGTGACCGAAGTCACGCCTGATGGGCAGTTCAGCCGGTAGGCGAAACAGATCGCGCCAGACCCGCCACCCGAGTACACCGTCGAGACAGTCCAGGCGCCGCCGAGGTTATCGACAACAGAGGTGACGGTTGTCGCCGAGCCAATGCGAATGGCACAAAAGCCGAAGTTGCCAGCCGTGATGGCGGTAAACGAGATCGAGGGTGTCGAGCTCGAGGCCGGCGTCGCACCTACGGCCTGAATCAAGGGCATCTAGAGATTGCTCGCGTAGTAGGCGGCCATTGCCTGGCCGTGCGTTATCTGTGGCGTCGCGTTCAGATGGCCGGCCCAGTCGGCGAAGTCGGTGCACGCCGTTGCATAGTGGATGAGGCCCATACGCACGTTGCCGCGCACGAGCGCCGCGCAGGCCGTGTAGACGTACGGCGCGGTGTAGGTGCAGCGCACCACGCCCGCCTGCGACGCATTCGGGTCAGCACTCGTGCAGGCCGTCTGGCTCCCACCGCCGGCACCACCAATATTGGGCTGCAGGAGGATCATCCGCACGTTGGGGTACTTCGCGCGGATGTTGGCGATCGCCGCGGCCGTGTACAGGCGCCAGTATTCGGTGACGTTGACGTAGCCGTTTTTGTAGTTCGGGTCGGTCGAGGTAAAGCCCGTCGTATCGTGCGGCGTGAGTCCGAGGCTGGGTCGCGCGCCGCCGTTATACGTCGAGAGCACCGGATCAGCGGCGGTTGTGCAGAGTCCTGAGACGTTCAGGATCACGCGATCGATCGCTGAGGTGCCGACGGTTGGGTCCTGAGCATCGCTGATGCCGTTGATCAAGCCTCCCTGTCCACCCGGATCGGCGGGCACCAGGAACGCACCGGCCATGTCGCGTGAGGTCCACGCGTGGCTGTTCGGGTCGGCCCAGACGTCCACCGAGCCGCCCGAGTACCACAGCAGCTCCCAATTGGCGGGGTTCGGGATCGCCGCGTAGAAAGCGCTCCACAGCGAATGGGTGACCGAGAAGCCGAGCACGCGCGTGTGCTGGTAATCCGAGGGTTGCAGTTCACGCGTCATGCCCAGGCGCTTGCGAGCTCAGGCCACCGCGTTCAGGTCGACACTCCCCGAGGCGAGCGAAATGGTGTCCTGGGTCACGGTCGTCTGTGGGACGCACTTCTGCACGAAGAAGTCACCGATGCCCGTGATATCGACGGGCGCGCCGTTAGCCGTCGTGGTCGAAAGCGTGAATGTATCGGCGGTCGGCACGGTTCCGACGAAGTAAATCGTGCCAACGGCCAGCGCGGGCGTGGCAGCCGGCAGCGTGCCCCACAGCACAACCCGGTCATTGACCGCGTAGCCGTGCGCAGGTGACTGGATCGTGTTGCCAACGAGATCGGCCGATTCGATGCCGGCGACGCGCAGCGCGCCGGCGCCGAGCGGCATCATGCCGAGGAAGTTGCCGACCGTGACGGCATCCCACATGCCCCACCAGCCGACCGTGGTGGCGGCGGGCACATTCCACGTCGGAAGCGTGGCAGCCAACGCTTTCGTTCGCGGCGCGCCAGCAGCGGCCGCCCAGGTGAGCGCCACGCGCGCATAGGCTGGCGAGCCGCCCGTGACCTCGCTTGCGCCAGTTGTCGAGTAAGCCGTGTGCAGCGAACCAAACTTCATGCCGAGGCCGACGGCGCTCTCGTCGATCGCGTCGAGCATCGCGCCCTTGGCGGCATCGGCCCAGAACATGCCGCGGAACGAGCGGCGCCAATCTGCGGGCGAGGGTGGGAGCGGCGCGCGGTGAACAACGCCGCACGGGCATAACAGTCGGCCAGCCAGGTGAATCATCTGCTCTTGCCCCTTCCGGCGTCGCGAGGTCGGTACACGGCTGAGTTTAGCGCGTTTGGACGGCTGTAGTGACGACAGGGATTTCAGAGAGGCGTGAAGTTATGATCTTGAGGCCATGGCCTGCTCGTACGCTGCTCGCAGGCGCTTGAACGTTGCGGCGTCGCCGCCTGCGTCAGGATGGTGCGCCCGAGCCAGTGCGCGGAACGCACTGATGATCTCCGGTTTGCCGGATTCCTTTTTGATGCCGAGCACCTCCCACCAATCTTGACGCCCCGAACCGAGCGCGAGGATGGTGTCATCAGGGAGAGCCTCGAAGCCTGCGAAGAATTGATCGACGGCTTCGCCGAACGTCTTTTCATTCGACTCTGCGCCGTACTCGGCGAGGGCGCGGTACAGGTAGAAAATGGTTCGCTCGGCAGCACGCAGGTTGTCGAGGAAGTTGGCCCACTTCGCGCAACGAACCGCATAGCGTTTGCCCGCGCGATCGAACACGATTTCAGCTTTGACGTCCTTCGGGTTGAGCAGGTCACGCTCCTTGACTCGAAGGGACGTCGCGCCGAGGCGCTTCATCGAATTCTGAAGGTCCCGGTAGACCGTCGTTTCCTGTGCCGCAAATCGTCGAGCTGCCATAGGTGTTGACTCCGTTCAACGGTGAATGTTCGCGTGAGATTTTGAGTGAAGAAGGCGCGTCCACGGCCAGCGTGACGGCTCCATTTTGAATCGCCAGCACGGTGACGGTGATGTCGGGCCCGATGCGCACGAGCTGCTCGCGACGACGCTTGAGGATCAGCATCAGCGTCCGAACTCGTCAGACATTCGTGCTCAGCGGACGACCCGACGAACATGCCACGGGCGGCCGCCCAGGCACAGGCCAGTAGGACCATGTTCGCGCCAGATCGGCCCGAGGGTAGCGCCGACCAACTTCATCTCCTCGTAGGTGAAGCCCGCGAAGTTGCGCAGACGGTTGCACGGCCAGCAGCAAGGCACGACGTTATCAACGTGATAGGGGCCGTCCTGCTTTCGATCGAGCCCTGAACCGCTCAGGTTCAGCTCGTTCCCGCAATAGTCACACGGCCGCGCCAGCAATGTGGCGTGCTCTTCGGGCGTGATGTTCCACTCAAGGCCGCGATACTCCGCGCTCCATTTGCCGCTGTACCACCGTCCGCGCGGGCTTCTTAGTGCCCTGCGTTGGACCTCTTTACGGTGCAGATCCTTGCATGGTGGGCAGCGGGGCGATTGGTGGTTGCCGCTGAACGGGAGCTCGCACCTGGCGCAAGGCTTGGTGACGATCATGGCCTGCTCTTAGCTCTATCAAACGTCTCGCGGACGTCTTGGCTGGCGGCAATCAGCGCGGCGATGCCGTCGAGAATTGCCTTGCTCCGCTCCGGTGTTAGTTGGGCGAGCGCCCCCATGTCGACCCGAACGGAGATTTGTATCCAGGCTTCGTTGTTCATCGACTCGACCTAACGGGCCTTAGCTCCATCAAGCGCCTCGTCGCAGCGATCGCACGGCATCGTGCCGCCTGAACACCGAGCGGTGCCAACCACGAGGATGCTGCCAGAGAGCGCCATCAGGCTCGCACTCGTGGCCGAATGCTGACGGATCGGCGCGCCGCTTCCTGCCCGGGCACCGCGTGTTCTCGGCACCATGATTCCGTGTTGACGCACACGTACAGCAGCTCGCCACCGCACTGGCTGCACGGCTCGGTATCGTCGGGGTCGTACCACAGTCGGGCTAGGTTGGAGCGGTTAGCCGTCGTTTGTAAGCTGCGCCACGAATTCGGTCGCAGGTTCGGCAAAGCCGCGAGCCGTCTCGACGGATGGCCGTGTTCGCCTCGTCTAGCAAGTGGCCTCGGAGACAGTGCGTTTGGCGTGCGTGGCGGGCGCTGATGCCCTCGCTGCGCCGCAGATTCTCGCGGGTCGTGACGGGCTCCAAGTGAGCAGGATTGACGCACCGACGATTGCGACACAGATGGTCGAGTTCGAGCCCATCGGGGATTGGGCCGACCAACTCTTGATATGCGAATCGGTGAGACCGAATGCGCAACCCGGGTGCGCGGAACAGACCGTAGCCATGTGAGTCGAGATAGCCCGTCCAGACCCAGCACTCGCTGGATTTGTCCACGTGCCCCCAGAACTTTTCCGAGTCGGTCTCCGCTCTTGCCGGAGTGCCTTTCCTGAACCAGCGCGCATAGTGTTTCGGGCACCATCCGCGTGCCAGGTGCGGCTGCTCGCAGCCAGGTATTGAGCAGACCGTCATTGACGCTATCGTACCAGTCCAAAGTCACATTCGTATAGTCTTGTTCATAGAGCTCGCCTGGCTCGGTCTCGCCTTCGCCGCCGCACTGCTCGCATTCGACTTCCCACGTGTCTCCACCACACGTCGGACACGGCGGGTTGAACTCTTCGTCCATCAGGCTGTCACGTCCACGAACTCACCGCCGCATTCAGGGCAGTTGGTGGGCGCCGAGTAGGTGGATCGTGCGCTGCCAGCGAACAGGCGCTCGCCCTCCTGATCCCACCAGGTCCGGTAATGCGCGCGGCTATCGAATGGTCGCCGGCATTTGAGGCAAATGCGGCGCGTAGTCGCGCCGGGCCGTGGCGCCAGGATCAGCCGTTCGGGCTCGATGCGGCTCGGCCGAGCGCGCGAGCGGTCCATGATCTCGATCTGGCGCTTGAGCCAGCGTCCACCGTCACCCATCAAGGCTCCCCAGCGCTGCCGCAGCCAGGGCGAGCGCGGCGTTCGCTTCCCGGACCGTGGTTTTCCACTCGTGAGCCGTTTCGAAGTCGATGATCTGCTCGTTACGGTCGGCATCTTCGAGCGCCCACTGAATGCGCAGCAGCTCGCGGTTTGCGTCTTCACAGCGCCGCGCCAGGTCGGCCGCCGAGGGCATGCGAAGTTGGACCGTGCGAACCTCAGGCATCATTCGGACGTTCGCCGCGAAGAATGCGCTGCGTCGATTCGGCTGTTGCGCGTGCGAGTTCGGGGTCCGCTGTGGTGATTCGAACGATCCCATCTGCGCCGGCGGGTTCGATGCTGATGGATTGCTCCGCAATCAACCGCTCGTCTGGGTCTGTTGCCATCACACGGCTGAACGCGAACGCCATATCCGCCGGCGTGAACTTGTGGCCGACATCCCAGACCTTGACGATTTCGTACTGATCGCCGCGACGCTCAATGTAGAACGTGCGCTTCGCCGCCGCTGCCACGTTGAACGTCATTCGTCGCTCTCGTCGTAGCCATCGTCGGCTTCGGACTCGTCGGCCTGGTCGATGGCCTCTTCGAGCGGCAGTTTCGCGACATGCGCCCGCAGCTCGCGCAGATCGCTGCGCCATGCGCCGTACACGTCGAGCGTCCTGATCGAGCCGCTGAAATCTGGCCCGAGCAGCCGATAGGCGTCGGGGTCGTCAGGGTCAACGTCGGTCTTGCACAACTGCTCGTGGATCGCCGCTTCGATCTGACGCTCGGTGAAGCGATGCTCGCGCACATGATCCGCCGACAGATCGCACAAAAAGATCGCCGCGCCGCCCGTAAAGAACTCCTCCCACACTGAGGGCCGTTTGATGCGGGCGAATCGCGGAGTGCCGCCCTGCATGCCGCCGCGGCGCCGCCAGGCGTAGCGAATCTCCACGCCGCGCAAGTGCTCGAAGCTCTCATCCTCGGCAATGAGCCGGTCGCCGATCGCGCGCAGCCCAGGAGCTGGCTGGAGCTTGGCTTTGCCAAAGCTGGCTTCCGTCGGCACGCTGTATTCGTTCTGCTCGGGCTCGGGCGTGCCGGGCAGCGTCGGCTGGCCGACCGGCGATTCGTCTGTCAAAGTTGCCACGTTTTTTGCCTCAGCCGATTCCCACGAGTGCGGCTCGTCCGCCTGGTGCTGGCGGAACGTGCAGCGCTTGCCCGAGTACGGCCCGCCGCCAGCCACAACGCCGCACATTTCGGATGGTCTGACACTGTGACCGTTGAGGCGGTCGGCGCGTTCGTCCAGGTCAGCGAGTTGCGCTTCACGGCTCGGCGTTTCAGCCGTAGGCTCGAGTGTCGTGGTCTTCTTGGTCGGCATGGAGTTCACCTCAGCGGGGTTTGGGGCGGCAGCCCCAAGAAAAGAAATCAATCGTCACTCCGTCGTCCTTCCGGAGACTGGGGGAACCCCCTTTAGGGGGAGGGGGTGAGACGTTCTTACGAGTTTCCGGAAAAAGAGAGTTGTCAGAGAGAAAAAACCCGTCGGGGGAGGGGGTCCGATAAACCCAAACTCAAAACCCGGACAATGCCTAACGTGTCCGGGTTTTGAGTTTGGGAAAAGCCGGACACTCGTCTGCTGAGCGCCCTGTTTTTCGCCGCGCTCGACCCGTGCCGGCATCGTCGGCCGCGGAATATCCCGCAAACGCCCACAAAACCCGGACATGCGGCTCAGAAAGCCGGACAAGGCCCAGTGCTGAGATTGATAAACCCGGACAGGGCTAGGCATCGCTGGCTAAACCCCATGTCGCAGGGTGACCCCGACCGCCGCCTTCGGACACCTGCTGCACGTCAGGCATACGCTTCAGCGTGCGGCTCACGGTGTCCATCGGAACGTCTGTTTGCTCGGATAATTCGTCGGTTGTTAGCGGCTCACGCGCCTTACGCAGGATGGCCCTGAGACGACTCGAGATCGTCGTCCTGGCCGCCAGATCGGGCGTGTCGTTGATGTCCGACTCCACGAACTCGATCGGACCCCGCCGTCCATCAAAGAGCACGCTCACGCCAATCGGCTTGTGCAGCTCATCGTCGTTTGCCTTCCGGTGAAACAGCCCTAGTTCAATGTCATCTGCTTTGGCGCCCTCCTCAGCACGCCTGACCTCTATTCCGCTCCGCATGCCGTTCCAGAAAAAGGCCGACCCGAATGGCCGAGTCACACCTGTGGTCTGTTGGGCCGCGGTTGCGTTCACGTGAGCGATAACCAGCCGCGTGGCAGGACTCATCTGCCGAAGCGCATTCATGGCCCCGCGCGCTGTGTCGTCTTCAGTCAACGAACCATTCACGGCAAAGCCGATCGAGTCCGTAACGACCAGTCCAATACCTCTCTTGCTGATCTCTTCGCGGATGCTCGGCAGCTCGTCCTGCAGACTCCGCAGACATTGCCGGTAAAACACTTGGGGAACGGATGTGGCCATGCCCATCGCGACTCGCCGCAGGCGCGCCGCGACCGTCCGTGTATTGGTTTCCCAATCCAGATATAAAGCCGGACAGCAGCGGGTCGGTCTAATCCCGGACATGTCCGGGTTTCCGATCACTCCCCATGGCAATGGCTGTCCAAGGACAACCGAGGCGGCCAGGCGTACCGCCAGCAAGGATTTCATCGATCCACCATCGCCGTAGATCACGGTCGTCTCGTCCAGCGGCACAAGTCCGGGTATCAAGAACTCGACGCCCTGGCCCGGGTCCACAGTGCTCAGGTCGAGCGTCGGGGCCGGCGCGCGGAACTGTTTGGCCACGACCGCGCACGCCTGAACAACCACCGCATGCCAGACCTCAGTGGTCAGGCCGTTCACCCGCTTGGCACACGCATTGGCGAAGCGGACCTGAGACTCTGTGCTGATGATGTTGAGCCAGACCGGGCCGAGCACCCGGCCGGCAACCCCACTCTCCACCGTCACCTCAGCGCGCAGCCCGTCGCGCGTGTCGGTCAGTCGTTCCATGCCCATCGCAATGTCGTGCTGCGTCCAGGACAACGCCCACGAGTCGCCGTTGCGTTCGATGGCGGGCTGTTGGCTCACACAATATCCACCCTGACCACCGACTGCCCACGCGTACAAACCCGGACAGCAACCCGGACAGCGCCCTCCACATCGAGTCGCCACGCCTTCTCGGCCTGTTCCTGAGCATCGCTAATGATCTGACGGCAAACCCGGACACGATCGAGCCGCGCCAGCCAGTAAGCGATGTCTTTGGGATTGGCGTGCTCGCCGAAGTCCAGTACGCGCAGATAACGAAAGCCGTCACACTGCTCACGGCTGCCCCGGTGATTCACTGGGCACACGCGCGCGCACAACTCCTCACGCAGAGCGATGTAGAACTCGGCGACGTCGGGATGGTCCAGACGCAGATAAACCGCGCACATGGCCTGCCAGATCGCGCGGTGCTCCGGGAACACCAGCAGATCGCCCAGGCCATGCAGCGACCCGACGAGCGCCGGGTACAACTCGCACATCGCCAGCAGCGCACACTCCGCCGCGGCATCAGACGGCGGCGACTCTGTCGGCGCGACGTCCGGGCACGGCAGCGGTGCCAGCATGCCGGTAATATCAATGCGCGCGCCGGCGCTCATATCAGCATCCTTTCGGAGACCGTCTCGATAGATTGAAGTGCGCGTTTGATGTGGTCGACTGCGGTTCCGTCGCGGATCATTTTCTCGGTAAATCGCAGAAGTCGATAGCCCAGGATGACCGCGAGATTGTCGCGGTGATGCTGTGTTTCAAGGTGCATCGGATGGCTGTGGCCACCGCCGCCTGGCATCCAGATTCCTCCGTCCACCTCCAAAAGTAGGCGCTCCGCAACGTATGCGAAGTCACTGCGAAATTGGCGTTCAGGACGTGCCCAATAGAACTGTTTGATAGGTATCGGCAAGACCGCATCGTCGATCCTGCGCCAGAGCATGTCTTCGAGCCGGAGGCGCTCAGATTGCCGCGCCGGCGGCGTAAAGGCCACGACGACACCGGAGCTGTCGACGACCGCGGTGCCGACGGCCGCGGCACGAGCTGGCGAGCGATCGGCGCGCACGGTAGGCAGCGGACCCTGGAGACACTGACATGCCGGCCGCGTGCATCGCCCGACGCCTCGGCGATGATCGCCACTCGGATGCCCACAGCAACAAAGACTCACGCGACCTCCAGGTCATCAAACAGGCCGCGCATCTGCTCCGGCTTCAGGCAGTGAGGCGAGAACCACACTCGCTCACGGTCGGCGTTATCGTTGGTTCCGTCTTTGCGCTGGCCGCCGTAGCCACCCTGCGCTTTCCAGGCCACGACGGACCACGTGGGCGGCATGTCGTGCTCACCCTCGTATCCACACAGGGCAATGCGCAGGAGTGGGTTGTCGCCGTTGGAAATAGCCCATTGGCGCACCTGAGCCGCGAGGTCGCGTGATTCGTGGCTATAGACGCCCTGACGGTCCTCAACGCCGTATGGCGGGTCTAAGAGGACGCCCGTCAGTCCGATTCGCCATGTCGGCGATGCCGTCACGATGCGATCCCACTCCCCACAGCACACGCGCACCCGGCGTAGGCGGAGCGCCAGTGCCTCAAACCATTCCGTAAGCCGACCTAATGCACCGGACGCGGCGTCGCCGCGTCCGGTGCCGTTATAGAGGTCGACGATCTGCTCGGGAACCAACCCAGCGCGGTGTCCACCGCGCTGGGTTGCAAGCTCCGGCACCTTCTTGTGAACTCCCTGTCCGTCCCTACTCAGGTGCCGCACCTGAGTAGGGACGGACGCCTCTACATCAGCATGGACACCAACGCCGCCAGCCATGAGCATTGGGCGCTGCAGCGGTATAGCTTGCCGCGAATAGTCACGCCGATACCGCTGGTCCTTTGTCGTGTTGACGCCCGGCTGTTCTCGGGTGTTGATGCCTCTGGCGAAGTGCCCGGCCGCGGGACCGCGGCCGGACCACTCCGGGCGCGAGCACCAGCCCGAGCCGATCCACATCGAGATGCCCCACACCCACCAGCCCGCAATCATCGGGTCGTAGTAGTTTGGGTCGGCCATCATGAGGTCGCGGAACGAGCCCTGCGCAACGAGCCAGCGGTGCCGCGCGTGTAAGTCGGCCTCGTTGACTGGCCAGTCGGCGTGCATGGCCACGAGTTCCGGAGCGTGCTGGATGGCCCGCCAGAAGTTGGCCAGGTAGGCGTCTTTGTCATTGACCGTTTCGGTGTGCGCTGGCGTCGGCCGCCCGAGTAGCACAGCCAATGAGCCCGCGAACGGCTCGACGTAATTGGGCACGTCGCCGAATCGCTGCCACACTATCTCAGCGATGCGTCGTTTACCGCCAAACCACGGGAACGGCGCGCGCAGCGGTTCAGTCACGCAGCCGGTTTCCCTCGCCGTCGCTTCGGCTCCGCGGTTCCTTCGTGAGCTGCACGCCAGCCCTCGGGCAACCCCGCGAACTCCGCGTCCTGCACGTACAGCACGCCCGGGTGGAGCTTGATCGCCGCCATCAAAGCGTTCTGGCGCGACACATTCAGGCCGGGCTCCAAGCACACAAAGAAGTACCGCCATGTCGGCTGCTCGGTGCTCATGCGACGACCGTCCGCTGCTCGCGCGCTTCGCGCTCGACCACCCACACCGGCCGTCCGCGATTGGCCATGTTCTCCACATGGCCGCGGTGCGCCCCCACGAGCCCCAATGCTTCGTAGACTTTGAGGCACGGCCCACACAGATAGCGGTACGACCCAGGGCTGCCACCCGCCGCGTTGCGCCAGACGTAGCTCAGGTGCCCTCCAATGCAGCACCGGATACAGCGTCGGCCGCCGAACTGATCGGTCCCGTGCGCGCATGGGTAGCCGGTGCCGAGACCCGAAGGCTGGCCGTCGTGCGCGCTGACCGTCAGAACTTCGGCGTGCTGCTTCGGCTTGTGCTCGACCCACGCGTGACCATGCGTCCGCGGCGGCGGAGCAACTGCGGGCCATCCGTCCGGAACCGAGGCAGGGGGGTTGGTGTCAGCCGATAGCCTCCTTTCTGAAGAGTCCTCAGCCCCGGACGGATGGTCTGCAGTGGGTGCCGGTGCTTCGCTGCCGAGGTCCACGCTGGGGAATATCTCATCGACAGCGGGCACCACCGGCAGGCCCGGTAAGTCCGCGACGGAGCTTAGTGTTTCTCCTCCTCCATGTGGATGTGGTCGATCTGATCCACCGGCCACATCGCGTAGTGGCGGTCCTTGTCGTGCTCCCCCATCGACAGATTCAGAAAGCCGTTCTGCACCCACATGTGCTTGACGTGCAGGTAGTCGATCGGCGACGACAGCGAATCCTTGCGGAGAATGTGAACGGTCGTCAGGTGTGCGCACATTGGCTGCTCCTTCGTGGTCGGCCCAGTACTGCTCGAGCGTGTCGCTCGTGTCGGCCTTGATTTTCGGCGGGTGTTTGCGGTGCCAGTATTCGAGCGCCATCGCACGGGTGCACGGGCCGCAGTAGGAGCGCGATCGACCAGTGGAGCACAGGAATTCGCTCCAGGGTTTCGTCTCACTACAGCGCGGGCAAACCTTTTCTGTCCGGATCAGCTTTGGGATCGCACCCACGAGCCGCCGCTGCCGGCGCGCCACGTCCATATGCCGGATGTGGCACGGCTTGCAGATCGTTTGTCGACGATCGCTGGTGTTCGGATGTGGGTAGAACTCAGCGAGCGGCTTGTCCTGGCCACAGTCGCGGCACTGCTTGCTCTCGGCTGGCTCCTCGACGGCCACGATGACTGCGAGCGCGCGATCCGGGTGGACCTTGATCGTCTGGCCGCGCTGCAACCGCTCGCGCCAGACCTTTACGTGAATCGCGCACAGGTGGACGCCGAAGAGTGTGTCGTGCGCGCTGTTCTGACAGGCAAATACACGATTCGTGTAAATCGGGTTGGTCACCGATTGACAAAGTTGCCCGGTCACGCGATAGCTGCACCTCTTGCCGCCAGAGCGCCTGGATAGAACCGCTGTTCGGCTTTCATTTGGGGGGCGGCAGTAAACTCGCCACACCCCCAACAGGTCAAGCGGCCGAAGCCGGCGAATTCGTAAACGGCTTTCGTTCGGCCACACCGGCGACAGCGCTTCACTGCGCCGATCTGGCACTGCATCAGGTAGACGCGCAACTGCTCAGCAGCGTCCAGTGGTGGAGACTCAGACGTGCGCCACATCAGAAGGGCATATCCTCCAGGTCGTCGGTGCCGCGCGACGTACCTGCAGCGACCGCGACCGGCTCCGCGGTGCGCAATTCGTACTCAGCGCTGATCGATACACGGTTCGAGCGGCTCTTCATCAACTCCGACAGCACGCTCTCCCGGAGTGCCTTCGTGATGTGGCGCACAGCGCGCCTCGATGATCGACTGGTCGGCTGCCAGGTCCGAATCGCCATCGTCGTACGTGGCGGTCCAGGTCAGCGACAGGCCCTCCGAACCGTAGTTCCCATCGCTGAATTTCCGCTCGTACTGCACGGTCATTTCGGTTGTCGACACGCTCAGACCAGCGCTTTCTGCTCGGCTTCGACCTGTGCGTTCAAGTCGTGGTCCATGATGAGTGTGTCGAGTCGCTCGATCAGGACGTCGATCGCGTCCTGGCCAGCTGTCGGCTTCGGCAACCGATCCACCTTGATGCCGCGCTTCTTGGCCATCTCCTGTAGCGTGGCCACCCGCGCCTGACGCGGATCAACCTCTGAGTCGGCGTTGTACTGATCGGCAACGTTCTGGACCTGACGATCCAACTCCGCCGGGTCAGCGAGCGCCGCCTCACGACTCCCAGGCCGAGGTGCGTCTGCCGCACGGTCCCAGTCCTCTTCCGTGCCGTAAATCCGGTCGTGCTGCTCGGCCAGCGCCTTCTGGCGCTCCGGGTCCGCGCGCTGCTCGATGATGACTTGCGCGGCCTCCGCAACCTCTTCATCGTCCACGTATGAATCGGTCCCGAAGGTGAAGCGCTCAGCACGCGACAGGGATCGTTTCTGCGCCATTTCCACCGGGTGATGCACGGCCACGGGGTTGTTCCGAGCGCCCTTGACGTATGCGCCGCTGCGCTCAGCCTTGCTGACCTTGCCGTACGCCTTCATTTCTCCGTAGGTGACCGTGCGAACCGTGGTTTCGATGATGATGTCTTCGGCATCCCAACCCCAGGCTTCCTTTTCTTCCTTCGAGAGCGGGCGCTGGCTGTGGCCGCGGTACTCGTCCTTGTGACGACGCATCAGCTTTACGCGACCGTCAACCGTGATCCACGGCCTGCCGTCGTACAGGGTCACGTCGTCGCCGGGCAGGAGTCCGTGCTTTTGGCAAAACAGCGCGACCCCGTTTAGCTGGGCAGGCGTACCCTCTTGCAGCCCCCACCCGGATTCAACATTCAGGCTGATCCGCCGGGCCAGTTCTGCCAGGCTCATCTCGCGCACGGCCAGCGCCGTGCCGTTGTTGTCAGTAGTCGAAGTCATCGTCCTCCCTTTCGTGGCAATCACATTCGCAATCGCCGTCTCTATCGACTGTCATATACATGCCTTCTGAGTGGTCGGACTCATCGCGCAGCACCGGCGAATACCCGTAAGTGCGGAGTTCGTAGCACGTGCGAGTGTCCACCCAGTCACCTTCAATGCAGGCGTGCGGCAACGCGTTCCTGTCAGTCGTGCTCATTTCGCCTCCGGCGTCCGGTCGGTGGTATGTCGCCGTTGAGGGTGCAGCGCTTCTGACAGAATGCGCGAGGCTTCGAGCACCGGTGGCTCATCACCGGGCCAATCAAGCGCCGCTGGCCGGAGCACCGCATTCAGCGCCTTTTGGATCGCTGAGCGAAGGTAGGCAACTTCGTCGTAATGCCATGACAGGTCGTGCTTGAGGCGTGCGACCTCATCGGCAGTCAGCGTCACGGCTTCACCCGCAATTCGCCCGCTTCGTAAATGTCGGCCAGTTGACGGAGCAGATCAGCGGGCGTCTGCTCTTTAGCGCTGTCGGTGACGAACGTGCCGAGAAATCGCGGCTTACGTCTGCCCAACACGACAGGCGGAAGCTCCCAGAGGTCCGCGCGCCACATTGCCTCAATGGTCGGATTGCCGTTGCGCACCGGAGCGCGAAACCCGCGCTCCAACTCAATGCGCAGAGTCTTGCCGCTGCCGTTCAGTGAGGCCGCGAGATTGACGACGTCAGGCATGGTCTTCATGGTTTCGCCTCCACCGGCAGCGCGTAGGGTGCGTCGCTCCATTCGAAGCGCCCGAATGTCCGGACGTCATCGACTCGCACAGCCGGCTCACGCGGCCCCCACGCCCACCACAGCGCACCGTCCGGACCCGCGACAACCTCAACGATGCCCCATTGCTGAGTTCCAAGGCGGCGCTGTGCGTAGAAGCCGGGCGCAGTCGGCGCAGCACTGGTAACACGCGGCTTCCGCGCTGCCCAATGCACCTCGCTGATCCCGGAGACCGCTTCATCGGCTTCCATTTCGCCCGAGGCCAGCAGTTGCTCGCGCCGCCGGTGTTCGGCCATGTACTCGCGATCCCATTCGTCGTCTGCCAGCTCGTCGGCTGCAGGGCGGCGGAACACCAGGTCAAGCAACTGCACGGCCGGCCTCCGGCAACAGTTCGAGAATCGTCAGCTTGCCGGTTGCGTTCCGTCCGCACCGTCGCCAGCCCGCCTTTTTGAAGCACGCGCCGGGGTTGGTTGAGCGAATCTTCGCATCGGCGACGTAGGTGAACAGGCGGGCACCCGGCCAGCGCTGCCAGGCCAACTTGCACGCCTCGCGGATCAACTCTGAGCTCAGCACGGGCGACTCGTTGCGGAAGATCGTGCAGTTGACGCCTTCCTGGCCCGACAGCCGCGCCATGACTGGGTGGTGCCAGACAAACAGCGCATCACAGCTAGCCGTGAGCAGCACCATCTTTTCGCCTGGTGGGCAGAACTGGCGTCGTGCTCGACCGTCGCGGTAGTGACGCGCGGAGTAGTGCCGCAAGTACAGCGCGATGGCGCGCGGATCAGCATGGTTGCTCGGCAGCCAGTAGCCATCAATCACCGGCAACTCCACCGTTGCCACGTAATGCCCTGCGCGGCGAACTCGCCCGACAGCACTCGCGCGAAGTACTCCGCCGCTTCGTACGGATCAAAAGCTGAGCCGTAGCCGAGCGAATGAAAGTGCGCCAGCAGCCCGGTGCTGCGGTCGTTCAGCTGAAAAAGCCCGAAGGAATGGCCCGAATCGCCGACCGCGTAGGGGTCGAGCGTGCCAGGCTCGATTCCAGGCGCTTCACAACGCGCTACGCGCCACAGTCGGCTTTCTGGCACACCGTAGGTGTCCGCGGCTTGGCTGATGGCCAGGGCTGCGTCTGTGGCGTTGTAGACGTCCTCCGCGTGTACGGCGTTGATTGCCAGGACGGCGCACAGCAGCCACACCACGGCGCTCAACGCCACCGTCCACACGGCACCGCGAATGGTCATGGGTGAGCGGGTCGGTCCTGCCCCGACCGTGCGCTAAGGCTGGCCTTTGCGCCTTCTCTTTCCCGGCTTTCAGGATGTGCTTCCCCGATTGATGCGGAGTGATCTCGCTGCATGCGATTCAAGAACGCATACAGACGATGCCACTTCTTCCGACCGACCTTTGCGTGAACTTCCCCGACGCCAGTCACGTGCGTCCAGAGTTGCCCCCGGCGCGCTTTCTTTACTCGCTTCCGTTCACGGAGTCCCGGTCGTTGAGCCGAACGCTTTTTGTCACTCGGCTTCCCCATGGGCGGGTCTTGCTCCCTACTCGTCTCGGTCTGCGTCATCTCGCCGCAGTGCCGCTCACAAATCACTTCCCGGTCTCAGCCGCGACCGTCGCTACAGTCGTGGCCCACCCGGCCATTGCCAGTCGTTCTGCCTCTCGGTGTGCGTAGCCGTGGCGCTCGAGCGCTTCGTCCACGTCCACCACGCTGCCGGCATAATGCTTTGAAGTCACCCTGACGATGCGGTCTTTGGTCGGGTTGTCTTCGATGAGCAGCGAGCTCACCGCGCCTTCGCGGGCGACGGAGTTCCCGCGCTTCACTTCGGCGAGCAGCTCGACCAGCGTGTTGGCAATGGACGCCAGCACATCGTGACTATTTCGGGCCTCAGGCTGAGGGTCGCGTTTGAGCAGCGTGTCGTGCAGGAGTTTCTCGGCAGACAGCGCACGCGCTTGCCAGTCCACTGACGACCGTAGGTCGCGCACTTCGGACGTCATTGGGGATTCCAGTCGGTGAGGGCGAGATTCCACCCGCGGTACATCTGTTGGACCACGCTTTCCGGAACCGCGACCATCTGCATTGGCCGCTCGGCCAGCAACCAGCGCGCTTGCTGCGGAGACGTGGCAAGTCTGGTAGGCGGCCAGCGCACATCAGCATGGCCCGGCCAATACGTCCGGGTAAGCGTGACGCCCTTCTCAAGCGTGTAAACCATTGCCGCAACGGAGCCGTTGTCGTCCTGACTCAGTACGCAGTACGGCTCTGTCAACTCGCTGGTTGTTGGATCGCTGGCAATGCCTGGCGCAAGAGGCAAGAGCTTGACCGCAGCCAACGTCGGCCGCGAGATGGTCGTTTTCACTCTCACGCCCGTCATGCCCGCAACCAGCCAAACTCACCGTTCGGCAGCCGTTCCCAGACAAGATTTCGGTCATGCGGAGCACGCACATGCGCGACACTCAGGCAGTCCTGCGACCAGTGGCGACCTTCGACACCGCAGTACACGCAGGGCGGCATGTCCAGGCACAGCACGTCGTCGATGCGATCAGCCAGCGTGCCTGGTCCGCCGCAGAACTCCGCCGGCAGCGCCATGCGCGCCTCGCGGAGCAGCGCTTTCAGGATTGGCACTATCGTGGCATCCGGCTGAGCCTGATAGTGGTCGCTCACGGTGCTCGTGTCTGACGGGACGGTCATGAGACGGGCCACCAGGCGGGCGCTGGGCGCTGCTGAACGGGCAGGTAGAACGGGCACTCGCGGTCGTGCACTGCCCGCCGTTCGTGCAGCTGCAATTCAGCCAGAGTCATGACCGGCGTCAGCCCGCAGGGACTTGAGGACCAAATCGCGCAGTTCACGCGGAACCCGCGGCCTCGGACAGCACTTGCGCCGTCCGGTTTTTCTGCGATGATTGCGGTTGAGGGTTGAGACACGATGCGTCTCCCTTCGTAGGAATGGCCGGCGTTCACCCGCCGGCTGTTTCGTGCCGTAGTTAGGCGACGGCTTCCTGTGGGTCAGGTGTGACGAACGAGACGGGCACGTGCAGCACGTCGGCGATGCGCTGGTACAGGTCGGCTGGCGCTGTGCGGTCTCCGCTGAGGTAGCGGCTGAGCGTCGATTCCTTCATTCCTAATTTCAGGGCGAGCCACTGTTTCCGTGTGCCGCGCGCCTCAAGCAGAGCTTCTACGGGATGGGTCGCTCTCACGCGATTGAATGTAAATCAACTACGTGAGAGTGTCAAGCGTAATTGACAATCAATCTCAGGCGTGACACAGTGTCACCGGCGTATGACTGTCACAATCTCGGACGTGCTGCGCGAGTCCATGCAATCCCGCTTTGGCGGAAGCGTGACCCGCCTGGCAGAAGCATGTGACGTGAGCGTGCAGCTGGCCTCAAAGTGGGTGGCCGAGTCAGAGCGGAAGCGCATCACGCCCGGGCCGAAGTCCTGCCAGAAGATTGCCGCCGCGCTCGGGCTCGATCCTGACTACGTGCTGGAGCTGGCCGGCCACCGCCCTCACGACAGTGAATCGACGCCCCAGAACCCGCGGCTGTCAGCCTTCATCGCTGCCGTCGAGGCAGCGTTTCACTCCATGTCGGCCCAGGAATGGGAAGTCCGCGAGGAAGCCGGCCGCGCGCTCTTTGCCGTACAGCCAGCTAACGGACGCCGTGACCGTGAGACTCTGCCCGCGCCGGGCGGCCGCCGCGCGAACGACCCGCGTCTGCGGTCAGCCGACGACCGTGACGCTCAGGGTGGGCTATCGACGGTTTCCGGGCACCTCCGCGCCGCGCTCGCGAGTTCGACGAGTGCCATCGTTCGACTGATACATCCGGCTGAACCGTGGCCGGCCGCTCAACCATTCCCTTTGCGATAAGCAGCCGTGCGCGCGTCTGTGGCTGAACGTTCACCTGACTTTAAGGGACAGCCGGTGCCGAGTCGCGCGACGATACGGCGGTCCCAGGCGGCTGACGGCGGGGAAGCAGCCAAACGCGACGCACCGCTGGAACCACGCCCAGGGAGTGCGCGTAGTCCGGTGCGTCCAGGAGGTCGACGTGTGCGGCTCGACGATGCCGTGACCTACTTCCTCGGCGAGTGGCCGTCCGAAGGCCCGACGCCCGATACCATCCGTGGCTACACGGGCCATCTCAAGTGGCTGGTCGGCTTCGCCGCCAAACGCGGCACCATGCAACTGGCCGACCTGACGCCCGAGCTGCTGCGCGCGGCGATGGCCCACAAACAGCTGCCGACGCGCGCGCTCAACTGGCAGGGCGGCGAAAGCACGGCCAAAGGGCTGGCGGCCGCGGTACGGCGCATGGCGCGCTGGCTCAACGTTCAGGGCGTGCCGGTGGCCGACCTGAGCATGGTTCGCGCGCCGCGTGCGCCCGAACGTATCCAGCCGCGACTCAGGCAAGACGAGTTCAAGGCGCTCGAGGGCGCGATTCTGCGGCGGCTCGTCTCGACCGACCGGCGGGCACCGCGGCTGGCGATCGCCCGCGACCTGGCGCTGATCTATCTGCTGGCCGACACGGGGTTGCGCGCCAGCGAGGTGTGCGCCATGACCATCCGGGCCGTCGATTTCGCCACGGGCGCCGTGCTGGTCGTCCGCGGCAAGGGCAAGAAACAGCGCGCGCTGTCGGTCGTCGACCCGGATGACCCGTCAGGCGGCATCACGCTGCGGCTGCTGGCTGATTGGGTCGAGATGCGCGCGACCGTGTGCGGCGCCTCCCGGACCAACCGGCTGTGGATCTCGATGCGTGGCAATCCGCTCAACCGCGAGTCGCTGCGGCGTGTGCTGCTGCGGCTATGCCTGGACGCTGGCCTCGACGGCAACCGTCCGCCGCACGCGTTTAGACGCGCCAGCTTCACCGAGCGGTATCTCGAGTCGCCCGAATCGATTCGCGTGCTGGCGGCGCGCATGGGCTGGTCGGACAAGAGCCACCACATGATCGACGTCTACACAAGAGGCGCGGAGGTCGAGCTGGCCAGGACAACGCCGGTTGCGTCGCTCAGTGCGCGCTGGCGGGGGGCGACCAAAGTACCGGCGGTCTTCGGGCGTCCGCGGCCGATGATTGAAAGGGACGTAGGCCCTGGGCGGGGAATAGCCAACGACCCGCCCCTGCCGACTCAGCGAAGGGCAGACAGGGAACGGGCCGCATCGGCAAACCCCCGAAGGGGTCTGCGCCCACAATCCTACGCCGGTAAGCCGCGCTGATGGTTCGGAGACAGGCCTGACACGTCACAAATCGCGAGGCCGGGACATTGCTGCCCCGGCCTCTGCCTGTGCGGAGGTATTCGCCGCACGCGTCAGGGGAGCCAATCGGCTTGATCCCCTTACCCCAGATAATCGGTGGGCGCCGGCCAGGCTGGTACACCAGCAGAGCTCCGGAGTCGTACTGATATCGTGCCGTGGATGCGCGCCCGCACACCCGACCGGCCTACACGCCACGCCTGACCGCGCAGCCGACAGTGTACCCTGCCACGAGAAGCCCCCGCGACTGCCGTTACTCAGTCCGGGGGCATCGGCACCAATAGGAGGCTCTGGCCTATGGCGCAAACTGATACTAACCGCGCGCTGCTTGAGCCGCATGAGCTGGCCGAGCTCGGCCCACCGGAAGCCATCCGTCTGCCGCTCGACCTGGTCGACCCGAACGAACGCAACCCGCGGCGCGCGCTCCAGGAAGTAGACGAATTGGCCAACAACATTCGACAATTCGGCTTGCTGCAACCAATCACCGTAAGGCGGATCGGGGAGAGATATGAATTGCTGGGCGGTCATCGGCGGCGTGCCGCGTTTCTGTTACTGCGCGAACGCGAGCCTCTTGATCCTCAATGGCGCACCATCCCGGCCGTAGTCAAAACTGCGGATAACGACGATTCGTACCTGATGTTGATATCCGCACAAGTACATAACCGCAACTGGTCGGCACGCGAAGAAGCGTCAGCATTAGAGCGTCTTGCTGAGACCAACACTCTCCGCAGAATTGGCGAGCTTGTTCACCGTGGCGAAAGTTGGGTAAGTAAGCGCCTGCGTATCTACGCCGATAGTGTGCTGAGTGGCTACGTCCAGACTGGCCGGCTCGCGGCATCCGTCGCGGAAGAACTGCTGCTGGTGCCAGAAGCGGCCATGCGCCGGGAGTACGTGGAACGTGCGCTCGCGGAGGACTGGACGGCCGACCAGGCGCGCACGGAAGTGCGCAAGCTCAAGGCATCCAAGCAAGTGAGCCAGATCGGGCGATTGGCAGGCGAGCTCCTGGCGGCGCTGGCCGTCGTGCAGCCTGCGCAGCTGCCGCCCGAGACGACGGCTGTGTTGTGGCGAGTCCGCGGCCGAATCACAGCGCTCGGGCGTGGCGCGCCGGTGTTGCCGTCGATCGAGCAGGCTGAACGCGCGGCCGGCGTCAAGCCCGAGCGGCCTGTCAAGGCGCGGCGGACGCGGCTTAGAATCGAGTGAGCGAACTAAAGGCCGATCAGATGGCAAAATGGGCGTTCGTAGAAGGCAAGCACGGGGGCACCGTCGTTTATGTGGTCGACGAACACGGCTGCCAATTGAACACGGAGCCTGTCATGGTGATTGAGAAACAATGGCATCCGTGGTTTTTGGAGTGGCTGAAGTCCCAGCCTTGTGAGTATCCGGTCGAGCCCGCGCTGCTGTGGCACCCGGCGCTGGGCGAGACGTACGAGTCTCTGCGGACGCGGCTACGGACGGAATGATGCTGTTCAGCGCTCTCTGAAAATCCTGTCGTCACTACGGACGAGTGCGCGCAGCGCCTCCCAGCGCATCATCGGCTCCCCGCACTGCCAGCATGGCTCGCCTTCGAGTCGCGCAGCCTGCAGCGGCGCCATGACGTGATTGTGAAAGTTCACGCACCACAGCGTTTCATGAATCGGCGAGGGTGAGCGGGCCATCAGACCTCCCGCCAGACGCCTCGTTCGAGGCATCCGTGCCACGTTAGCGGCTCGGCCCCGTTCCGTTTACAGAGGATCGACGGCGACACCGTAATTGTGCCGTCCTCATGCTCCGTGACGGTGTGCTTCGTGAGCGTGCAGAGAAGTCCGTTCGGTGTGACACCGTACCAGTTCGATTCACGGTTCCCGTAGTCACAGGGCTCGAATTCCCAGGCGTGCTTGTCCCGAACGCGCCGACCGGGCGTAGCCTCGCCAGCCGCCATCGTCAGGGCTCGCGCTCAGTCAGCCGCCGAAACGCCCACGCCGCCAGCAGTCCGAACACCGCCGAGGCTGGCAGCGCACACGCGATGATCGCGGCCAGGATCAGCAGCGGCGACGGCTGCGGCCAGGGCATCAGCCGGTAAACCGCCGCCCTTCAACGTCGTCGGAGACCTGGCCACCCTGAATGAAGCCGTGGTAAGTGCCGACGACGTTGACCGACGGGCTTACCACCAGCGAGCCATCTTCAAGTGAGCCCGTGACCGTCCAGCCATCGCGCGCCGTGTTTTCAGGTCGGCCGTATTTTTCGTCGGGCGAAAACCCGAAGCCTGGCGGCAGCTGCACCACGATCGGCGGTCGCTTGTCCGCCCATTGCTCTTTGTATTGACGGCTCGCCTGATGGTCGAGGAAGTGTTGGCGCAACATCGGATAGGGGTGCTCAGCCGTGTCCCAGTTGGGGTAGTACCAGCAATCACCGATCTGCGCGTCTTTCCACGGCTCAGGTTCAGATCGGAAGCGCAGCGGCCAGGGCATCGTCAAGCAGCCCGTAATGCCAGCGCTTGAGCCACGCCGAGCGCCGCTCGCTCGCGACAATCAACGCACGAGAAGTAGCGACCGATCGGGTCCTCCAGGCCAGGTTGTTTACGACAATTCATGCAGATGCCGTCGGGCTGCAGGTTGACGATGAACCATGTCTGCTTCTCGTGCTTCGGAGCCCCGATTCGCATGGACGGCGCGACTTCCTCGATGTACGTCAGAACCGACCAGCTGAACCCGTCGGCATTCAGGCTCAGCCACCGAACCGGCATACTCAGATCGCCATCAGCGGTAGAACACTCTCGGGACAGTGGTCACGACCAGCCAGCCGTTGAGCAGATAGCAGTTCGATACCCAGGCCACGTAGGGCGTCACACCGCCGGCCCCGTGCCAGGTATCGTCGGGCTCGTTGGCGCCGTCGCGGCCGACCACCCCGGCGGGCCGGCGACAGCGGCAGCCTGGCTCAGCACGCCGTCGATGCGGTCGCGTTGCGCTTTCAGGTCGGTGAGTAGTCGCGCGACGTCCTCAACGGTCGGCTGAGCAGGTGCAGGCGCGCCCGTAGTTACAACTGCCGTAGCCGCATTGTTCGCGGCCGGTGTGCCCTCGATGGCCGTTGAGGTGACCAGGCGTAGCGCCGCGTTCCCGACCGCCAGACCGATGCCAATCCAGATGACGGCCTGGGGGTCCAGGTGCAGCGCACCGGCGTTTTCGAGGACCAGGCCGACGGCCAGCAGGATCAGCGTGATGATGTTCGCAATCAGCGTCTTCGAAAGGTACCAGGGCTTCACAGCTGTCATCGCACAACCCCCAGCAAGTACAGGATCAGCAGGATAAGCAGCAGACCGCCAATCCATCCGAAGCCGCCGTACGTGCCATATCTGTTGTAAACGGGGAACGCGCCGACGACGGCCAGCACGAGCAGTACCACCAGAATCGTGAGCAGCATCAGGGCACCAGCCCGGCCAGCGTGGCAAAAAACAGCCCGGCCGCAATCAGGTTGACGCGCGGCGGAGTCGCTGGCGACCAGAAGGCGGCAATCGCGAAGAGTACGAGCGCGACGACGAGACAAATCAGATGCAGCGGGGCCATTGGTCAGGTCTCCTTCATGGGTTGGGTGCGCAAGCGTTGGAATCAACCAGTTTCGGGATGCCGTCCTGAAACACGAGCACCTGGCATGAGACGGCGGGTACTCGTGTTGCCTCAGGTGTCGGCTGGACAGTGGGCGGAATGTCGACGGTGGGCCCAGGCGTCAGCGTCGCCGGTACGCCAGTCGGCCGCGGGGCAGGCGTCGCGCTCGGCCCAGGCGTCGACGTTGGCGTGGCCGGAACCGAGGTCGCCGTCGGGAGTGGCGTTGGAACCGGCAGGCCACTCGAGGGCGGCCCGACGATCCTGAACGCCTCGGCATCGAACGTACCCCAGAACCCGTTCGAGCCGCGGACCATCACCTGTTGAACGCCCGCCGGGATCGGGTCGAACACCGACTCGCCGTTTTCTTCCGAGGCGCCGTTGTTCGGCGCGATCGCCGGCTGGATCCGCGGCGCGATCCAGGTGTGACCGGCGTCATAGCTGACCCGCAAATCGGGCGTGTGGCTGAATTGCACAAAGCTCAACGCGGCACCAGATGGCGCGGGCTGCGCGAACGTCACGACGCCGCCGCTGGCGGCGGTGATCGCGGCATCCGACGGAACGGCAGGGATGATCAGGTACGGCACGAACGGCTGGATGGCCACGTTGTCCCAGTGCCAGGTATCGGGCGGGCAGTTGAGGTCGCCATAGGCCGTGTGGTTGATGTTGAGCTGGTCGGTCCACGGCTGAGGCTGGCCATTGTCCTCATTGCACGCTTTCTCGGCGTTGTACGTTCGGTGGCTGAGCATCACGGTGGCCTGGTCGCCCCACACGGCGGGCTCGAGCGGCTCGGGCAGCGTCGTGTTGATCCAGCAGAACACGCCGCCTGCGGGCGAGTCGTAGCCCGGCATGCACACCGAGAGCGTCGTGCGCGATAGCCGTATCTCGAAGGTATCGCGCCGGGCTGGACTCTCAGTCGTGCCAGCCCGGCGGAACACGTCATCCCAGGTCGTCGAGCCGTCACCCGCGAGCTGCACGTCCTGGCCCTGGCCGTACTGGATGCCGCCACCGATCCGCTCGAAGGCTTGCCAGACGTTCGTGCCGGCGAGCGTGACGTGGATGTTGTGCGGCGGGATGTGCTGGTCGTTGTTGTTGTAGGCGAAGTCGCTGTGCTCAGCCCACGGCGTGAGGACCACATCAACCCAGTCGCGCGCCGACGTCCGCAGCGTGCTCATGTCCCATCTGATCGTGGCGCTGCCCTGGCTGAAGTCGAGCATGGCCGGCGGCGTCATGTAGACCGCCCCGTAGCCCGTCACACCCAGGCTGGTCATCACGTGGCCATTGCAGAGAAACACGGCGTCCGTGGCGCTGTGCATGACGTGCGTATTCGTCGCGGTATAAGGGAAGCCGGGCGGCTCGCAATTGGGGCCGTGCTGCGCGACCGTCGCGCCAGCAGTCGCTTCCTGAGCGTTGAAACCCTGCACGAAGATCGACCAATGCGCCGGATTGGTGTACGTGGCCGGCGCGGGCGGCGTGCCGTCGAAAGTCTCGGTGAAGCTGGCATTCTGCTGGGCGACCGCGGGCACCAGCGCAACCACGAGCGCGAGCATGGCCACGAGGCCCGGAACGATGATGCGCTGAGCCATCACGTCGAATACTCGGCCAGCGGAAACGTCTCGTCCGCACTGTTGAGGTCGCACGTTACCCCACCGATCAGGCCGCCGAAGGCGAACTGCCA
>Ga0209166_10000405_pt1 | contig 49320 bp, 41 predicted proteins | sample Coa_R1_3_FD_187151 | JGI IMG/M metagenome (GOLD analysis project Ga0209166, IMG submission 187151) | Surface soil microbial communities from Centralia Pennsylvania, which are recovering from an underground coalmine fire - Coalmine... | ecosystem: Environmental > Terrestrial > Soil >...
TAATCGGCCCCACGGCGGGGATGGTCATCAAGCGCTCCACGCGATCCATCAGCAACGAATCCCGTTGCAGTGAGCGCACCATGGCACTCTCTGTTTTCTGTAGGCGCACCACCGTCTCGCGGCATAGGCGCAGCAGCGAACCTAGCCCTTCATTGATATCGGGGTTGCTCGCCAGCAGTTCACGAAAATAGCCGGCCTTGTGCAGTCGCTGTTTGTTGTAGCTCACGCCGGCTTCCATCAGTAGCGCGCTGATCTTGATTTTCATCTGCACCATCTGGCGAACCAGCAGGTTGCGGTAGCGCAGCGTGCGCCGCCGCTCGCGAATCGCGGACGAGGCCATATAACACTCGGGAAGGAAATCGCAGCGCAGGCAATCGCAAATCTTGCTGGCATCGATGCGGTCGTTCTTTTTCTTTGCGGCGGCGATGGCGCGCAGCATCAGCGGGTGGGCCACTTTCAGGGCGGCTGCCTGTGGCTTGAGGTAATCGTAGATCCACCCGGTGAACATAGTCGCTTCCATCGCCGCGCTCCACGGCTGGGGCAGCGTTTTCATCCAGACGTCCAAGTCCAGGCGCGTGGCTGTGAGCGATCCTTCGGAGTACACCTTGCCACCGCTGTCCTTCACGCAGTAGCTGATCTTCCGCTTGTGAACATCCAGTCCGATGTAATACATAGGTTGCATGGGGGAGCCTCCTTGGTGTTTCTGAATCAGCGTCCGCTGAGTTCAGCTTTTCTACACCAAGCGCTCCTCCTTCGACCTATACATTCAAACTTATCGGGAGTTGAGCGCACTTTTGAACCTGTTATCGCCTCTCGCGCCGAAGGCAAAAAGTCTCCAGCTTTACGGCTGTCGTCGTGACCAAGTTGTGAGCTCTTTTACTGCCGCTTGGAGCGTTCGAGCGTGGCACCTGCTTCGCCGTCGGCGCTAAACCAGTTGGGCGTATTCTCAGAAATAATCAAACGTCGCCCTTGCGGATTTGTTGTGTTGTACCACCGTTCGGCTTATCTTCCGCTGACATTCCACCGATGATCTGCCACCCTTGAGGTTTTTTCAGCCAAGTGTGCGTGATACGTGACGCCGTGCTGCGCTCATCTGTACCATCTTGGTTCGCGCTGAGCGTTGTGGCGCGATAAAAAGTGATTACAACACCTTGACCGTATTCTCGGACGGATAGTGGCTCCAACTTGTAGTCGAGTAGTTTCCGGCCTTCAAGAAAGCCGAAACTTTTGTTGTTGCTGATGGGTTGAGATTCGGTTCTTGGCCACCCGACAAAACGCTCGTCCCGAAGTCCTACCAACGCCTCACGGTCGTTCGCTTTGATGATACGCCAATACGCTTCTTCTTTTTCCCATACCGCCGCCTCGGCCGCTGAAATCTTGGCCTCATTTGACTTTGCGTGAGGAGCTGTTTGCTGTGCGAACGTCGTTGAGGCGCACATACTGACGGTTAGAAAGAGACGGAAAAGGTACGATCTCATATTCCCTCCAGCGCCAAGACGACACCCGTTCCGCCGCCGACGAGTCTTTCCATGATGCGGAAATGCGAAACAATGTGGTCGACGAAGGAATCCTGGCTGGCATGTGCGAGCACATCTTATTTTGCATGAGCGGGCAAGTCAACGAAGCGGACACGAACACGGAACCGGTTCATCCTCCAAGTCCTGGTTAACGCGCTTACCGTCCATGTGAGTACTAGGATCGACTTTTCCGGTTTCGCGACTAATGGGGATTTACGACTGGCTTCATCACACCTCGGAAACAATTTCGTGTAGGGCAGCGTCTGAGACTACAAGAGTAGAAGCGAGGCAAGCAAATGAGGTTCGGGGGCTGGCTCTTAGTCTTCTTATCCATGGTGTGTCTCGGCGCAGGGCAGGAGAGCACCACTTACATTGCTAGGTATCTCACTGATTTTCCAGGTCCACAGGCTTACAAAGACCCGACGAGCGGAACGCTACTTTACGTGGAAACTGACGGTCGGCATGTGGCGGCTATATCGGGAGATGGAAAACTGCTGTGGAATAGAGACCCGTTCAAGGATGTGCATCTAGCGTTCTACCGAACAAAAAAGCCGCAAATTGTTTACATCGGGCCAGCCTCGAAATCTTGTTGCAAAGCCGGGCAGGAACCGGATGAATTCGCCGCAATTGTGTTTAACAACTCCCAATTTGGCGTGATGAGGGTCAGCAAGGGCGAATTTCTGTTCGGTGGCCAAGACTGAGCATGCGGAGACGAGTCGGCTGCCCCAATTCATCACGGGGAATGGCACTCATCCTCAAGTGGCTCTAGCTCCTGGTAAACGCGCTTACCGTACATGTGGGTACTAGGCCAGAGTGGCCAGCACTGTCGGCTATGTTGCGATTTCCAGCTTAAGCCGAAGATTCTTGCCTCGCTTCGAGTCTATCTTCACCTGAACACGAAGAGGGTCGAATCCATTCACTCTGAGTTGGAGATAGTAGACTTCGCGGCCCTTCACGGGGGCGAGGGTGAATCGACCGTTCGCGTCGGTCTTTGTCGAGCGCAGTGATTGTTTCCAATCCGAAGTAAACTCTTCGACCAAAACGCCCGGCATAGGTGAACCTGAAATGTCAGTCACCAAAGCGGCGAGCGAGGTGGCCAACTGAACTTTTTCAATCTCAATGGTCTGATACTGAGCATGTACGTGTATGGGCACTAAGAAACTAAAACTAGCACAAAGCCAAAGAAGACGATTGAACATTTGTCGAGAACCCTCTATGGGCGATTTATACCACGGTTGCGGCTCAGCTCCTGATTAACGCGCTTACGGGAGACTGACCGACTATCCGACGGATGCGTTGCTTGTCAAAGCGTGCGTGGCACCGTAGAGTGTAACGTTTGTATCACGCGAATTTACGCGACAGAGAGCAGTGGGTCAGTCTGGATTTTTGACTCATTGTGCTGCGAAACAAAAAATCCAAAGTGACCCACCACCCGACTGAGCGATGGGACAAAGAAAAAAACAAAAGAGCAAGAGCGCAAGAAGGCGAGCCGGAAGGTCGGTGCCGAAGAAATCCCGGCAACTTGCGGCGGGGGAGTGGTTCGAGAAGCTGGTGGCAGTGCAGGCGCGATTGCGCGCGCCGAACGGATGTCCCTGGGACCGCGAGCAGACGCACGCAACGCTGCGGACGTACCTGATCGAGGAAGCATACGAAGTGCTGGAGGCGCTGGAGGGCAGGGACGACGCAAAGTTCGCGGAAGAGATGGGCGATCTGTTGCTGCAAATTGTGTTTCATTCGCAGATTGCGCGGGAAGAGGGACGATTCACGGTGGCGGACGTGATCCGCGAAGTGCACGACAAGATGGTGCGGCGGCATCCGCACGTGTTCGGCGAAAAACGCGCGAAAGATGCGGCGGAAGTGCTGAAAAACTGGGAGCAGCTGAAGAAGGAAGAGCGCAGCGCGGCCGCGAAGAAGAATGGCGAGGGAGCGAAGAAGGCGGAATCGCTGATGGACGGCGTTTCGAAGGCGCTGCCGGCGACGCTGGAAGGATTTCAACTGACGCGGCGCGCGGCGAGGATCGGGTTCGATTGGGAAAGCGTGGATGGCGTAATCGAAAAAATGAAGGAAGAAACGGAAGAATTGCGAAGAGAAATCGGCGGCGTGTCGCGTGCGGCTGGCGGCGGAAAGAAAAGTGGGCGAACGGAAGAGGAAATGGGCGATTTGCTGTTTGCGGCGGTAAATCTGGCGCGCTGGCTGGAGATTGATCCGGAAATTGCGCTGAAGAAGGCGAATGCGAAGTTTGCGGCGAGATTTCGCTTGATGGAAAAGATGGCGGCGGAGAGTGGAAGAGCGCTGGCCAATGTGCCGCGAGACGAAATGGAGCGACTGTGGGAAGCGGGCAAGGAAGATGAGAAGGAAGGCGCACGAGTTGGCGGGCGGCAGAGTGCGTAGTTGCGCGCGAAGAGGGCACGATGAATCGTGCCGCTACAAAGGGATGCTTTAGCTAATGGCTGACAGGTTGGTGGTGCGGAAATGCGCGGGGATGGCGGAGTTCCAGCGCTGCGTGGAATTGCAGAAGGAGATTTGGGGCGAGGCGGACATCGAGGTCGAACCGGCAACGCTGTTCGTGGTGGCGAGCGAAACCGGCGGGCAAGTGCTGGGGGCGTTTGACGGAGAGAAGCTGGTTGGATACACGGTGGCGCTGGTGGGCTATACGAACGGGCGCGTGTTTTTGCACTCGCACATGACGGGAGTGCTCGCGGAATATCGCGACCGAGGCGCAGGGCGGGCACTGAAACTTTTTCAAAGGGAAGAGGCGCTGGGGCGGGGAATCCGGCTCGTCGTGTGGACGTTTGATCCGCTGGAGACGCGCAACGCGCATTTCAATCTGAACCGGCTCGGCGCGATTTCGCGGAAATACCTGCCGAATCTTTACGGAGTGACGAGCAGCCCGCTGCACTGGGGGCTGCCGACGGACCGCTTGTGGGTGGAGTGGCACCTGGATTCGAAACGCGTGGTGGGAGCGGTGCAGGACCTGGCGAGCGGCGATTGGCGGATGGGAAGCGACGAGGCGGCGGCACGGATCGAATTGCCGCGGGAGTTGGAGGAGTGGAAAAAGACAGACGCGGAAGGCGTGGCGAAGGTGCAGGAGCACATCCGCGGCGAATTTATGAAGTGGTTTGCGAAAGGGTATGCGGCGGTGGGCGTGAAACAGACGGACGCCGGCGTGGCGTACGTGTTGGCGCCGTGGAGCGATTTTTAGAAGGCGCGAATTGAAACGAGGAGTGATGCGCATAAGAGAAATCACGATGCGGGAAATTCGGATGCCGCTGGTGGCGCCGTTTTTTACGAGCGTGGACCGCACGGACGAGCGGCGGATCATTCTGGTGGAAGCGGACGTGGACGGAGTGATCGGCTGGGGCGAATGCGTGGCGGGAGAAAATCCGTACTACAGCCCGGAAACGACGGACACGGCGTGGCTGGTGTTGCGGGAGTACGTGTGGCCGACGGTGAAAGGCAAGGAGTTCGCGGCGGCGGCGGGCGTTTGGGGATTTCTCGAGCAAGTTCGCGGACACAACATGGCGAAGGCGGCGCTGGAATCGGCGGTGTGGGACGCCGAGGCCAAGCAAAAGGGGCTGCCGCTGTGGAAGCTGCTCGGCGGAGTGCGCGAAGAGATTGCCAGCGGAGTTTCCATAGGGATTAAAGATTCGCTCGACGAACTGGCTGCGGCCGTGCGCAAAGAGCTGGCAGCGGGATACCAGCGCATCAAAATCAAGATCAAGCCAGGAAAAGAACTGCCGCAAGTAAAGCGGCTGCGGGAGGAATTTCGCGACATCAAGCTGATGGTGGACGCAAACTCCGCGTACCGGATGGACGAGTGGCCGCTGCTGAAGCAGCTCGACCGATTTTACCTGATGATGATCGAACAGCCGCTGGGCTGGGACGACTTGTACTCGCACGTGGAACTGCAAAAACATCTTGATACGCCGATTTGCCTGGACGAGTGCATCCACACGGAAGAACAGGCGCGCGCGGCGATTACGCTGGGCGCATGCAAAATCATCAACATCAAGATGGGACGCGTGGGCGGACACGCTGTGGCGCGGCGGATTCACGACCTGTGCCAGAAGAACAGCGTGCCGGTGTGGTGTGGGGGAATGCTGGAGTCCGGAATCGGGCGGGCGCACAACATTGCGCTTTCGACGTTGCCGAATTTCACGCTGCCGGGAGATGTGACGGCGAGCAAACGCTATTGGCACGAAGACATTATCGAGCCGGAGGTGACGGTGTCCGCGAAGGGAACGATTCGCGTGCCGGCGGGGCCGGGAATTGGATTTGAACCGCGGCGAGAACGGATTGAGAAGCTGACGGTAAGGAAGGAACGGTTAGCTTGAGAGGTGTACGAGGGTTCGAAGCCGGCTATGTGCACGAAAGCACGATCACGCCAGCGAGCGCAACAGAGGGCACGATGAATCGTGCCCCTACAAACTGAAAGATGCAGGTCGAGACTTCCAAGGGGCGAGCGCCCAGCCGCCCGGTGATCGCGGCGTTGATTGGCCTGATCGTGGTGATCTGGGCGATCAACTTCATCGCGGCAAAAATCGGCTTGCGACATTTTCCCGCGTTGACGATGGCGTCGTTCCGGGTGTGCGCGGCGGGGGTGGTGATGGTGCCGTTCTACCTGGCGTTTCGCCGCGTGAAAGTGTTCGCGATTGCGGCGGACGCGGAAAGCGGTACACGGAAGCGCGGATTTAGCGGGCGGGAAGTGTGGACGTTTTTGTATCTGGGATTTTTCGGCGTGAGCGTGAATCAGTTCTGCTTCACGCTGGGATTGCACTATACGTCGGTGAGCCATTCGGCGGTGATTGTAGGAATGGGACCGATTTACACGCTGGTGCTGGCGGTGCTGCTGCGACTGGAGCGCGCGACATGGCACAAGGGCGTGGGGATGGCGATGGCGTTCGCGGGAATCGCGGTGCTGGCGTCGGAGCACGGGATTTCGACGCACTCGCCTTCGTTGCTGGGCGATGCGATAACGATGACGGGTTCGCTGGGATTTGCGATGTATGCGGTGCTCGGAAAGCGCGTGGCGGCGGAGTATGACGCGTTGCGAATGACGGCGTACAACCACTTCGCCGGGGCGCTGATTGTGGCGCCGCTGGCGGTGCGACAGGCGTGGCTGCTCGGCCGGGAAGGGAATTGGCGGGAGATTTCGTGGGAAGGCTGGGCGGCGGTTCTGTATATGGGGCTGTTCGGATCCGCGGTGGCGTACGTTTTGTATTTCTGGCTGCTGCGCTACCTAGAAGCCTCGCAGTTGAGTGGATTTACGTACTTGTTGCCGGTGCTGGCAACGGTGCTGGGCATTCTGACGCTCGGCGAAAAAGGCTCCTGGATGCAGGTTCTGGGCGGGGCGCTGGCGCTCGGAGGGGTGTACTGGATCGAGTCCGGCCGGGTTCCGGAATAGCACGTATGCAGCAGGACACGCGAAATTCAAGCGCGCGTTGACGCGATTTTGGGCGGCTCATAAGCTTTTCTCATAGCCCATCCTGGGTGGAAGTTTCCCTGGCACAAACAAACTACGCGGGCGGGTTCGCCCACACGGCCCAAGCAACGCGATGCGACGAGGTTCATACGAGAGCGGGTCCATGAAATTCAAGCTGGCCATCCTTACTGCGTTTCTCGCCGCTACCTGCGGCGGGGTGTACTGGTATTTGCACCGCGCGCCGAAGCTGACCGAAGCGGACGGCGTGGTGCTCGCGGATTTCAATAATGGAACGGGTGAGGCGCAGTTTGACGAGTCGCTGCGGGAAGCGGCCAATGTCGCCCTGGCGCAATCGCCATTTCTGAATTTGCTCTCCGAAGAAAAAGTGAGCGAGACGCTGCAACAGTTGGGGCAGCCTGCGGATACACACCTGGCGGGTAGCGCGGCGCACGCGGTGTGCGCGCACGCGGGGGCGAAAGCGTTCATTACGGGCGAAATCGCGAAGGACGGCGCCGGGTACACGGTGTCCCTCGTTGCGACGCGATGCGACACCGACCAGGTACTTGCGAAAGAGGAGAGCGATGCGGGCGGGCGCGAGGGCGTGCTGCGGGCGCTCGGGACGGTTGCGACAGCGCTGAGACAAGACGCCGGAGAAAGCGAAGAATCGGTCAAGAAGTTCAACGTGCCACTGGATCGCGCCACATCGCCCTCGCTGGAGGCATTGAAGCTGTACGCGGAGGGCCGAAAACTGACGCGGGAGAAGGGCGCGTTGGATGGCGTCGTGCCGCTGAAGAAAGCGATCGCGCTGGACGGGCGGTTCGCGCTGGCGTACTCGAGCCTGGCGGTGAACCACTACAACCTGAACCAGAATGCGCTGGCGGCGGAGGAAATCCGGCAGGCGCTGGAATTGGGCGACCGGCAAACGGCGCGCGAACACGTACAGATCACGACGCTGTACTACGATCTGGGCACGGGAGACGTGCAAAAAGCGATCGGCAATTACAAAGAGTGGGCGCAGCTCTATCCGCGAGACGACGTGGCACGAGGGAATTTGTCGTCGGAATATTTTTTGATCGGCGATTACGAGCATGCCGCGGAATCGGCGAAAGAAGCGCTGCGGCTGGAGCCGGACAGCCTGGCATGGTACGAAAATCTATCGACAGCGTACATCGCGCTGATGCGGCTGGACGATGCGCAGACAGTGCTGCACGAGGCGTTTGCGAAGAAATTCGACGATCCGTCGCTACACGCGAATATGTACGCGCTGGATTTTCTGAAGGATGACCGCGCGGGCATGGAAAGAGAAGTGGCGACTTCCGTTGGAAAAGCGGGCGGGGAAGACATGATGTTGGCGCTCGAAGCGGATACGGAAGCGTATTGCGGGCACCAGAAGAAAGCGCGAGAGTTGTCGCGAAGAGCGATTGAGTCCGCGCAGAAATCGCAACTCGCGGAACCGGCGGCGATTTGGGCGTCGCTCGCGGCGGTGCGCGAAGCAGGATTTGGCAACAGCGAGGAAGCGAAGAAGGATGCGGCCGAGGCGTTGAAGATTGCGCCAAACAGCCGGGACACGAGGATTCTCGCGGCATTTGCAATGGCCGGCGCGGGAGACCGCGAGCGCTCGCAGCAACTGGCAGACGACCTGAAAGCGACGTATGTGACCAACACTCTGGTGCAGGCAGCGTGGATTCCGATGATCGGAGCGCAGAACGAGCTTTTCGGCAAGAGTCCGGCGAGAGCAGTGGAGATGCTCCGCCCGGTAGTGCCGTACGAACGCGGAGAGTTGATCGGGAACCTGAGCAATTGCTGCATGCTGCCGGTGTACTTGCGCGGCGAGGCGTATCTAAAAGCCGGGCAGGGAACGCAAGCGTTGCGCGAATTCCAGGAGATTCTCGACAGCAAGGGCGTGGTGGTGAACTGCTGGGCGGGAGCGTTGGCGCGGCTCGGGCAAGCGCGAGCGCAGGCATTGGCGGGATACAAAGTCGCGGCGCGCAGCACGTATCAGCAGTTTTTTACGCTGTGGAAGGATGCGGATCCGGATTTACCGGCGCTGAAAGCGGCGCGAGCGGAATACGCGAAGATAAAATAGCCGCTTCGGCGCAGTTTCCCGGAAGGTCAAGTCGGGCAGGGGTGTGTTTTTGTTTCGGCTACAAGTAAAATGTGCGCGCGTCCGCGAGCCCGGAAAGTGCCAGCCTCGTACCGCATCGACAAGGAACGCCGCTTAGTGATGACCCACGCCTGGGGCGTGTTCACGTTCGCCGACGCGGTGGCGCATAAAGAGAAATTGCTGAAAGACTTCGAATTCGACCCCGCATACGCGCAAATCTCAGACTTTACCCATGTCAGCGAGATCAAGCTGTCGGGCGAAGAGGTGCGTCTGTTCGCGGAATTCGACATCTTTTCACCGCAATCGCGGCGTGCTTTCATCGCACCGGATGATGCAATGTTCGGCTTAGGGCGAATGTTTGGAATGCTTCGCGAAACTCGCGGCGAAATGGGAATCGGAGTGTTTCGGACGCTCGAAGAGGCGCTGGAGTGGGTGTTTCCCGCGGGCGCAAAAGGCTGACGCGGAGAGCGGATTGGCAGGGGCCAGACATTCATGTCATTCATCCCCGTTCGTTGACCTGCAAGTTCGGGCGTGTTAGGTTGCCGAGGCTTGCGCATGCGACCACACCAACGAGCGATCAGCGCCGCGCAGAGCACCGACCGCAAACTGCAGCCTTAGATGACGACTCATCCAGCGAATTCAATCCAAAAGGTTCCCATGAGGGATGGAGGAAGGGCTGCGCGGATTGCAGTCATTCCGGGGGATGGAGTGGGCAAAGAGGTGACGCCGGAGGCGGTGAAAGTGTTGCGGGCGGTGACGGCGAAGAGGAAGCGGCCACTGGAGTTCGTGGAATTTGATTGGGGCGCGGAGAAGTTCTTGAAGGAAAGCGTGACGCTGCCGGCGGGCGCGTTGGAGATGCTGCGGGATGAGTTTGACGCGGTCCTGTTTGGGGCGCTGGGGGATCCGCGGGTGCCGTCGAACCAGCATGCGGCGGATATCCTGCTGGGGTTGCGGTTCAAGCTGGACTTGTACGTGAATGCGCGGCCGGTGGAATTGCTGCACGAGCGGCTGACGCCGCTGCGCGGGCGGACGGAGAAGGACATTCGGCTGATGGTGTTCCGGGAGAACACCGAGGGGCTGTACGTCGGCGTGGGCGGGTTCTTCAAGAAGGGCACGGCGGACGAAATTGCGGTGCAGGAGGACGTGAACTCGCGGAAAGGCGTGGAGCGCATCATCCGGTACGCCTTCGAGTATGCAAAGGCGAAGAGACTGAAGCGCGTATGCATGAGCGACAAGTCCAACGCGATGACGTTCGCGCATGACCTTTGGCAGCGAGTATTCAAAGAAGTGCGGCAGGAGTACCCGGAAATCGAGTCGCGGCACCTGTACATTGATACGCTGGCGATGGAGATCGTACGCGACCCAGGGCAATTTGACGTCATCGTGACGTGCAACCTGTTTGGGGACATCATCAGCGATCTTGGGGCCCAGTTGGCCGGGGGATTAGGGCTGGCGCCGTCGGGGAACATTCATCCGGGGAAGACGTCACTGTTCGAGCCGGTACATGGCTCGGCACCGAATATCGCGGGAAAAGGCGTCGCGAACCCGTTCGGGTCGGTGCTGGCGTCGGCGATGATGCTGGAGTTCCTGAATTGGAATGAAGAAGCTCAAGTGTTACGCGAAGGAGTGAAAACCGCGCTTCGCGAGAATTTCGTGACACCTGATTTGGGTGGAGTTAAACAAACGGTTGAAGTTGGAAACTGGCTGGCGAAATTCGCAGAGTCGGCCTGAAACCAAGCTATCAAGTATTACTTTAAGTGGCCCTAATAGCTGGCTTCCGCGGTACGCCTGCCGCCCATCGTAAAAAACGTAATCGCCATCCCAAGCAAAAAGCCGCCAATGTGCGCCCACCAGGCCGTGCCGCCGGTGGCAGTAGTGCCCACGGAAGTGACTCCAGCAAGAAACTGGAGCAGAAACCAGTAGCCGAGAATGATGAAAGCGGGGATGGGAACGAAGAAGATAAAGACGAGTGTAAGCACGCGTGCGCGCGGGAATAAAACGATGTACGCGCCCATGACTCCGGAGATCGCCCCGCTGGCACCGAGCGCGGGAACGGGCGAATGCAGATTGAAAATGATGTGCGACAGGTCTGCGCCGACGCCGCAGGTAATATAGAAGAGCAGATACACCGCGTGGCCGAAATAGTCCTCGACGTTGTCGCCGAAGATCCAGAGAAACAACATGTTGCCGCCGATATGGACCCAGCCCTGGTGCAGAAACATGCTGGTGATGAGGGGAAGGAATGCGCTTTCGAGGCTGATGTGCCCACCGCCCAGAAAGCGGGTGATGTGAGACGGAACAGTGGCGTTGGCGGCGACGAACGCCTGATATTGATGCGGGCTCAGCGTGAGCTGGTATAGAAAGACGATGACGTTCGTGAGGATCAGCAGAATATTGACGACGGGATAGGTTCGCCGGGGATTCAGGTCTTTTAGAGGGATGAACATAGGGTCGAGTCGCTCTCGCTATCAGGGGAACGCGGCCCGATTGCGGCGGCCTTTGCGCTGAAGCTGGGCAATCCTTTTTAGAGTGGCGATGCCGCTGCGCGCGCCCAGCGATTCGCAATTGAGGCCTGCGGCGGCGCAGGCAAAACCCAGAATGCGCTGCAATTCCCAGGCGTGCAGAATCCCGTACGAAAAGCCCGCGTGAAATAGGTCGCCCGCGCCCGTCGTGTCCGCCACTTTGACCTTATAGGATGGAGAATACCAGAAACGGCGGCCATCCCAAGCGAGGGCGCCGTCGATGCCAAGCGTGGCGCACACCGCGCGGCAACGGTATTTTTCTTTCAAGAGAGGAAGAGCTTTAAGCAAGTCCCGCTCGCCGGTGGCGGCACAGGGGAAGTCGCGAGAGGTAACCGGGTAATCGACGAGGGGAAGCAGGCGGGCGAGGGCCGGCGACCAGTGATCGAAGTCCGCGATGACGGGGATATACTGCGCGCGCGCCCATTTTGCGGCACGGCGGGTGGTGACGGGATCGTGCCCATCAATGTGCAGCAGCCGCGCAGACGTGATCCAGTCCCGCTGGAGAAACGAGGCAGGCACTTTGAGTTTGGGGTCGCGACGCCACACGATGGTGCGTTCGCCGGATTTTTTGTCCACGAAGATGAAGGACATCTGGCTCAAGGTGTGCCGGCACGGGAAGAGATCGAAATGGACGCGCTCGCGGTGAAGTTCGCGGCGGTGGAGGTCGGCGGCGTGATCATCGCCGACGCAGCCGACGTAGTGGGTGCGGAGCCCCCAGCGCTGGCAGGCAATGATGGCCGTCGCCACCTGGCCGCCAAGCATGAGCTGGGTGTGGAGCGACTCCACCTTGGTGCCCAGAGCAGGGAACGCGTCGACGGAGAGAACGGTGTCGGCGGCGTTTTCGCCAATACCCAGGATGTCGAATTTCATCGTGGCCATGGGAATAGTGGTGCAGGGTAGCGGAAGAGCGGGGAAATGCAAAGGGAAGAAGAGAGGGCAGTGTGTCCGATAATAAAATGAGGCGTGGAAGCCTAGTTAACAGAATCTGGCATTGAGAATAATCCACGCGAAGAGGGCGCGCGTGGCCGATCTGAGCGTGGCCAAGAATTACTCCAAGAAAGTGAACGTACGTTTTGCAAGGGAGCGGAGTGCAAGAAAAATCCCGGCACGATGGATGTAGGCATTGCGCGAGAGATGGGTGTGTGGTAATTAAATCTATTCCGCGTGTGCGTACGAATCGGACGTAGCGAAGCGGATGGTCCGGCGCAGCGTCGGCGCGCCGACACTTCATGCCTGCCAGGGAAACGGAAGCCATCATTCTGAAGACCTTTTCGCTGGGAGAGGCCGATCGCCTGGTGAGTTTCTTTGGGCGCAACTCGGGGCGCATGCGAGGTGTCGCCGCAGGGGCGCGGCGGCTGAAGAATCGTTACGGCTCGACGCTGGAGGTGCTGTCGCACGTGCAGCTGTGGTACGTCGAGCGCGAGACGCGGGACCTGGTGCGCATCCAGCAGTGCGAACTGCTGGAGTCGTTTCACAAGTCGCAGAGCGACTACGCACTGAGCACAGGACTGGCGGTGGTCAGCGAGATCGCGGAACAGGTTTTGCCGGAGCACGAAACCGCCGAGGCAATGTTCCGTTTGCTGCTGCTCACGGTGCGGGAGATCGAGCGGGCCGGGAGTTGGCTATTGCCGCTGGCGTACTTTGCGTTCTGGACGGTGCGGCTCGGCGGATACCTGCCGCAGTTCGATCGATGCGCGAAGTGCGGGATGGCGTTTGGAGAGCGACCGGCATTTCACGCGCCGTGGGAAGCGGGGCTGCTTTGCGAGAAGTGCAAACGTCCTGGCATGCGCGCGCTGCAGAGCGAGGGAAGGCAGATGGCGGAGCGCTTTGCGGGAGAGCGGTTGGACAAGCTCGAGAACTGGGCGAGCCTGGAGCGTCCCGCAAGTGAACTGCGCGAGGCAGCACTAAGCTGGATCGAGCAACACACGGAAAAGCAACTCAACACACGAAAGCTTTTGGAGACAACTTGAAAGTTAAAGTAAAACTTAAAGATGTCCCGCGCGGACTGACATTTCAGGATTTGGTTTTGAAGCTCTCGCAGTTCTGGGTGAAGAAGGGATGCGTGCTCCAGCAGCCTTACGATGTGGAAGTGGGCGCGGGCACGATGCATCCAGAAACGTTTTTGCGCGTGCTGGGAACGACGCCGTATCGCGTGGCGTACGTGCAACCGAGCCGTCGGCCCGCCGACGGACGGTACGGCGAGAATCCCAACCGGTTGTACAAGCACACGCAGTTTCAAGTAATCCTGAAGCCGTCGCCTGCCGATGTACAGGACACCTACCTGCAAAGCCTGGCCGCGATCGGGATTGATCTGAAAGAACACGATATCCGCTTTGAAGAAGACAACTGGGAATCGCCGACGCTGGGAGCGTGGGGAATTGGCTGGCAAGTGCTCCTCGACGGTTTGGAGATAACGCAGTTCACGTACTTTCAGCAGAGCGGCGGAATTGATCTGGACCCGATCTCAGTGGAACTAACGTACGGACTGGAGCGCATCTGCGCGTTCCTGCAGGACGTGTCGAGCGTGTACGACCTGCGCTGGTCGGACGACAAGAAGTACGGGGAGATCCGACTGGCGGAAGAGCAGCAGTTTTCTGAGTACAGTTTCAATCGCAGCGATGCCAAAGCGATTCGCGGAGAATTCGACGCGCATGAGAAGCAGGCGAAAGAATTGCTGGACGGCTTTGCGGGAACGAAAGGGCAGGAGCGCGAGCGCTATCCGGTGCTGGTGACGTACGATCATTGCCTGAAGTGTTCGCACCTGTTCAATTTGCTGGACGCGCGGGGAGTCATTTCCACGACGGAACGCGCGGCGTTGATGGCGCGCGTGCGAACACTGGCATGCAGGACGGCAACTCAGTATCTCGAACAACGGGGCGGGGAGATCGCCAAGCGCGAGGGCAGCCGATGAGCCACGCGAAGGAAGCAAGCACGAAAGCGCTTACGCAGACGCGCATTGAAGTATTACTTGAAGTGGGCAGTGAGGAGATTCCGGCCGGGATGCTGCCGAAAGCTGAGCAGGATCTGCGAACGAATCTGGAAAAGCTGCTGACTGCGGAAAATCTTTTTGATGGAGTTGAAGTCGAAACGTTCAGCGCGCCGCGGCGGCTGGTGGCGTGGATACGCGGGCTGAAAGAAAAACAGGCGGACGTAGTGAGCGAAGTGACGGGACCGCCTAAAGCGGTGGCCTATGACGCGGTCGGCGAGCCGACACGCGCAGCGCACAGCTTCGGGGAGAAACAAGGCGTGCCGCTGCGCGAGCTGTACACGATCAAAACTCCCAAGGGCGAGTACCTTGCGGCGAAGCAGGTGCGGAAGGGAAGAGCTTCGGAGCAAATTCTGAACGAGATTCTGCCGCGGGCAATCCACGACCTGGCGTGGCCGCGGTCCATGACGTGGCTGGGATTGGAGAGCCAGCGTTTCATCCGGCCGATCCGGTGGATCGTCGCGGTGGCGAATGGCAAGCCGTTGAAATTTTCATTCGCTGGAGTGGAAGCGGGCGATACGACGCATGGGCATCGGTTTCTGGGCAAGGGGCCAGTGCGGGTGAAGAGTTTTGCGGATTACGAGAGTAAGCTACGCGCGAATGGCGTGATTGTCCGCCCGAGCGAGCGCGCTGAGAAGATCTCGAAAGAGCTCGCGGCGCACACCAAGCGAGGCGGATATCAGCTCCATGAAGATGCGGAACTCCTGAAACTGGTGACGTACCTAAACGAGTTTCCGAGCGTGCTCGAAGGAGAGTTCGATCCGGCATTCCTTTCGCTGCCCGACGAGATTCTGATTACCGTGATGCGTGGCCACCAAAAGTACTTCGCGGTGGAGAAGCGCAACGGGGAAGTTGCGCCAAATTTTCTTGCGGTGATCAACCTGGCGAAAGACCCGAAGGGATTGGTGCGCGCGGGGCATGAACGGGTTTTGCGCGCGCGGCTGGACGACGCGCAATTCTTCTGGGCCTCGGATCAGAAATGTCGGCTCGCCGACTATTTGCCGAAGCTCGAGCGCGTGGTCTACGAGTCGCGGCTCGGAAGTTACCGCGACAAAGTGGAACGGGTGCGCTCGGTGGCGCGATGGCTTACCGAGCAATGGTTCAACGCCGGAATTGTGCAGGCGCACGTGGCGGAGGCGGACCGCGCCGCGGAACTTTCGAAGTGCGACCTCGCGACGGAAATGGTGCGGGAGTTCACGGAGTTGCAGGGAATCGTCGGCGGATTGTATGCACGGGCGCAAGGCGAATCCGATTCGATTGCGGACGCTATTTACGACCACTATCGTCCGGCGGGATTGGATGATGCGATCCCGCGAAATCTAACCGGGTGCGCGGTGGCGATCGCAGACAAGCTGGATTCGGTCGTGGGCTGCTTTGCCGTAGGGATGGTTCCGACGGGTTCGAGCGATCCTTTCGCTTTGCGGCGGGCTGCGCTGGGCATCGTGAAGATTATTCTAGATAAGAAACTGCCGGTGTCCCTTTCGCAGGCAGTCGGTGCCGCTGCAAAGGCATTGCTGCTGAACGCGCCAAAGAAGGGCGTCACTCCGGCGCAAGAGACCCAGGTGCTGGATTTCATTGCCGATCGGGCTAAGTTCATTTTGCGCGAACGCGACAAGTGTGGGTACGACGAGGTGAACGCGGTATTCCGGGTTGGCGCGGACGACCTGGTGGATGCAACGAAGCGGCTGGCCGCGCTGAAGAGTATCCGCAAATCGAAAAACTTCGAACCACTGGCGGTGTCCTTCAAGCGCATTCGGAACATACTGGAGAAATCCAATTTCAAAACGGGAGAGGGAAGCGCGATCCAACCCGATCTATTTGAAAGTCCGGCGGAGCGTGAATTGTTCGCCGCCGAGCGCGCGGCGGCAACCAAGGTGCAAGCGGAGAAACGGGCGGGGAAATACCACGAGGCACTAGACGTGATCGCGGGCTTGCGGAACGCCGTGGACGGATTCTTTGAGAAGGTGATGGTCATGGCGGAAAAGGAAGACGTGCGGAAGAACCGGCTGGCGTTGCTTTCCGAAATTTTACGCGAGTTCACGACGATTGCGGATTTTTCGGAGCTAGGGAACGAGGGGCGATAGCGAATCTAATGTATTACTTTAACTGCCGTTGCGAGTCCTCGTCGGCATGCCGACAGCTCAAGTGGTGCTTCACGTTGGAGGTCTTCAAGATCGCAGTCATGGTTTTCAATTCAAATTCAAGTCGAGGCAAACAGTGAAAAAATGGGTCTATTTTTTTGGCGCGGGTAAAGCGGAAGGCGACGGCACACAGAAGCCGCTGCTCGGGGGCAAGGGCGCAGGGCTGGCAGAGATGAGCCGGATCGGATTGCCCGTGCCGCCAGGGTTCACGATTACGACGGAAGTGTGCACCTACTACTACGGAAAGAAGAAGAGCTATCCCAAGGAACTGGACGCGCAGGTGAAGTCCTCCGTTGGGCGCGTGGAAAAAATCATGGGCACGAAGTTCGGAGACAAAAGCAATATGCCGCTGCTCGTCTCCGTGCGCTCCGGTGCGCGAGACTCGATGCCCGGAATGATGGACACGATTCTGAACCTTGGCCTGAACGATCAAACGGTAGTGGCGCTGGCAAACGCCACGAAGAACGAGCGCTTCGCGTGGGATTGCTACCGGCGGTTCATTCAGATGTACGGCGACGTGGTAATGGGCGTACAAAAGCGAGGCGGAGAGGATCACGAGCCGTTTGAAGTGGTCATTCATGCATTGAAGGACGAGCGCTATCACGCGGATATCGAAGACCCGAAACTGACCGTCGCGGATTTGCAGGAATTGGTGGCGCGATTCAAGAGGCTCATCAAGGAACGTACCGGCGCGGAATTTCCCCAAGATCCCTGGAAGCAATTGTGGGGCGCGACCGGCGCGGTGTTCGGCTCGTGGATGAACGATCGCGCGATCGTGTATCGGCGCAAGTACAACATCCCCTCGGAGTGGGGGACTGCGGTCAACGTACAAGCGATGGTTTACGGAAATACCGGAGACAAGTCCGGATCAGGCGTGGCGTTTACGCGTGACCCGGCGACAGGCCAGAAAGTCTTTTATGGCGAATTTCTGATTAACGCACAAGGCGAAGACGTGGTGGCGGGCGTGCGCACGCCAGAACCCGTGGCGCAGTTGAAGAATCACTTGCCAAAGGCGCATCACGAGTTGGAGCGCATCCGGCAAACCCTCGAGAAACACTTTAAGGATGTGCAGGACTTCGAGTTTACGATTCAGGACGAGAAAGTGTTCATGCTGCAGACGCGCAGCGGCAAACGCACGGGGCTGGCTGCGGTGCGTTTCGCGATTGAGATGGAGCGCGAGAAGTTAATCGACTGGAAGACGGCGATCCGGCGCGTGCCGGCGGACCAATTGGATCAGGTGCTGGCGCCGATCTTCGATCGCAAGGCGCTGCAAAGCGCGAGAGTCATCGCAAAGGGGCTGCCCGCGGGACCGGGTGCTGCGTCGGGCAAGATGTATCTCAACGCGGAGCGCGCGGTAGAAGCTGCGAAGAAAGGCGAGAAGGTATTGCTCGTCCGGAACGAGACATCGCCGGAAGACCTGCGCGGCATGATCGCGGCGCAAGGGATTCTGACGGCCAAGGGGGGCGTAAGTTCGCACGCTGCGCTGGTGGCGCGGCAGATGGGCAAGGTGTGCGTGTGCGGAGCGGCGGCGCTGCAGATTGATTACGCGGCGAAGACCATGACCGTGGACGGCGCGACGTACAAGGAAGGGGACAATCTTTCCATCAACGGCACGGCGGGCGACGTGTATGCGGGGCAGATTCCGACGGCGGCTTCGGAGATTGTCCAGGTGCTCATCGAGAAGTCGCTCGATGGGGCCAAGAGCGAAACCTATCAGAATTACAAGAAATTGATGGACTGGTGCGCAAAAGCGACGCGCATGAATGTGCGCACCAATGCCGACACGCCCGAACAAACTGCGCACGCTGTGGCGTTTGGTGCGAGCGGTATTGGATTGTGCCGCACGGAGCACATGTTCTTTCAGGGCAATCGCATCGACGCGATGCGCGAAATGATTCTGGCGGACACCAAGGAGCACCGCGTGGCGGCGCTGGCAAAAATCCTGCCGTATCAACGCGAAGATTTCATCGGGATTTTCAAAGCGTTGAACGGCTTGCCGGCGACGATACGATTCCTCGATCCGCCTTTGCATGAGTTCTTGCCGCACGAAGGCGCGCAGCAGGCAGAGCTGGCAAAGAAGATGGGCGTTCCAAAAGAGAAGATCCACCAGCGCGTGGAAGAATTGCATGAGTTCAACCCCATGCTGGGATTCCGTGGGTGCCGCCTGGGCATCGTCTATGAGGAAATTTCGGAGATGCAATCGCGCGCGGTCTTCGAAGCAGCGGCGGAAGTGCAAAAATCCGGAGTTAAAGTAAATCCTGAGATCATGATTCCGCTGGTGGGATTCAAGAAAGAGTTGGATCTTCAGGTCGAGGTTGTTCATCGCGTCGCCCGGGACGTAATGAAGGAGAAGGGCGTGAAGTTGAACTATCTCGTGGGGACGATGATTGAAGTTCCGCGTGGCGCGCTGACTGCCGATGAGATTGCGCACACGGCGCAGTTCTTCAGCTTCGGCACCAACGATTTGACGCAGACTTGCCTTGGCATGAGCCGCGACGACTCGGGCTCGTTCCTCGGGCCGTACCAGGAGCTTGAAATCGTGAAGCAAAACCCGTTCGCGACGGTTGACCAGGGAGGAGTCGGGCAGTTGATGCAGATTGCGGTCGAAAAAGGCCGGCAGACGCGGCCCGACATTAAACTGGGAATTTGCGGGGAGCACGGCGGGGATCCCGAGAGCGTGAAGTTCTGCCATCGCATAGGGCTGACGTATGTGAGCTGTTCGCCATTCCGCGTGCCAGTGGCGCGGCTGGCGGCAGCTCAAGCAATGGTTGAAGAGGAAGAAGCAAAGAAAAAGAAGGGTAAGAAGTAGAGGAACGGCCGAGCACTCCAATATAAAGAATTACTTTAAGTCGTCGGCGAGCAGACATCTCAAGAAGAATGTCAGCTCTCCGGCGGCTTCGCATTTCCGGTTGTGTCGCGCGAGCAGGCTACGTCGGCATCTTGAAGAAGAAATAGAGGCCAAGAAAGAAAAACGTTATATCTGTGGACCACGCCGCGAGAAGCGGTGGCAATTGTCCGACTCCGCCCATAGCTTCAAGCAGGCGCGCGGCAGTCCAATAAACGATGCCGATGGCTACGCCGAGCGCTACTCCGCCGACAGCGCCGCGGGCTCCTACCAAGAGAGCGAACGGTATTGCGAGCAGCATGCTGACGGGCGCGATGAGCGGAAACGCCAGCTTTACTTGCCATTGCACGGTCAGGTTAGCGACGTCAAAGCCGGCCTGATGCAGTCCGTCGATGTACCTTGAAAGAGCCGTGAAGCTCATCTGCGACGCTTGGCGAACTTCGCGAATGAAATAGCTGGGGGGCTCGGAAAGTTCCGGAAGCGAGGTCGCGGGGAACTGCTGGTATCGCGTGATGCTTCCGTCAGAAAAGTCGCGTACCCAACCGCCCTCGAGAATCCATACACTTTGCGAATCGGACCAGCGCGCGCGCGCGGCGAAGACGCGGCGGCGCATCTGAAACGTGGCCGGATCGAGTTCGACAACGTTCAGCCCGCCAAAGAGATTCTGCGCGGGATCGAAGAGGTCGTAGTTGTAGATTTTGGAGTTCTCACCAAAGATCCAGCGTTGCGGGCGGGTATAGGTTTGTGGAGGCCGGCCCTTGATCTGATTGCGCAGAGCGTCTTGCTGCTGATTCGCGTACGGGAGATACGTGTAATCGAGAACGAGCATGGCGCCAGCCAACATAACTCCAGCGGATAAGAGCGGCAGCGCGAGCCGGTAAAGGCTGATGCCGCTCGCTTTGCAGGCCACGATTTCGTTGTTTTTGCTCATGACTCCAAGCGTGACAAGCACCGCCACGAGCGCGCCCAGGGGAGCAAGGTTGTAGATGAGGTACGGGCTGAGGTAGCGAAAATATTCTTCTACAATGAGGAACGGCACGCGGTGGCGGGCGATGTCGTCCAATAATTCGAAGAATGTGAACGCCTCGAACAGGAAAACGAACACGGCCATCAGCACCGCGAAATGAAAAAAGAATCGCCGCAGAAGATACAAATCAATCAAGCGAGGAATGCTGCCGGTCCACGGCAACTGTGAACCATTCTCCAGTGCGGATTCCTGACCGTTCGAACCGCGAATGGCGGCGCGCGCGCGCGCCTTCTTGCGGCGCAGCAGCCGCATCCACTTCCGAATTCTGTCCATTCGCGGGAGCCACTGGCTTTCTCCGCGAAACTGTTCCATGCGCGGCAAAAGGATGATGCCGAGAATTACCAGCACAATGTTGGCGCCCCAGATTCCGACGGCAGGGGAAAGCCCGCCTTCGCGAGCCATTTTCGCGCCGATAACGGTCAGCAGGTAGTACGCCGCGATAATCACGACCGCGAGCAATGAACCCGCCGCGCGGCCGCCGCGTCGTGGCTGGGTGCCGAGCGGAACCGCAATTAAAGCGAAGGCCAAACAAGCGCCGGGGAAGGCGAGCCTGCGGTGAAGTTCCACGCGCGCCGCGCGCCAGCCGGCGCCGGTCATTTTCACAAGATCGCGTAGTGAGCGTTCAGAGTTGCTTATCTCGCGCGGCTCGGCGGAGCCAAGACCGTTGACTTCGATCGGCCAGTCGCTTTGGCCGAACGCTGTGACCGAGTAGCGATTGGGGTCTTCGCGGGAGAATTCGTGAGTTGAGCCACCCTTCAAGTGAAGCTCGAGCTTTCCTTGTTTTGGATCAGCCACAACGATCGCGTCTTCCGCCAGAGTGAGTTGCGTTCCGCTCTCGGGTCCCGCGTCCGCGAGAAACACTCCGTGCCAGTGCGTCCCGCTGGCGGAGACGTCATTCACATAAAGAACCATTTTCGGGAAGCGTTCGTCGAACACGCGCGGCTGCACGGCGAAGGAGATTTGCGAAGTAATGAGGTTGCTTTCGAGCGTTCGGTACGTGCGCACGGCATCCGGACCAAGCCACAGCGTCATGGCCAGCGTGAGCGTGGCACCCGCTAGCGCCAGCACACCTACGGGCAAAAGAATCCGCCGTCGCCCAATTCCGAGCGCCGTAAGTGCGATAATCTCACTGTCCGCGGACATGCGGCCGAGGCCGAGGAGCACGCCGACGAGGACCGCCATGGGAAGCGTAAACGTCAGTACGCCAGGAAAAATGCAGAGAAACAGCTCGAAAATCTGCGAGCCGGAACCCGTGTGACGGACGAACAACTCCATCAATCGCACCAGCTGCGGCACAAAGAATACGAAAGTAAAAACGGCGAGACCGAGGAGAGCGTGACGAAAAACTTCGCGGACGATGTAGCGGTCAAGGATGCGCATGAACTGAACGGTGAGTGTAACACGCCATCGCGACTCACACCGGCAGGTGTGCGCCGATGAAGCGCGTGCACCTGGTTCTTTTGTGGCACATGCACCAGCCACAGTATCGCGATCCGGAAACCGGCCGCTACGTGCTGCCATGGACGCGGCTCCACGCTCTAAAGGATTACTGGGGCATGGTGGCGTTGCTGAAGCAGTTCCCGAACTTTCACGCGACGTTCAACGTCGTGCCTTCGCTCGGACTGCAAATCGAAGAGTACGCAAGCGGGGAGTTCAACGAGCCGTGGTTCGCGCTGGCGTTCAAGTCCGCGAACGAACTCACCCGCGAAGACAAAGCCGAAATTCTTGCCAGAGCCTTCCAGGTGAACCAGGAACGACTCATGTCGCGCTGGCCGCGGTTTGTCGAACTTCACGAATGGGCGCAGCCCGCCGGCGGCGCGCAGGCGGTCGTTTCGTTCACCCCGCGTGACTGGCGAGATTTGCAATTGCTCTCGCAGCTCGCGTGGATGGAAGAATCGTGGTTCGAAAAAGATTCTGTCGTGAGCCGCCTAGCGAACAAGGGCAAGGAATACACGGAGAATGACAAAGCCGCGCTGAAAGCAAAACAACTGGAACTGCTCGGCCTGGTCTTGCCGGAGTACCGTAACGTAGCGCGAACTGGCCAGATCGAGTTGAGCACCACGCCCTTCTACCACCCCATTCTCCCGCTTCTGTGCGATTCGGACATCGCGCGAGTAGCTAATCCCGGAACGCCCTTGCCTCGCCGGGCCTTCCGACATCCGGAAGACGCGCGCGAACAACTTCGTCGTGCGCGCGAATATCACGAGCGCGTGTTCGGAGTGAAGCCAGCAGGGCTGTGGCCGTCGGAGGGTTCCGTCTCTGATGCAGCGCTCACAATAGCCGCGGAAGAAGGCTTCACGTGGTTCGGTACGGATGAAGGCGTTCTGGGCCGTACGTTAAACGCCAGTTTCTTCCGCGACGCGAAAGGATTGCCGGCAAATGCCGACCGGCTCTATCAGCCGCTTAACGTGCAACTCAGTGGCAAGCCAATGACCGGACTTTTTCGCGACCATCATCTCTCGGACCTCGTCGGCTTCGTCTACAGCCGGATGAGCGGAAAAGACGCAGCTGCGGACCTGCACGGCAAGCTTCGGGATCTTGGCGAGCGGGTGCAGTCTGCCCAGCCGCTGACGGTTTGCGTTTTTCTCGATGGCGAAAATGCCTGGGAGTATTTTCCTGGGAACGGGCGCGAGTTTCTGCGCGAATTCTACGGCCGCGTGCAAGCAGATCAGGATATCCGGGCGCTCACTGCCAGCGAAGCCATCGCCGCAGCGGGCAACATTCCTGCGAGCCCCGGAATTTTTCCGGCGTCCTGGATTAACGCAAACTTTGACGTCTGGATCGGCCATGCCGAGGACGTGGCGGCATGGGAACTGCTTTGGGACGCGCGCGAGGCTTACGGAAGGGCAGAGGTCGCGAACAAAAAAGGCGCTCCCGGCGCGCCGACCGAAGCTGCGCTGAAAGTAGCACTCGAATCGCTCCTTGCCGCGGAGGGAAGCGATTGGTGCTGGTGGTTCGGACCGGAGCACAGCACCGCGAACGATGCGGAATTCGATGCGCTTTACCGAAAGCATCTCACGGCAATCTATTTGGCGCTAGGCCAGGTCGCGCCGCAAGAACTGGCCAAGCCGATCAAGCGCCTTCCTGAACACGCGCTGAAGCTCGCGCCTTCTGGAAAATTAAACGTGAATGTCGACGGGCGCGAATCGTCGTACTTCGAATGGCTCGCTGCCGGGCTATATTCTCCCGAAAGGCGCGGCGGTACCATGCACGGGCGCACGTACTATCTTCACGAACTGCGCTACGGTTTCGAAGAAGACCGTTTCTGCGTCCGCGTGGATGCTTTTCACGACGTTCTAGGAGAACTTGAAGATTCGGAATTCCGAGTTACCATCGGCGGCGCCGAAGAACTCGCAGTTATAGTAAAACTTGAACGTGGCCACCTTAAAGAATTCGGCGTTGAGAAGGGCAGCGTTTGCCTTCTGAATCCAGAGTCCTGCGCGCAAGCCGGGTTCGAAAGGATCCTTGAGGTAGCTGTGCGCCGGGAAGAAATCAACCTGAAGGGGCAGGCTAAGTTGAAGCTCGGCGTGGCGCTATGGCATGGCGGTCTGCCGGTGGACGTTTTGCCTGCGGAAGGTGCCCTCGAAATCCATCTTGGGGAAGACAATTTTGCATGGCCGCTCGTTTCAAATACGTAGCGGTCAGTAGGCCCTAACCTTCGGTCATTCGCCTGGGGTTCCCGGCTCTCGGCCCCCGCTGCACCGGCTCTCCTTGACACTCTAGGAAGAAACACTTTACCTTCCTAGCGCGTCTAGGAGAGTGCCGCCCATGGACAAACAACTCGATCTGCTGCAAGGCACGCTCGATATGCTGATTCTCAAGGCCGTTTCGCTTGGCCCGTTGCACGGGTACGGAGTGCTCTTGCGCATCCAGCAAATCTCCCGAGACCGGCTCGAAATTCAGCAGGGCTCCCTATATCCCGCGCTTTATCGGCTCGAGCACCAAGGCTGGATTGCGAGCGAATGGGGCGAATCCGAGAACAAGCGCAAAGCAAAATACTACCGCCTGACGACGGCAGGGAAACGCCGGTTGCTAGCGGAAACGGAAAATTGGAACCGCATGGCGGATGTCATCGCGGGAATCCTCGGGACGAAGCGGGAGGAGGTATGACGCTTTGGAGCCGCGCGCGATCGTGGGTTCACGCGTTGTTTCAGCGCTCGCGCATGGAGCGCGACATGGATGCGGAATTGCGCTTTCACATGGAAACGATGACGGAAGAGTTGCTCCGCCAGGGACTTCCGCATGAAGAGGCGCTACGCAGGGCGCGCGTGGAATTCGGCGGCATCGAGCGAGTGAAACAGGAGGGCCGCGAAGTTCGCGGTGTAAACATCGTGGATGAATTATTGCAGGATGTTCGATACGGCCAGCGCGTTCTGCGCAAAAGTCCCGGGTTTGCCATTGTTGCGGTGCTGACGCTTGCGCTCGGCATCGGCGCGAACACCGCGATTTTCAGCGTCGTAAACGCGGTGCTATTACGCCCGCTGGCTGTTGAGAACCCCGCCCGCCTGACCTACATCCAGGAAAAGTGGCAGGACATGTTTCCCGGGTTTTCCGTCGGTAATTTTACTGACGTGCGGCGCCAAAGTAGTTCCTTCGCGGAAGTTTGCGCGTCGCACAACGGCGGCTTCAACCTGGAAACGAAGGACGTCCCGGAGCGTGTGGACGGAGAGTACGTGACAGCGAACTATTTCGCGACATTTGGCGTTCAACCCATCGCGGGCCGGGTGTTCACGTCCGACGAGGACCAGTCGGGGCATTCTCGCGTAGCGTTGGTAAGCGAAAAACTGTGGCGCACGCGCCTTCGCGGCGATTCCTCCATCATCAACCGCCAGATTCGCATCAGCGGAGTGCCTACCACGATCGTGGGCGTCATGCCCAAGAGCTTCGACCCTCTGCTGAGCGATACCGACCTGTGGATTCCTGCCGCGTTTTCCCCCGCCGAGCTAGCTGACTACGACAATCACTACTTGACCGTGATGGGACGTTTGAAGCCGGGCGTTACCTTGGCGCAGGCGCAATCCGAACTTAACGTGATTGGCGAACGCCTGGCAGTCGAACACCCCATCGACGATAAGGATCGCTCATTTCGCGTGCAGTCGTTGACGACCGCGCTTCTCGGTGACCAACGCCTGAGCCTGCGCATGATGCTGGCCGCCGTGGGATTCCTGCTCCTCATCGTGAGCGCCAACATCGCGAACCTGCAACTGGCGCGAGCGCGCACGCGCGAAAAAGAAATCGCAGTGCGTGCCGCTTTGGGCGCGACGCCGAGCCGCATCGTCCGGCAATTGCTCGCGGAAAACGTGGTCCTCGGGCTGGCCGGCGGAGCCGTGGGAGTACTTTTCGCGTACTGGGCGGTGGCGTGGATTGTGGCGCACGGTCCCGCCGAAATGCCGCGACTGGATCAGTCGCGAATTGATGCCACGACACTCATCTTTGCCGTGGGTGTCGCGCTGTTTTCGAGTTTTATGTTCGGGCTGGCCCCCGCGATGCGTTCCGGGTCTGCCAAGCTGAACGAGATTCTCAAGTCGGCGGCGGGAACCGGCGCCGGTACCCGCGATCGCTTCCGGAGTTTCCTGGTGGTCGCGGAAGTCGCGTTGGCGCTCGTTTTGATGGCCTGCGCGGGACTGCTCATCCGCAGCGCATTGTTTGTCTCGCATGTGGATCCCGGCTTTGACACTTCGAACGTCGTGGTTGGGCGCGTCGGATTGGCCGGCCCCGACTACCACGATCCGCTGGTTGGCCGGCAGACGTTCGAGCGTATCGTGGCTGCCGCGGCCGCCTTGCCCGGGGTGGAATCCGCGGCTGTGGTTTCGCGCGCTCCGATGGCCGGACTCGGAAGCTCCAACGGCTTGCTGGCGGAAGGCGTGCCGTTTGATCCCTCGAAACTGATTGACGCGCGACTGCAAATCGTTTCGCCTAGCTACTTGTCTACTGCGCGGCTGCAACTCAAAATCGGGCGCGACTTTACGGCGCAGGACACGCGCGACCGCACTCTGGTGACCATCATCAACGAAACGCTCGCTCGCGCCATGTGGCCGGGGCAAAATCCCATCGGGAAACGTTTCGCCTGTTGCGAGTCGGGGCCGAAAGGCCGCTTGGATCCCGTGTGGCATGAGGTCGTTGGCGTCGTGGGGGATGTACGGGCCTGGGGGCTCGACCACGATGTGAAACCTGAGTTTTACGTTCCGTTCGCGCAAATGCCCCCGACCGCGTGGGACTGGATCGGGCGCACCATGGATCTCGAGGTGCGCTCTCGCGGCGGCGCTGCTCCTGTGCGCGACTTGCAGAGTATCGTTGCCTCCATCGCGCCCGCCGTGCCGATTTATCATCTTTCGACCATGCAGGCGAAGATTTCCGGCACGCTCGAGCGCTCGCACTTTGACACCTATTTGCTCGCGTTATTTGCCGGTTCCGCGCTGCTTTTGTCTTCGATTGGCATTTACGGCGTGCTGTCCTACATGGTTGCGCAGCGCACGCGCGACATCGGCATTCGCATTGCCCTCGGAGCTTCGAGCACGCGAATCGTAAGCGACGTGCTCAGTTTTGGAATGAGCCTCGCGGGAATCGGCCTCGTCCTCGGAGTTGCAGGCGCGTTGGTTGCCACGCGCCTATTTGCGTCCATGCTCTATGGCGTGCGCTCGACGGACGTCATCACGTTCCTGGCCGTATCGTTCATCCTGCTGGCGGTCGCGTTCCTCGCCAGCTTCTTCCCGGCGCGCCGCGCCACGCGTGTAGATCCCATCGTGGCCTTGCGCTACGAGTGAGGTCGCTGGGGGACCGTAATGACTATCTGGGTCCGCTTTTACTCCTGGTTGCAGGCAACTTTTAGTCGCTCGCGGCTTGAGCGCGAGATCGACGCCGAACTTCGGTTTCATATCGAAGCGCGCACCGAGGATTTCATTCGCAGCGGCGTGCCGCGGACAGAAGCGCTGCGCCGCGCCCGCCTCGAGTTCGGCGCCGTGGAAGAAGCCAAAGAAAAATGCCGCCAGGCGCGCGGCGTCCGCTTCTTCGATGAATTGTTTCAGGACATGTGCTTCGGTATACGCATTTTGCGAAAGTCGCCAGGTTTCACCGCTGTAGCCGTTCTCACTCTCGCTCTCGGCATCGGCGCCAACACCGCCATCTTCAGTGTCGTGGATGCGGTGCTGCTCAGCCAATTGCCCTATGCCAATCCCGAGCGCCTCGTGCTTGTCAAAACAGTCTTGCCGCATATCGGCCCGCAGTCTTTTGACGTTTCCGGCCCCGACATCCCGCATATTCAAAAACTGAATCACGTTTTCGGCGATGTTGGCGGGTTCCGTGTCTGGACTTACGAATTCTCGGGTCAGGGTGAGCCGCAGCGCGTGACCGCCGATCGCATCAGCAGCAGTCTCTTTGACGTATTGGGCGTGCAGCCCATCGTCGGCCGGGTCTTCACGGCCGACGAGGAACAGGCCGGGCACCAGGTGGTCATTCTCAGCTACGGCCTTTGGCAGCGCCGGTTCGGCGGAGCAGCCACGGCACTCGGCCAGACGGTCAATCTGGACCGCCAGCCATACACTATCGTCGGCGTCATGCCGCAGAGTTTTGTCTTTCCGTTGCCCGGTATGGACCAGGGAATCGCAGCCGATGTTTGGGTGCCGCTGGGTCTGACAAAGGAGGAGTTGAGCGACGTCGGCGACAATTTCAGCTACACCGTCATCGGAAAAACAAAGCCTGGCGTGGGACTCGGTGAAGTCAACGCCGACTTGCAACTCGTCGCGCGCGGCGTGCTGGACACTTACGCGCAATGGGCGCGTGCCAACAACCAATCGCTTGGCGACTTCCAACTTGGGATGACCTCGCGGCCGCTACGCGACGAAATCACCGGCGCATTCAAGCCAACGCTGCTGGTGCTGCTCGGCTCGGTCGGATTCGTATTGCTCATTGCGTGTGTAAATGTTGCGAACCTTGTGCTTATGCGTGCCGCCGGACGGCAGAAGGAAATGGCGGTGCGCCTGGCGATTGGCGGGACCAAATTTCGCCTGCTTCGTCAGTTCCTTGTCGAAGGGCTCTTGCTGGCATTTCTTGGAGGCGCATTCGGCCTAACCATTGCCGTTTGGTTCAAAGATGCGCTGGCCGCCGCGATGCCGGCGAGTGTTCCGCAATTCCGCCCGATCGAACTGAACTTGACGGTTTTGCTCTTCACGTTTTTCCTCGTCAGCGTAACCGGCGTTGCCTTCGGCGTTTTGCCGGCGATGTGGGCCTCGCGAAGCGATCCCAACTCCTCACTGAAGGATGGCGTCCGGGGCACCTCCGAGGGCCCTGGCCACCAGCGACTGCGCGCCACATTTGTTGTCGTCGAAGTTGCCCTATCCGTAATGCTTCTGGCCGGCGCCGGCCTTCTGCTGCGCAGCTTTTTGCACGTGCTGGACACGAATCCGGGCTTCCGCCCAGAACACGTTCTGACCGCTTCGATTGACCTCCCGCCCTCCGGATATTCTCGCGACGACCAGGTCTTTTCCTTTTACAAGCAACTGACCGATCGCCTGCGACAGACTCCCGGCATCGCGGCCGTCGGTGGCTCGACCGATCTTCCCCTCCTTGGCGGTTGGGACCATGCCTTTACCCCGGAAGGCTACCACCCAACTCCTGGAACTGGCCTCAGCATGTGCTACCACTCCGTCATCTACGGAGACTATCTCCAGGTCATGGGCATTCCCTTGCTTCGTGGACGCTACTTCACGGATCACGACGGTCCCGCTTCAACTCATGTGCTGATCGTCAGCGAAGCGCTTGCCAAAAAGTTTTGGCCCGGCGGAGACGCCTTGGGCAAACGCCTTAAATGGGGACCTGCGGAATCGAACGATCCCTGGCTCACGATTGTCGGCATCGTTGGCGACGTCAAGCAGGGAGCCCTCGACGCTGCCACCGCGCTGCACACATACGAACCTTACGCACAACTCGGTGGCGCTCCATCGTTGCGCATTGCCGTACGTACTCAGGGAGATCCCGCTAGTGTGGCCGCGGAGATTCGCGCCGCGGTTTGGGGCTTGGATCGGCAACTTGCGCTCGGCAGTATTCGCACCATGGACCAAGTCATCCGCCGGTCCACAGCTAGCCGCCGCTTCAGCATGTCGCTTGTAGCGTCCTTCGCGGCGCTCGCCTTGGCCCTCGCGGCCATCGGCATCTACGCAGTGCTTGCCTATTCCGTCGCCCGGAGAACGCACGAAATCGGCGTACGCGTAGCGCTTGGCGCTCGGCGGGCGGATGTCTTACGGCTGGTTTTGGCGCAGGGTCTCGGCGTAACGGCCGCCGGTGTCATCGTTGGCGTCGTTGGGGCGCTCTTGCTGACGCGATTCATTCGAAGCTTGCTCTACGGCGTGGCGCCCACCGATCCGGGAACGTTTGCGGTCGTGCTGTTGTTGCTCTTCGGCGTGGCCCTCGCCGCTTCCTTTTTGCCGGCGCGCCGCGCCACGCGTGTAGATCCCATCGTGGCCCTGCGATACGAGTAACTCGGCGCCGCTTGCGCGCAATGCGCTAGAACAATTTCACGGCGACATCTTCCGGGTGGTTTCCCACCGGAATAATCGTCAGCAAACTATTCGTCCGCACGCGAATCACGGCGATGTCGCCGGAACCTTGGTTCACTACGATCAAGAGCCTTTCGCTTGGATCAAGGTCGAACCGCAACGCGCCGGGCATCTGCCCGACGGGTATCGGAAATTCCCTGCCGGTTCCGGGGTCGCGAATCACGCGCCGGTTGGCGATATCCACGGGAATGACGTGGCCTGCGGAGGTGTCCGAGACATAGAGCGCGTTTCCGTCCGCGCTCAGCACACCTCGCGTGGGCGCTGAGCCCAGCAACACGAAGTCGCCGACTTCGTGCGTCCAAGTGTTGATCGCTTGCAGTCCGTGCGCTTCCGGCGAGATGACGTACAGCTCGCCACCGTCAGGTTTCAGAAGCATGTCCGAAGGGACGCCAGCCAATTCGAGATTCGCCATCAGGACGTTTCTGCGCAAGTCCACAACCGAGAGCCGGTTTTCCACCTGGCTCATCACGAACGCCACGCTGCTGTCCGGCAAAACTGCAACTTTCTCCGGCTGCTTAACGACGCCGACCGTCGCGCGCAGCGCCAGCGACGCCGCATCGTGAATGCTGATCGTGTTGTCCTGGTGATTCAGAACGATGACATTCTTGCCGTCGGGCGTGACTTGCGCGAGCACCGGATCGCCGCCCGTTTGTGCTCGCGCGACGACTGCGCGCGATTGGCAATCGATGGCCAGCACCGTGTTTGTCCCCGCAGACGTTGTATAAATCCTGTTTCCGTCCGGTGAAAAATCGACCGTGTATGGTTGCGATCCCACTGGGATGCGCGCGCTCACTTGCCCCACGCGCGTGTTAATCACCCATGCGAAGCCGCCTGCCGGACTCACTCCCCAGATTTCCGCGCGCGTCGGGTGCTCGCGCGCTCCAGAGACGCTCGGCCCCACCGGGATGTGCGCGACGACCGCGAGCTTGACGAGGTCCACGACCGAAACTCCTCCGTCCGCCGCCGAGACGTACGCGTACAATCGCAAGCCTGGCCGCAGAAACGACGGCTGGTGCTCGCGCAGGAGTTCCACGAGTCCGACGATCAGCAAAACGCCAGCGAGGAAAAACACGCGAAAATTGCGCGGACGATTCACAGGGAGGCCGGCGCGCTTTGCAGCGATCCTGAAGAAGCTGCGGCGCGGCGAACGTAGAACTCAGCGAAGAGCAGATTCGGAATCCAGCACAGCCACGCGATGGCAGGATACGCGAACGCGTAGTCCAAGTGCATCACGAAGCTGAGCGGCAGATAGATACGCAGCGTCATGGCGGCCGCTGTCAGGCAGTAGCTGCGGATCATCCATCGGCGATGTCGTACTGAGTCGCCGCGAAGAATAAAGTTGAGGGCCACCCCAGTCGAGGCAATCCAAGCTAAAGCAAGCAGGAAAAATCCCGCGGACGCCGCGCGGCAGGTTTGCGCATGCCACGCCAGCGGCAGCACCGCAAGCGTGCCAAGCAGAACCGCGCAACAATAAATCCAGCCCATGCGCCGGTGATACGTCCAGTGTCGTTCGCGGAACGCCGGCAGAAGCTGCAAAGGCCCGGCGAGCAACGCGATGCCACCGGCGAACGCATGCAACGCGAGCAAGTAGCGATGGTGAACGAAATTATCCAGCGGCGCTGGAAAGGGAACTGTTGGAAGCGAATACCGCATCGCGCCGAGTCCATCCGTAATCGCAAACAAGCCCAAGAGGACCCAGCCGATTTTGGACGCGACTTTCACTCAGTTTACGTCGCGATGCAGGACCGCCGCGATCTGCCGCACTTCGTCGACAAGTTCGATGAACTCTTCCGGCAGGATGGATTGCATGCCGTCGGAGAGAGCTTTATCCGGTTCGTGATGGACTTCCACCAGCAAGCCGTCCGCGCCTACCGCAATCGCTGCGCGCGAAAGCGGCAGGACCTTGTGGCGTTTGCCGGTCCCGTGCGAAGGATCCACCAGAATCGGCAGGTGGCTGCGTTTCTTGACGGCTGGAACCACCGCGAGGTCCAGGGTATTGCGCGAAAAATCCGAAAACGTCCGCACGCCGCGCTCGCACAGCATCACGTTGTAGTTTCCTTCGGATAGGATGTATTCCGCGGCCATCAGAAACTCATCCAGCGTCGCCGACATGCCGCGCTTCAGCAGCACGGGCTTTTTTGCGCGGCCGGCGCGTTTCAGAAGCGAGAAGTTCTGCATATTGCGCGCGCCAATCTGGATCACGTCGGCGTACTCTTCGACCAAATCCAGGCTCTCGTTGTCGATCGCTTCGGTGATGATTCCAAAGCCGTAGGCTTGGCGGACTTTCGCCAGTATTTTCAGCCCGGGTTCGCCTAATCCTTGAAAGCTGTACGGTGACGTTCTCGGTTTGTAGGCGCCTCCGCGAAACAGCCGCGCCCCGCTTTTCTTGATCCGTTCGGCGATGGCCAGGCACTGCTCTTCGGTCTCCACCGCGCACGGCCCTGCGACGAGCGCCACTTTGCTTCCGCCAACGACAACCTCTCCGCCCGGGACCGGAATGCGCAAGACGCTGTCTTCTTCTTTCGCGTCGCGGCTCACCAGTTTGTACGGCTTGCTGACGGGGATGCACTCCACCACTCCCGGCAGCGACTCGAGAACACCCAGGTCCACCGCGCCGCTGTTTCCGGTGATGCCGATGGCCGTTCGCAGGCTGCCCGGAATCGGATGCGCCTTTAGCCCCAGGCTCTCAATGCGCTGGCACACGCCACGAATCTGCTCCTCCGTGGCGTGCGATTGCATCACTATGAGCATTGCGGGTTCCCCAAGCGCTGCATGAATTTTTCAGTGTACTTCACGTGGGCTAGCTTCGCAAAGAATCGGCCAGTTTCGCACGGCGACGCGTACGAAATTCCCGGCGGGTTCGAACCGTCTGAATTTACGAATCGGGGCGTTCAGTTTGGCGAGCAATTTCAGCGCGCCACGGCATCCCTAGTCCGCGCTGACTGCATCTAAGGGACGAGAGAGCACCACTCTTTCCGGCCCCATCCAGCCCAGCAAATGTGCTCTCTTTGCGCTTACTTTAATCCCATCTCTGGAGACTGGAATGAAACGACTGCTCATTTTTCTCGTGCTCGGCGCATGTGCCGTTCCCCAGACGTTTGCCCAGGAGAGTGACCACGTGCAGGCCGGCGTGTTCGCGGATTATTTCCGGGCGTCGCAAACCAATACGAATTTCGCCGGCGTAGGCGGACGCTTCGCCTTTAACGCGTTTCACGGCATCAAGCTCGAGGCGGAAACCGCCTACGACTTCAATCAGGTCTTCACCGAAGGATTCACCAACACCAGCACCGGCACGGTCACGCTACAGCGCTCGAATCTCCGCGTGCTTCAAGGAATGTTCGGGCCCAAAGTGGATTTTGGCCGTGGACGCATCCAGGCCTTCGTCACGGTAAAAGGCGGCGGCATGGAGTTCATGTTTGATCCTCGCCCGGCTACCTTCAACACGTTTGCCAGTTCCGTGCAAAGTCTCCGCGCTGCGAACATCAACGGCGTGCTGTATCCCGGCGGCGGACTCCAAGGCCACATCGGCCCTCTCGGTTTGCGTCTCGACGTCGGCGACGAGATGTATTTCAACAGCGGCACGCATCACAATTTGCGCGTCGCCTTCGGGCCGTATATTCATTTCTGAGCCTCCCGCCGTAGCTCGGAATCCATGGCGCGGGGCTGCGTTAATTCGCGAGGCCCCGTTCGATATTTCCACCCTCCGAAGCCCAGCTCAATCACACAAAGGGCAAGGAGCCATTCATGCAGTCAAACCCAATCTTTTCTATCTTTGGAAAACCGCTTTCCAGCATGGAACTTCTCATCGCTGGCGCGGTGCTGCTGTTTGTCGCGGGAGTCTTGCTGATCTTCAGCCGTCGGCGGCGTTTCGCTTTAGATCGTTCCTGGGCTACCGACGAAATTACGCTTTATCTTTCGCGCATTGCCGACGCTCTTGAGCGCCAGGCCATGCGTCCGCCGGAGCGCATCGTCCTCGAATCCGCGAAGCCGGCGGAAAACTCCGCCGAGCCGAAGCTGACGAAGGAAGCCCACACCATTCCATACTCAATTTTCGGGCGGGAGATTTCCCAGGGGCATTGAAACGCGCTCTAGGCGCGGGATGCGACGCGACGCGCACGGTAGATGCCGGACGCGACCATCGCTACAACGACGGCGCTCAGAGTGATCGTCAGCGCCGACCAGAAAGTGACCGCCGAGTCCATACCCAGGACGTGCTCGGGAACGAACGTTAGGCTCCACATCGCGTCTGTCAGGCGGTGCTCGTCGTCCAATTGGAAACTCGAGACGCGGAAATCCGCCAAAACCTTCTGGAAAGGACGAAAGCAAATCAGAAACGCACCGCTAGCGATGAGCACTGCTGAAGGCCCATAGTCCGCGGCAAAGCACATTGCCCGGCACCACCATCCCCTCTGCGCCCTCGTCGTGTTCGGCCACAGCTCGACGAATAACACACCCACGACCGCAGCCAGCAACGACATCCCGCCCAGGATTGCGCATCCCTGGACCAGGGCAGCTTCTCGATCGATGCCTCGTCTCCGCTCCGCGCGTCCCGCTTCGTCGCGGCCAATCCGCTTCCGCACGCTCCGCTCGAGCTCGTCGCTGTGCGCGGTTGCTGCTTGTGCTTCTGCAATCTTCCCTTCGCTCGTGTAAATTGCGGCCAGTTCTTTGTCGGCCATCCGCGAAATCGCAACGCCGATCAACTCTTCGATTACCGTACCGCTCGAGGACATCATCCGCGCTCCGAACGCGGCGACTCCATTCGCGACTGCTTCGGCCTGTTTGAAATCGCCCGACACTTTGGCCTTTTCGGCCCCCTCTAGCCTCACCTTCGCGTAGGTTCTAAGAAGACGCAGATCCGGAATCGTGTGCGACCATAACCCTTCTAGGAAAATTTCGGGCGGTAGATTCGGGTCGCGATCCCAGACCGCCCGCATCAATTGCAGATGCTTCTGCAAGTAGCTGTCATACTTAGGCGCCGCGTACGCCCGACCCATCAGCGCCGTCCATTGCGGGTCATCCCCGAGGTTTTCGAAGTCCTTCTCGGTCGGGTAGTTGCGTGCATACCGAGTCGCGAATTTCTGCTCCACGTACGCATCAGCTTCGATCAGTATGGGCACTGCGTTGTCGGGATCCGCCATTTCCAGCCGCGTGACCCACTCTTTCTGAGCCGGGTAATAATCGTGGCGATGGTTCTTTGCGCCGTAGACCCAAATGTACGAAGGATCCAGCGCCACCGCCCGCTCCACCATCGCCGCCGTCCGCTCCAGCTGTTGCGAATGGTGTGCGCTGTCGTGCCGCGGCGTCGGACTCAGCGCCACAAACGCTAAAGTCCCCGCATCTTTTTCTTTCTCGGCGCGCGCGGCCAATTTGTCCAGCGCACGCTGATCCGAACTGGTCATCTCATACTCCAGCCAACTTGCCGTCACTGTTCGCAGTGCTTCTCGCCCTTCCGGCAAGAGCAGCAAAACCGCTGCGACTGCCAACACCACTGCCGTGAACAACCGCGATCGTTTCGGCATCAGCGGCCCACCTACTCCGCCCGCCCCGGAGCCGGGCAGGGAACTGCCCGCTGGCAATTTCAGCCAAGCCCACGTACTCGAAAGCACCGACCGCGCGAAGAACATAAGTCCTCCTAACGACCACCACATCGCGTCGAACCCGTTCGTCGCTTCATCAATCTCCGCTGCCATCGCGGTGCCCCACGCGCGCGAATCTTCCGGCCAATACCGCAGCGCGCAACCCAGCATCGCGCGCGCGAATCGCGCTGCCGCGGAAACTTGTGGACCGCCTTCGTAAGCTGGCATCAGTTCTTCGGGTCTCATGCCCCGGCTCCACTCGCTGCCGGCTTCCAGAACTTCCGCGCGGCCGCCTCGCGCAATTCGTCGCGCGCCCACTCCCGCGCAGCGCCGGTGAGCCTGTATAAGTGCCGCGGCGGCCGTCCTGGCGTTTTCGCCGCTTCCCATTCCGTTTCCAGCCAATGTAATTTCTCGAGCCTCATCAAAATGGGATATAGCGTGCCCGAGGGAATTCCCGTCTGCTGGCTCACCGAATACCCGTGATGCCATTCCCCGGGGCGCACCAAAAGCGCTTCCAGTACCGCCAAGGTCTGCCGCGAAAGCCGTATGCGAACGCCCATACGATAAATCTACATAGGTAGAAATAATTGTCAAGGCCCTAATTCCTATTCCGCACGTACCCGACAATTTCTTCGCCGTTCTTTCTCCCGTGCCTCGGACGGTTTCGCGCGTGTGCTAGAATAATTGTTTCAAGGAAATGGCTTTGGGAACTCCCGAACAACCGGTCACCCGTCTACCCGAATTCGATCCAGAAGACGAATACCGCCCCGAACCTGAACCCGAGCCGCAGCCTCCTGCGTGGATGGACGGCAGCCTCCGCCTCGGCATTCACACCTCCATCGCGGGTAGCTACCTCAATGCCCTCGAAGCTGCCCGCAAGCTCGGCTGCAACGCTCTGCAAATCTTTTCCGCCAGCCCGCGCATGTGGCAGGGAGGTCCCACGCGCATTCCGGATGTGGATGCTGCGGCCTTCCGCGCTCGGCGCGAAGAGCTGGCCCTCGGTCCGCTCGTCATTCACGCCAACTATTTGATCAATCTCGCCGCCGTTCCGCCCATGCTGCGCGCGCGTTCGATTCAAGCGTTCCACGACGAGCTCGTCCGCGCGCTCTCGCTCGGCGCCGATTTTCTCGTCGTCCATCCAGGCTCGCGCGGCGAAGCCACGCCGGAGCAGTCCATCGCTACCGTCATCGAATCCGTCAAGCAAGCGGCCAAACGTGCCCCGCTTGCCCACCTGCGCATTCTCATCGAAAACACTGCCGGCATGGGCACCGCTGTTGCCTTCCGGCTCGAAGAGGTCGGCCAGATTCTCTTTGGCCTGCGAGATCTTCCGGTTGCCGCGTGCCTGGACACGGCGCATCTCTTCGCTGCGGGCTACGATATTTCGACCGAAGCGGGCCTGGCCGCGACTCTCGATACGATCGAGTCCACCATCGGCCTCGATTTCGTTCCGGTGTTTCACGTCAACGATTCCAAGATTCCGCTCGGCGGCCGTGTTGATCGTCACGAAAACATCGGCGAGGGCAAGATTGGCGCCGAGGCCTTCCGCCGCATTCTTACCCATCCGCGGCTCGGTGCTCATCCTCCGGAAGGGCTCGTCGGACGCGCCTTCATTCTTGAAACGCCCATTGACGATCCCGGCGACGATCGCCGCAATGTCGCAAAACTTTGGCAACTCGCCGACTTAGCCGACGTAGCTCCGCCAGCCGAAAAAGGTTTTACGATGTTGACTCCCGCGATTAAAAAACTTCAGGCCAAATCGGCGAAGGCATCGCGGAAAACGCGGCGAGCTTCGGGAAAAACGAAAGCATCCGCGAAGCCGAAAACCGCGAAAAAGAAATCAGGCAAGAAGGGGAAGGGGCGATAGTTCGCTCGGGCCCGACTTTGTGAGCGATTTTGCGAGCACGATTCTTCGGAGGCGGCAATAACTCCGGTTCTTTAGGAGGTGGGGGCTTCAGCCCCCAAGTGAAGCAGTTGCATTAACGGGGCGTTGGCCCCTGAAGAAAGTCGTCAAAGCTTTCTCGTTTTGAGGCGCTCTTGGGCTTAGGGATTGTGATCTGAGGGGCGACGTTGTCGGAATCCAAAACACTCACAGTAGGGTCGGTTTACGATCCGCAGGCCATTGAATCCAAATGGCAGAAGCGCTGGGCCGAAGCGCGCGTGTTCGACTCTGAAGCGGATCCCGCCAAGCCAAAATACTACGTCCTCGAAATGCTGCCGTACCCTTCCGGCACGATGCACATGGGCCACATGCGCAACTATGCCATCGGCGACGTCGTCGCTCGCGTCAAGCGCATGCGCGGCTTCAACGTCCTCCATCCCATGGGCTGGGACGCCTTCGGCCTTCCCGCGGAAAACGCCGCCATCAAAAACAAAACGCATCCGCGTATCTGGACCAACGACAACATCGCTGAATTTCAGAAAACGCTGCGCCGCTTCGGCTTTAGCTACGACTGGCGCCGCGAAATCTCCACCTGCGAGCCCGCATATTACCGCTGGAACCAGTGGTTCTTCCTGCGCATGCTCGAAAAGGGCCTAGCTTACCGCAAAAAGAGCCGCGTCAACTGGTGCCCCAAGTGCGCCACGGTTCTCGCCAACGAGCAGGTCATTAACGGCGGTTACTGCTGGCGCCACGAAGATACGCTCGTCGAAACGCGCGAGCTCGAACAGTGGTTCCTCAAAACTACCGCTTACGCCGACCAACTCATCGACGACCTCAAGCAGCTCGAGAGTACTTGGCCCGAGCGCGTTGTGACCATGCAGCGCAATTGGATTGGTAAGTCCCAGGGCGCGCGCGTGAAATTCGAAATCGACGGCCTTGCAAGCGTAAAGCCCGTCGAAATCTTCACCACGCGCATCGACACCATCTATGGCGCCAGCGCGATCATTCTTGCGCCGGCGCATCCACTTGTCGCGCGGGTTCTGCAGGGCTCTCCGGTTCGTGACCAGGCCGAGCCGCAACTCGCGGAAATGCGTCGCGCCTCGGTCAAAACCGCAGACCTCGCCACGGCGGAAAAAATCGGCTTCTTCACCGGTCGCTACGCCATCAATCCGTTCAACAACGAAAAGCTTCCGATCTGGATCGGCAATTTCGTCTTAATGGAATACGGCACGGGCGCCATCATGGCCGTTCCCGCGCACGATCAGCGCGACTTCGAGTTCTGCCGCAAGTATGGGCTGCCGGTTCGCGTGGTCATTCAGCCCGACAACGCCGCCCCTCTCGACGGCGCCACCATGCCCGCTCCTCATGAGGAGCATTCCGGCAAGGTCGTGAACTCCGGCCAGTTCAACGGCCTAACGCCCGACGAAGCCATCGCCAAAATGACCGCCTTCGCCGAAAAGAAAGAATTTGGCCGCGGCGAAACTGTGTACCGTCTGCGCGACTGGGGCATCTCCCGCCAACGTTATTGGGGCACACCGATTCCGGTTGTGTATTGCGAAAAAGACGGCATGCTTCCCGTGCCCGATCACGATCTGCCGGTGCTCCTTCCGCCGAATCCAAAGCTCACGGGCGAAGGCGAGTCTCCACTCGCTTCCACTCCCGAGTTCGTCAACACCACATGTCCCAAGTGCGGCGGCCCGGCGCGCCGCGAAACCGACACCATGGACACGTTCGTGGACTCGTCGTGGTATTTCTATCGCTACTGCGATCCCCACAACGACCAAGCGCCCTTCGACCCCGCCAAAGTCGCCTACTGGTTCGAAGCCAATCAGCCATCAGGAATTGACCAGTACATCGGCGGCATCACGCACGCCATCCTGCACCTGCTCTATTCGCGCTTTTGGTGCAAGGTGATGCGCGACATCGGCCTCGTCAAGCACGATGAACCGATAGCGCGTCTCTTTACCCAGGGCATGGTGCAGAAGGGCGGCGTGGCCATGTCCAAATCGCGCGGCAATGTCGTCGGTGCCATAGATATGGCCGAAAAGTATGGTGCTGACACCGGTCGTCTGTACACGCTGTTCGCCGCTCCGCCCGAAAAGGATCTCGAATGGAGCGAAGAAAGCATCGAAGGCGCCTGGCGGTTCCTGAATCGCGTCTTCCGCCTGGTAGACAAACACGCGCCCGCCATTCGCACCGCGCCCAACTGGAATTTTGATTCGACTGGCATGTCTGAGAAAGAGCGCGACCTCATCCGCATCACCTATCAAACGATGCAACGTGTTACGCAGGACTTCGAAAAGCGCTGGCACTTCAACTCCGCCATCGCGCAAATTATGGAGCTGACCAACGAAATTTATCTTGCTGAGCCGCTCGAAAACGGCGTTCGTCCGGAGCTTCGCAAAGAAGTGCTGCAAATCCTGACGCTGCTTCTCGCGCCCATGACTCCGCACATCGCGGAAGAAATGTGGGAAATGCTCGGCAACCCCGACGGCCTCTGGACCGCGAAGTGGCCCGATCTGGCTGGTGGACAACCGGACTTCGGTACAGATGGAGACGATCAAAACGAGGATCTCAGTCAGGTCGAAAATCCGAGGATTGAGCTCTTCGAGTGGTTAGAAGAAGAACAGGTCCTCGAAATTCCCGTTCAGGTCAACGGCAAGGTTCGCGGGAGACTTAGTGTCGTAAAGGACGAGATAGAAGCCTCGGTTCTATCCGCCGCGCAAGGCGATCCCGCGATCGCGCGGCACCTCGAAGGGAAGCGTATCGTCAAAGTTGTCTTCGTTCCTAACAAACTCCTCAACCTTGTGGTTTCGGCCGCGACAACAAGACCAATGATGGGAACGCAGGACGAAGATCGCTGATGACAGTGGCCTGATAGCCGTTCGCTACTGGGCAATAGTTCCACGAAAACGGAGGTACGATGGCAACCGGAGCCACCATGCAAGAGCAAACGAAATCCAAACCGCAATCCGAGCTTGGCGGCGTAGTCGTCCTCGACTTCGGCGGTCAATTCACGCAGTTGATCGCGCGTCGCATTCGCGAACAGCAAGTCTTCTCCGCCATCCTGCCTTGTACTACGACCATCGACGAAATCCGCGCTTATCAACCTGCTGGCCTGGTTCTCTCCGGGGGACCCAGTTCGGTCTACGACGCCGACGCTCCCAAATGCGATCCCGCCATCCTCAACCTCGGCATTCCCGTCCTCGGTATCTGTTACGGCATGCAGTGGATTACCCACGCCCTCGGCGGCAAAGTTGAAAAAGCTCATCGCCGCGAATACGGTCGCGCGCATTTCCGCGCCGCTCGCAAGGCCAGCGGATTAGAGGCCTCTCATCTTTTCGCCGGCGTCCCGGAAGAGCTCCGTATCTGGAACAGCCATGGAGATCACGTCCGCGAACTCCCGCCTGGCTTCTGCGCTACCGGCCATACCGACAACGCCATCGCGTCGCTCGAAGACCCAAAACGCAAAATCTACGCGGTGCAATTTCACGTCGAAGTTAATCACACGGAGAAGGGAACCGAGCTGCTTCGCAACTTCCTCTTCCGCGTCTGCAAAGCCGAGCCCAAGTGGAGCGGCTCCGCTTTCATCGAGGAAACTGTCGCCACCATTGCTGCCAAGGTAGGGACCAAACGCGTCATCTGCGCTTTGAGCGGTGGCGTGGACTCCACAGTCGCCGCAGTCCTCGTTCACCGTGCCATCGGCGATCGCCTCACCAACATCTTCGTCAACACTGGTTTACTCCGCAAAAACGAGTTTGCCGACACGCTTGATATGCTCCGCAACCGCCTCGGTCTTCACGTGGACGGCGTGGATGCCTCCGACCGCTTCCTCGCCAAACTCGCGGGCGTCACCGATCCTGAGCAGAAGCGCAAAATCATCGGCAGGGAATTCATCGCCGTATTCGCCGAGGAAGCCCAGAAATTACAGTCCGGCGAAGCGCATGGGGAAATTGCTTATCTCGTCCAGGGCACCCTCTATCCCGACGTCATCGAGTCCGTTTCCGTCAAAGGCCCTTCCGCCACCATCAAAACCCATCACAATGTCGGCGGCCTTCCCGAAAACATGCCCTTTGCCCTGATCGAACCCCTGCGCGACCTCTTCAAGGACGAGGTCCGCCGCATTGGCCGCGACCTCGGTCTGCCCGGCGAAATCCTTTTGAAACATCCGTTTCCGGGCCCAGGGCTGGCCGTCCGCCTACTGGGCGAAATCACCCGTGACCACCTGCACATCCTTCAGGAAGCCGACGCCGTCGTTGTGGACGAGATCCGCCGCGCGGGTCGGTACAACAAGACCTGGCAGGCCTTCGCCGTGCTGCTTCCTGTTCGTAGCGTTGGGGTTATGGGCGATTTTCGCACCTACGGCCTGACGGTCGTCGTCCGCGTCGTTGAATCCGAGGACGCCATGACCGCCGACTGGGTGCGCTTACCACCGGAAGTGCTTGAAAGGATCTCCACGCGCATTGTCAACGAAATTCCTGGTGTCACGCGCGTCGTTTACGATGTGACCTCCAAGCCCCCAGGGACCATCGAATGGGAGTGACGTACGTCACAAAATTGACACCGGATACTCGCTTACCACTGAATGTGAAGGACAGGCGGCAGAAGCGCGCTTCGCCGGTTTTCGGCGCGACGAATCCGCAACAAAAAAGGCCGCACTCGGACTTGCGCGGCCTAACCTGGTAAGCCCGTGACGTTGAGTACAAGCTCGGAGCAGTTGTCCCGGAATCTAGCGGTTCGCCATCTTCTGGGCCATGTACAAGATGAGCTTGCGGTCGTCGTCTTCCACTTTGCTCAGCAAGCGGCGAAGTTTGTTGAGAAAGCGTGCATCTTTTCCTACGCTGCCCCACGCGATGTCATCCGACGACTTCCGCTTGGGCAGATTCGGCAACTGCGGCGGTTCCTCACCGTCATAAAAGAGTTGATAGAGTGGGCACTCGAGTGCGCGCGCAAGTTTTTCCAGCGTTTCGATGGCCGGTACTGTATGGCCGTTCTCCACGCGGGAAATGTAGCAACGTAGCAACCCTGTTCGCTTTTCGATGTCGCCCTGGGAGAGTTTCTTCTCTTCGCGCAGAGCGCGAAGACGGTCACCTATAATCATGGCGGCATTATTTCATGTAGGTAAGAGCCTAGCAAGTAGAATCTTCTGGCTCCCGAACTGCAACGCTTGATGCGCTGCCGCGCCAAAACCAGCGATGATTTCCCGGTATCCCGTTATACAGTAGAGGTTACTAAATCGCTCTGCTGAACGTAACCGAATTGCGATGCCACGCGTCCCAAAACTAGAGCCGATTGGTCCCCCTGCCGGGCCGGCCGGTCCCAAGGCTCCCGCTGCAAAGGCTGTGGGTGCATTGGATGACCGGGAACTTGTCCGGCGGGCGCAGGGCGAGGATCAGGAAGCTTTCGCAGAGCTTGTTCGCCGTCACCAGCACCGCGTCTTCGCCGTAGCTGGCGGAATCTTGCGGCGCCGCGAAGATGTGGAGGACATCTCGCAGCAGGTTTTCGTAAAGGCGTACTTTTCGCTGAAGCGTTTTGATCAGCGCGCCGCCTTTAGCACTTGGTTGTACAAGATTACCGTCAACGAGTGCTGGGACCTGTTGCGCAAGAAAAAAGTTCGCCCTCTGGTGTACGAGGCAGACTTGAGCGAAGAACAGGCCCGGCAAATTACCGCTGCCGAAGAAAAAGATGGCGGCGGCCCGGACATCAGCGAACGGCTTGAGGCTCGTCAGCGCGTGGATCGCTTGCTCGATGGTCTCGATGAACGCGACCGGCTGATGCTGATTTTGAAAGAGGTCGAAGGCTTCGCGGTTGAAGAGATCGCTGAAGTCCTGGATCTCAACGCCAACACTGTAAAGGTGCGGCTGTTCCGCGCGCGGCGCCGGATTGTAAATCGCGTACGCAAACGGGGCGAATGATGCATCTAATGTACTGCGCTCTTCGCGGGATGCTGGATTGGACGGCGCTGGCGGGGAAGGGTTTGGCGGACGCGCAAAGTTCTTCATAGCGTCGCGGCTCGCCAGAGATACGAGCTTGGGATTGCGGCTGAGCAGGTCGCCCTCACGGGATTTCGCTAGCCGCAGGAGGCTGAACAATGGGCCTGGTAACTAAAAATCGAGCGGAGTGTCGGCTGTTTCGCGCGCATCTGGAAGATGCCGCTGCCGCCTCGCCGCATGGAAGCAGTGTCGCTGCATTGTTGGCCGCCGCACCTGACGCACTTCAGCTCCACACGAAGCGTTGCGCGGATTGCCGCGCCGCCGCGGAAAATATCCTCGCGACGCGCTCGCTTCTCTCCGCGATTCCATCGCACGCCGCGCTCCCCGGCCCCTGGTTCGCGCCACGCGTCATGGCCGCCATCGCCGCGCGCAAAGCCGAGATGGCACGCGTCGCCGACGCCTGGACGTTTCTTCCCAGGCTGGCTTCGCGCCTGACATGGGCTTCCTCCGTCGCCTTGCTTCTCGCCAGCGCCTGGCTCTATGAGCGGCCGGTCACTCCGCCCTCGGTCATTACTCGGATTGTTGCCAGCGACATCGTCGGCGAGCCTGTCGTGGACACATCGGCGCAACCATCCGCCGACGATGAATTCCTTCTTAGCTCTACCGAGCCGCCCCGATGAACGAGTCATCGGCTAAGCGCACCGCCGCGCTGTGGGTTGCCGCTGTGTTCGTACTCGGCGTCGCTCTTGGTGGCGTTTTTGGCTACTTCTATGCCAGCCGCGCCCTTGCCGCGCCGAAAGCTCCTCCGTTGAGCGAAACTGAGCGTCGCGCGCGCCGGCTCGACCAATTCACCCATGATTTTGGCCTCACCGACGCCCAGCGCCAGCAGATGGACGCGATCCTCTTACAGGCGCACAACGAGTCCAAGGCCCTGCGCGAGCAGAATACGCAGCAGCTCGCTGCGCAAATGGATCAGGAGCGGCAGAAAAACCGCGAGCGGATTCGCGCCATCCTTACGCCGGAACAAAAGTCCAAATTCGAAGAGTTTTTGCGAAAGTTCGACGAAGAGCGCAAGAAGAACGCCGCCCAGCCGCAACAGCCGTCGCCGGCGCAGGGCGCTTCGCCCGCACCGCACTAACTCCCGCGCGCGCCATTCGCTAGCGCACAAACCCGCTCCATTTTTTTCGGTGTAACGTCATCCTGAGTAGGACGACGTTCGCCTTTCCTGTGTAGGTGCCGGGCTTTAGCCCGGCTCTTTCGTGCACTATACCGCCGGCATCACCGCCGGCGTTTTTTCCGTAGGGGTGCTCTTTATTGTCGCGTTGCCGTAGCGCACGCCTTTAGGACTGCGGCTATTCTCCGTGTCAGCTAACCTTCACCACCAACTTCCCGATATTCTCGCCTCGAAACAACATATTGATCGCTTCCGGCGCTTTCGCGATTCCTTCCACAATCGTCTGCCGGTCTTTCAATTTCCCCAGCATTTTCCACTTGCCCAGTTCCGTCGCCGCGTCCATGAACCGCGACGCATAATCCAATATGATGAATCCCTGCACCTTCAACCTCTTCACCAGCACCAGGCTCAAGTTCGCTTGCCCCGGGTCTTCTTTGTTGTATCCCGAAATCAACCCGCACAGCACCACGCGCCCGTGGAGATTCATGCGCTCCAGCACCGCCGCCATCACTTCGCCGCCGACATTTTCAAAATCAATGTCAATTCCATTCGGCGTGGCCGCCGCGAGTTTCTCTCTCCAGTCCGCATGCTTGTAATTCACCGCCGCGTCGAATCCCAACTCCTCCGTCAGCCATTTGCACTTTTCGTCCGTGCCCGCAATTCCCACCACGCGGCATCCGTGAATCTTGCCGATCTGCCCCGCGATGCTTCCCGTCGCGCCCGCCGCCGCCGACACCGCCAGCGTCTCGCCTTTCTGCGGCTTGCCGATTTCCGTCATTCCGAAGTACGCCGTCAACCCGGTCATCCCCAGCGCGCCGAGAAAGAGCGTATCCGAAACGAACGGAATCGATGGGATCTTCTGGAAAGGGAATTTCGACTGCGCTTCGATGACGACATACTCCTGCAAGCCCGTCAGCCCGACAATTTTGTCGCCCTTCTTATATTGCGCGTGCTTGGACTCGACGATTTCCGCCAGCCCCGCGCCGCGCATCACTTCGCCGATTCCCACCGCCGGCATATAACTGTCCGTCGCCATCCAGATGCGCATCGTCGGATCCACCGACAAATATTTCACCTTCGCCAGCGCCTGACCCTCCTGCACTTCCGCCACCGGCGCTTCGCTCAACACCAAATCTCCCGCCGCCAGCATCCCCTTCGGCCGCGCCTGCAATCTCCATTGTCTGTTCGTCGCCACTCGTCCTCTTCCGTAGCACAGCCTTCGGCCTGTGCTCCTTTATCGTTCAAACTTTCCAGCGTTCAGCGCGCCAGCTCTACTAAAACGGTATATCCTCATCCGAAATCTCTGCCCCGCCACCTCCGCCTCCCCCTCCCATCGGCTCTTCTCCGCCACTGTGCGGCGCGCCCATGTCGTCGTCCGCGCTTCGCGACGCCCCCCCGCCGCCTCCGCCCGCTCCCGCCGCCGCGCCTTCGCTGCGCCCGCCCAGCATCCGGAAATTATTCGCCACGATTTCAAAGCTCGTCCGCTTCTGGCCTTCTTTGTCCTGCCACTCGCGCGACTGGATCCGCCCTTCAATGAACACCAGCGAACCCTTCTTCAAATACTGCTGCGCAATCTCCGCCTGCTTTCCCCACACGACAATCTTGTGCCACTCCGTGCGCTTCTGTCGTTCGCCGTTCTTGTCTTTGTACGTCTCGTCCGTCGCCACGGAAAAATTCGCTACCGCCTGTCCGCCTCCGGTGTACCGCGTCTCCGGATCGCGCCCCAGCCGCCCCACCAGCATCACTTTATTCACTGACATCACATCCCCCAATCCGCGTCCGCTTTTCTGTCAATTCGCACGCCGCGAGTCCGCTTCACCATCGCACGGTTTTCGCGCCATGAAAACTCTCTTCGCCATCGCACGCAATTCGCGACGAAGTTCTTCTCTCACACCTCGCGTCGTGACGATAACAAAAACCGCGGCACGAGGCAAAGCCGTCACGCCCGCGCCCAGTGTGTGTGGCGATCAGAAGTTCTGCTACGAAACTGGCGACTTTGCCGTCACCGTCACCAATTTTCGCACCAGCGTCGTCTCCTACTATCGGATTATCGACGCTACTCTGCGCTTTCAGAACAAGACTGACAAGCCGCTCATTCTCGGCTACGCCAATGCTTCGGGAATTGCCGTGGACGAGCGCGGAAATCGCTATGCCGTCGGCGGCGCGAACGGCTTCCGCGGCATCGGCCTGGTCAATGGCGGCAACTTCGACCCGCGCTTCGTCATTGCCCCCGCAAGCTCGTCCGACGCGCGCTTCGAACTTTCCTGGATGGCGGGCAACACTCTAGTTGGCACCACCTTCGAGCTGGATATGACCGTCAACAAAATCAATACCGTCGAAGGGGGTCAGCACACTCTCGGCGGCGAGTTTCCGTTGACGTTCCGCGGCCTCACCAACGAATTCGCCCCGCCCCCCGCGAAGTAACCGCGGCCCGCCGTTGCGATCTCAGCTAACGAGCTCGCCTCGCGTGGACTGCACAATAGTGGACCCCGGCCGCGGTTGCGGATACGTTGACGCGCGCACTTCGCTTTCAAATTAATTCTGGAATCCAGCGCCTGGCAAAATCACTCTTCTGTGGACGTTTTTGAGCCGGGCGCAGCCTGGAGCTTGGACAGCTCATTCGCAAAAAGTGGATTTGCCGGGAATTCCGCGGCCAGTTCCAGAAATTGTGTGCGGGCTACTTCTCTCTTTTTCTCGCGCAGGGCCGTCAGCGCCAGCAGAATCTTCGCAAACGGGCGCAGGTAGTGGCCGCGTTTGGCGGCAATCTCAAGTTGTTTGATCCCGGCTTGCTTATCGCCATGAACTCCCGCAAAGCCCAGGAAGAACTTTTTGAAGCCAGGCAAACTTCCGATGACGTAGTTCGCCGTGCCCAAACCCAGATAAGCGTCAGCGGCGTCCGGTGCGATTACCAAGAGTCGGTTGGCGTACGTATCGGCTTCGCGAATCTTTTTCAGACTGTCAAGCTGATGCTTGTCGATGAGGCTGGCATAGTCGGCCTCCATACCCAGGCTGAGGGCCACAGCGAACAGGGCGTTCGGGTCGTTCGGATCTGTCTCCAGCCGATGCTGCGCCAGTTCCTGCGCCTGTTTGACGGCATCGAAGAACGCCTTACGGAGCGCAGCGTCGGGTTTGAGCGGGATCTCGCCGAGAAAACGTTTGTCGTCGAGAAAAAACTCGGAGGTCAGCACGCCCTGCCGGTAACACTCCTCGAACAGATACCCCGCCCCTTGCGAGGCGCTTCCCAAAGGATCTTCCGGATGCAACTTCTGCCAGGTCGCAAACTGCGTGTGCGCTTCCTCAACCTTCAGTTCGTAGAGGAGGCGGAAGCCAGCCTCGAGTTCGGGCACGTGCAAGACCTTAATCGGAGCCTGCGCGGCGGCTGCTGGCGACTCCGGAGCATCGAGGCCCGCCGCCATCAGCGTGCCACAGAGAACCGCAGAGATCAGTAATACGTATGCGCCGCAGCCACGATGGTTTGTATCACTCAGTCTCACGTTGCCTACTTTAGGGTTTGGCTCCACAACGTGTTCGTTTAAGATTTCAAAAAATACGAGATCCGTCTTTTAATTAAAACCAGGAGTTTAATATGTAGCAATTCTCTCAAAACTCCGATCTTTAGTCCTTCCCGTAGATCGTACAGTGCCGTCAGGTGAATGAGAAACCCAAATCCCCCGCCGATTCTGAAAACCAAGGCAAGCGGGTTCCGGTGATGTTCTATCGGACGGAGGCGGGCGGAGGCGCAATCCGGGAATGGATAAAGGGGCTTTCGCCCGAGGATCGGAAGCGCATCGGAGAGGATATCAAGACCGTGGAGTCGCCGCGTATGCAAGGCCCTGACTGTTCCGGGCTTTCCCCGCAAATAATTCGAGGGTACAGCTTAGCTGCGCGCTGGCGCTCGCAACCAATTGACGAGCCGGTGCCACGGTCCACCCTGCGCCTTCGAGATTATCGGCGTGTTCATCCACGCAACCACCCCGCGCCACGCCCTGACGATGAAGTTCGGGCCGCTTTCGACCGGCTCGCTGAGGCCAGGCTCGTGCGTAACAGCCGCGGATTGCGTTGCGGATTGCGTCTCCGGCGGCGTCAGCCAATACGGGCTGGTCTCCGCCAAGCTGCTACGCGCGCTTGTTTGCGTCGGCGGCGCTTCGCGCTCCGTAGTGCTCGGCGTGATCGTCAGTTTCAGCAGCGCGCCAATTTGTTCCTGGAACGCTCGCAATGCCTTCAAAATGTTGTGCGCAAACCAGATTGCGGCTATCAGGAACGCCACTTCCACGAGGAACGTTCCCAGTTCCTGCCAATTGGTTTGCATCCAGGCGTTTACATCACTCATGATGGTTCTCTTTCCGAGCTGAGGTGATTCCAATCTATTCCCTCGCTCCGCGGCCGGGAACTGGCAGATAGTCCAAGAAACGGTCAGCCTGTTGTCCCTGTCCTTGGTAACAAAGGACTTAGCCGCTCGCCCCGGATTCCCATTTTGGGCCGCCTCTCGTAACTCCCCAAGGACAAACCAGTTACTAAGGTAGCGTAACTTCTTTTGTGTAAATTCGGTTTTCGGAGCAGAAAAAAAGGGCGTACTTTCTCTGGAGTGCTAACCCACAGAGGAGGTACACCCTGATGCGAGAACTGAAAGTCCTCGGCAACGG